>Ga0310690_10003137_pt1 | contig 25316 bp, 25 predicted proteins | sample AusTroGonzalo_MG_2_FD_207661 | JGI IMG/M metagenome (GOLD analysis project Ga0310690, IMG submission 207661) | Bovine rumen microbial communities from tropical cattle in Woodstock, Queensland, Australia - Gonzalo_04 (v2) (version 2) | ecosystem: Host-associated > Mammals > Digestive system >... | reverse complement strand
ATATATTATATATAATTTGTTTTATTTGTCAAATTTTTTGATCAATTTTTAATTGAGTTATATTATTCATAAATGTTATTGTTCTTTTTTGAGAAAATATCTTATTTATGCTAAATAAAAAAACTGACGAATAGAAACATTCGCCAGTTAATTCTTAGTTCTTCTTAGCAATTTTTAATCCAAGATGTCTTCAACTTTGGAATAAACTCTTTGATTCGTTTCATGGCTTCAAATCTTTCCTTGCTCGTTTTGGGAGAAAAGTTCGTACAAGAAAAAACCTTAATTTTTTCTTCCAATGGTAACTTGGAGAAATTAGGGTGGATTATTCCGAGTATTGATTCAATACTAATGAAATAATCATCTCTCTCTTCCTGGTATGGAGTATGCAGTCTTTTTCTATAAGCTACACTCCTCATACCTAAGATTAAGCATGAACGAAATGAAATTTGGTGCATAATTGGGCCAAAAATGTCATGTTCATCCCGGTTGATTCCATCGCTAATCTCAGATTTTAATCGTTCATCCAACTGTAAGAAATACTTTCTGTCCATAATTTAATTGTTGTTTTTTTTGTTTAACGAGTGAACTTTGATTATAATTAAATGCATTTAAGATTTCAATATCTTTTGTGAGAATATTTTTTTATATGATGTAGAGTAATATGTAAATTTGAAGAAATTCCAATTTTTATATGGTAAATTATTTTAAATAAAAAAAGCCTACGGGAAACCGGTAGGCTCAAGCACCATCTCGTGATGCCTATAATGAAAGGAGGAAAACTTTCTTTGCGTTAAACAAAAAACAACGTATGGAATATATATATTTACTTTACAATTTCAATAAATTATTTGTAAAGTTGCTCAACCTTATCAACCATAGTATTCCAACTGAACTTCTTCTTTGGAATTTTATTAAAATTTCAATTTCTGATTTTTTGGATTGATTCGCAAATTCACTTACTTGAAGGAGGTGACATCAAAATTACATTTCCATTTACGATTTCAGGAATTGCTGCAAGATTTGAAGTAATTAGATTCTTTCACATGGCACAAGCTTCTGAGTGTACAGATCCAAATCATTCAGCTAATGATGGAGCTATAATTACATCTGCACATGCTACAAAAACTCTCAAGTCTTCTTTAGAAAATCATCTAAAAATCTGAATTTTCTTCTCAGCTTTTAGTTTTTTCGATATGAAATTGATTTGCTCAATTATGAATTCACTTCTTTTGGATGGAATGATGTTAAAGAGTAACTTTGAATCTGGATTGTCTTTCAATATGTGAGGAATAGCTTCTACTAATAGATCAATTCATTTAGTCTTTCCTGCGTGACCGTAGTATGAAATCAGATATGAATCATTCCATCAGTATTTATTCTTTCGATCATCTATTTCAGATTTTTTAACTTTTTTCATATCCCAGAAATCATTATCCACACCATTATAAATCAAGTGTAATTTCTTATCGCTGATTCATCACTTTATACGTAATGAATTCAATGTATAGAGCGATACGCAGTGATAAATATCGTGTGGAAATTTAATCATCAATCGTTCAAATAATTCAAAAATTCGGCGAGAATATCGTGGTTTTAACTCCTTCCAAAGTTTTCCAAATATTTCATGAATCGTAACTACAGATTTTTTATTAAAAATCTTAGCTAAAATACTTGCTGGTATCGCAGAAGTATAACTTGAACTATGAATTATTTTAATATTCTTATTCTTTTTCAAGACTTCACATGCTTTTATAAAACACTTGAAGAAAAATCATTTTCTTCATTTTCAGATTCTATAAATCGTTAGATTTCAGGCTTTTTCATATGGCTTTAAATCGTTCTGAAAACGAGAAGTTATCAATGTGATTCTATATCATTTTTCTAGTAATCAATTTATTAAATGTTCAAAAACATTCTCAATTCATCATTTATGAGGGGAGTAGTAATCGAGTAAAAATAGAATTTCAGGCATTGATTATAGAAAATTAAAGTCAGATTTTTCTTTTTTGAATGTATTTATATTTAATTGATTATCAATTTGAAATTATTGTAATATTAGATATAAAATGATGTGATTTATTTTTTTATCGAAAAGATGGAAGGTTATGCTTTTACAGACGTAATAGGGTATTTAGTTGCTGGATGTTTTTTGTTACTTTTTTTATATGTTTATGTTTTCTCTTATTTACGTAGGAGTAGAGCTAAGAAACTTAAATATGAATGAATATGAATTATGAAAAAAACGAAAGTTTTTGCTGTTAGGGAAAAATATATTAGTTGAGATGAAGATTCTTCGTGATATTATTTGTATCGATTAGAATCAAAGGATGAGACGGGGAATATTTATAAAAGTGGAGATTTTAAGGATGCTGAACATGGATGACGTACGGTGGAAGAAATGAAGAAAAGGTATGATGGAGTAGTTTATGATTTAGCTGATAAAGATAATGCTATAAGACAGATTAATGCCAATATACAACGTTTAGAAATGGAACTTTCAAACGATCCATGATTTTTTAAAAAGATGTGATTGAAAAAAGATATTGAAGCTATGAAAAAATATATAGAAATAGTCGATGAATGACCAATAAATCCATACTTGGTTTGTAATGGCTATAAAGTTTCAGTTTGAGATTCTATAGATGTATTTATAGATCCTGAGAATCCTGGGTTGTATTATTTTGACTTAGATTTTACTAAACAAAAGTAAAAATTTCAAATATATATTTTTTCTTTTCTTGAAATTTTCAGTCTAAACTATATTTTATATACAGATTTTTTTATATTTTGTTCTCCAAAATTTGATGACTTGAGAAGTAACGCAGGAAACTAAAATGGAATCATATGAATTCGAATTACGTTGGAGAGCTTTTTTTGGTTTGTCTAGAAGATTTAGATATTCTCGAGATGAAGAAACTATCGCAAATTTGGTAAAAAGAACAAATAAATGAAATCTCGAAATTGCATTGAAAGATACTTCACCTGAGGACTTACATCAATTTACACTTCAAACTTACACTCAATATAAAAAAGATTTTATTGAAAAAAATCAGAACGAATTCCCGGGGAGAGATAAGAGATTCTCATTATGATATTATATCGACCGTTTAGAATATGAACTAAAGGTTATCAAGGAAATGTGATTCAATTCATATTTCCTAATTGTGTCAGAATACGTTCGTTGGGCCAAAGAACATCAAATTTCAGTTTGACCATGAAGGTGATCATGAGCATGATCTTTACTCGCATGGCTCGTATGAATCACAGAAGTTGATCCGTTGCCATTCGACTTACTATTTGAGCGTTTTTTGAATCCAGCTAGAGTATCGATGCCGGACTTCGATATTGATTTTGAGGATTCATTACGTCAAACTGTAATCGAGCATTGTTATGATTTATACTGAGCTGAAAAAGTTTGTTCAATCTGAACATTTATGAAAATGGCAACCAAAGCAGCATTCAAAGATGTTGCGAGAACTCTTTGAGTACCTTTTGAAAAATCAAATTATGTTACGAATTTACTCCAAGATAAAGTCTGATTAGTCGCACAAGTGGAAGACCCAGAATGATCTCCAGAACTAAAAAATATTTATGAATCTGATGAAAAAATTCAGCAAGCTATCCAATATTGAGATCAATTGACTTGAAATCTTCGTCAGATGTGAGTTCATGCTTGTGGAATTATTATCGCTCCAGAAAAAGTTACGACTTATACACCTACTCAATATAATAAAGAAGAAGACCATACAATCGTTAGTCAATATGATTGACCAACTCTTGAATCAATTTGACTGCTCAAAATGGATTTTTTGGGATTACGTAATCTTTCTATTATCAAGAACTGTGTAAAAATTATCAAAGCTCGTGCAGACCAGAGATGAGAAAAAATTCCAGATATGTTCGAAGAATTTTTGGAAACAATGAGTTTGGATATCCCAATCGATGACGAAGAAACTTATAAATCAATTTTTCAGCAATGAGATACAACGTGAATCTTTCAGTTCGAATCCGCGTGAATGCGTCGTTATTTGATTGAGTTGATTCCTGAAAAAATTGACAACTTGGTTGCCATGAATGCACTTTATCGTCCATGACCTATGGAATTCATTCCAAGTTATATTAATAGAAGATTAGGAAAAGAGGAAATTGAATATATGTATCCAGAACTTAGAGCAGAATTGACCAAAAAATATTGACAAGAAGTAGCGGAAGAAGAAAGAAGGAAGCTCATTGAAGATTTGGATCCATTTCTAAAAGAAACGTATGGAATTGCTGTTTATCAGGAACAGCTAATGTTCCTTGTACAAGCAATGGCATGATTTTCACTTTGAGAGGCTGACCTTCTTCGTCGTGGAGTTTGAAAAAAGAAAAAATATATCATTGAACAATTAAAGAAAGAATTTCAAGAACGTGGAGCTAGCTATCATAATTATAAACCTGAAACTACGACTCAGATTTATGAGAGAATGATTGAACCAGCTGCTTCATATTCATTTAATAAGTCGCATTCCGTTTGTTATGCCATGATTGCATATCAGACTGCCTATTTAAAAGTTCATTATCCAATTGAATTCTCTGCCGCATTAATTCGTTCCGTAGAGGAAGATACGGATACACAGAGTTTCTATTTCTCTGAAATTCAGCAGAAATGAATTGATATTTTACAGCCAGATGTAAATGTATCATTTAATCATGTGGCAGCTATCGATCAAAGTGTAAGAATCTGATTTATTTCTATTAAATGAGTATGATTCGATACATGAGAAGAAATTCAGGAAGAGAGGAAGAGATGATGAAAATACGCTTCACTTGAAGATTTTTGTAAAAGATGTTCAAAAGTTTTGAATAGAAAAAGTTTGGAATGATTGATTAAATCATGAGCTTTGGACCAATTTGAAGATCGTAAGGTTCTCCGAAATAATGTAGATCAGATTATCAACTGGATATCAAATTCAGCAAATGCTAATCAAGGTTTATTCTGAGATTTGGAGAATAAAATTCCATTAAAAAAAGTGGGAAAATCTACTTTAATGGAAAGACTCATGATGGAGCAAGAAGTTTTTAAAACTTTCGTTTCATGAAATCCTTTGGATTGATTATATAAATTTATCAAAAAGAGAACTCTGCTTTCAAATATTAAAGATAAAATTGATGTTGGGAATTTTGAGATTGTGGGTTATGTGAAAGAAATTCGTCGTGCTAAGAAGAAATGATTTTTTATTACTATAGAGGATATTTCAGATAATTTTGATATTTTCTTGTCAGATACTTATTGACTAGAAAAATTTGATTTAGTTATCGTTTCGTGATGGAAGAAGAATAGGATTCAGATTTCTAAAATTGTTAAAACTTCGCGTGAAAAATTGAAAGAATTGGCAGGAGGTTCTTATGATGAAAATGATACAGTTTCGGCAGTTAAAAAGGCTAGGGCAGGAGAGCAGCAGCAACTCAATATTGAACGTATAAAAGCTGAGATTGCGGAGCAGAATGAAAAAATGGCAGAAGAAAATAAAGAAAATTTGACTAAAAATATTGTAACAGAAGAAAGTGAAGTAGCAGAAGACATTGAACCAGAGAATGTTGAAGAAGTTGATGTAGAATTAAATGAAATCGAAGAAGAAAGTGTTGATGAAGATATTTCAGAAGAAGAGATTATTGAGGAAGAAGAGAATATTGAACAACCTTCATCAGAAGCTCAAAATGATAATTTGTCATCCTGAACCGAAGGTGAAGCATTTTATGCGTGAGATACTGATAATTCTCAAGATTTTTCATCGCAAGCTCCTCAGAATGACATCGATGAAGAAGTTAAACCAGAAAATAATCTAGTTACAGATGAAAATCAGACTTTTGCTATTACATCTGAGAATCTTCCATTTTCAAAAATGAAGCAACTAATGATTATAGTTTCATGAAATCCATGAGATATTACGATCCAGGTTTTATGAAACGAAATGAAAGTCTCAGAAAAATGACTTAACGAACTCAAAAAATTAATCCAAGAATAATTTATAATTAATGTTAAAATAATGCAAGGAGAAGAATTAAAGCTTAAACTTGAACAAGCACAAAATATTGCAATTTTTGGGCATCAATCAATCGATTGAGATGCAATTTGATCTATGTTTTGACTATGATTACAGTTAGAGAAACTCTGAAAAAATATTTCATATTTTACTCCCGATGCTCCGAGTGAAACTTTTTCATTCCTGCCAATTCAGAAATTGCAGACAGAATTTGATTATTGAATTTACGATTTAATCGCGTTCGTAGATTTTTCTACATACAACATGATTAGAAAATTCTCAGAATGATATGAAGATTATTTTGACTGACAGCAAAAAGTTATCATAGATCATCATATCTTTTCTGCGGCATTGCCAAATTCAGTAGAATTTCGTGACGATAGTTCAATTAGTGCTGCTCAACTAGTTTTTGAACTTACTCAGCAATGGTGGTCAGATTTGATAGATTCTCAGATTGCAACATTTATGCTGACATGAATAATGACTGACAGTGGAAATTTTCGTTTTGATGAATGAGAAGAATCTATTCGTGTGTCTAGAAATAATCTAGCATTGTTAGAAAAATGAGCAAAGAAAAAACAGATTATCGATAACGTTTTCCGTTCTAAAAGTTATGAAGATTTGGAATTTATGCAAATCATTCTTTGAAGAATGCAGAAAGTCGATGATATAATTTATTCTCGATATTCTCAAGAAGAATTAGAAAGATTCTGACTTCATCCAGATAGTGCAGATTATGCTTTATATTTAATCTGAGATATAAAAGATCAGGAACTTGTTATTCTATGAAAGGAAAAAGACGATCATATAAAGTTTAGTCTTCGTGCAAAATGAAAATACAACTGTAGAGATATTGCAAAACATTTTGGATGATGATGACATGCAAATGCTGCTTGATGTTCAATCGAGAAATCTTGAAATTTGGAAATGGATGTAGTGAATTTTGTTAATCAAGTTAAGAATTTGTTATAATTTCAGCCCAATCATTAGTTTCTAATCAAAATCTTTTTCATTCATTTTCGTTTAAGTGTAAATCAAATTCAAATTTATCATTGGCCTTAATTCTAACATTTTCAATTATTTTTCAATCTTTTCACGGAGTCCTTAACTTCACTATTTGATTATTCCTGAATCCAAAATCTTTTGCATCTGCTATACTCATGTGAATATGCTTTTCAGCAATAATTACACAGTTATTCAGATAAATTGTTCATTTTGGTCAAATCAGAGTTATAGGTTCAGCTTTTTTTAATTCTCAAGATTTGGTTTCTACTGCATTAATTCAAAGTGTTTCATTATTTGATGGAGGAATTTCCACTTGAGTAAATTTTCTAAATGGCATAATTATGTCTACATTTTCAATCTCTCATTTTGGTCATTTGATAGTTAACTTTTCTTTTGTGTAATATTCTCATGGTTGGGTAAATTTTTTTTCAATTCAAAAAACATATCATTTCCCAAATAATTTTTCTGCATCTATCTGGGCTAAATGGATATGTTTTTTTTGAACGTAAATAGGAACTCTCATACTAATTTTTGGTATAAAATCTGACTTCTCAATCTGATATTAGTTCAGCTACATCTCATGTCTTGAGATAAGCTGCATTTCATTCCTCAGTATCAATATGTGTATCAAGTTTTGAAGTATCGGTTACACGAATTACCACTTCATCAAAGATTAATCCTCTTTCTCATCTGCATTTAATTTTTACGATTTGATTATTTTGTACTCCATAAGCTTCGGCATCTGAAGGTAACATGTGAACATGTCTTTTTGCAATAATCATTCATTCATCAATCGTGATTTCATTTCAATTTGGAGCAACAATAGTGATTCATGCAGATCATTTTAAATCTCCAGAAAGTCTGATAGGAGCCATTACTCAAAGTTTGAATTGATCAGCCATAAGTATTTCTACTTGAGTTTGAGGTCTGTATGGTCAAAGGATTCTAACTTTTGTTATTTCTCATTTAGGTCATTTCAAGACTAAGCATTCTTCGGCTGCGAATTGTCATGGTTGAGAAAGATCATTTTTCTTAGTTAATTCGAATCATTCTCAGAAAAGTTTTTCTGCATCTTCTTCGGATAAATGAACGTGTCTATTAGAAACTCAAATAGGTACTTGCATTTTTGTTTCCATAAAAATTAAAATCTAAATAAAAATATAGATAAAATATAATTATTTTCAAGCAAGAAAACCTTTGCAAATCTCGAGCGAATTGGTAAAATATTGTTTGTGAAATTTTATTCCTTATGTGAATGATTGAATGATTCAAAAGTTAATGAATGAATTTGCAGAGCTGATAGCTCCAAATCTTTGAGTTTCTGTGGATGAAATTATATCAGATGTAGTAATTGCTCCAGATAATGTGAAATGAAATTTTGCATTTCCATGTTTTAAGCGAGCTAAAACTTTATGAAAAAATCCTGCTCAAATAAGTAGTGAAATTGTGAGTAAGATTCAGCCTTCAAGTTCTTTTTTTGAAATTGTTTCAGTTTGACCATACGTGAATGCTGTGCTAAATTCAGAAGCTTTTGCAAAAGATGTGATTGGAAAAATAGAAAAGGAAAAAGCTGATTTTGGAAGAGGAGAGTCTACTTGAAAACAATTTATTCTAGAATGATGGCAGCCAAATACTCATAAAACGATTCATATATGACATATCAGAAATATTCTAGTAAGTGAATCAAATGCAAGAATTCTAAAATATGCATGAAATGATGTAGTAAAATGTAGCTACCCATGAGATATTTGAGCGCATGTGGCTAAATGGCTTTGGTATTATACAAAATTTTATCAATGAGAAATGCCGAAAGAAAATTTTTCGAAGTGGGTTGGAATTTTGTATACAGATGCTACTAGAAAGGTAGATGAAAATCCGGATGTTTATAAGCCAGAGATAGCTGATTTACAGAAGAATCTGGAAGATGGAGATGAGGAATTAGTTAAGATTTGGAAAGAGACTAGAGAACTTTGTTTGCAGGATATGAAGAAAATCTTTGCAGAGCTATGAAGTGGAGATATCGATAAATGGTATTATGAAAGTGAAGTCGAAAAACCATGAGTTGAGTTAGTTCGCAAATTACAAGCGGAATGAAAAGCTGTAATTTCCGAATGAGCATTGGCTATAAATTTGGAAGAATATGGTTTATGACGATTTTTACTTTTAAAATCAAATTGAGCTTGTTTATATTCAACTAAAGATATCTGATTAGCATTCAGAAAGCAATCCGATTATCCTAATTATTTCAAATCACTCTATATTGTTTGATCAGAACAGGAACATCATTTTGCTCAGCTTTTTAAAACTTTGGAAATTATGTGAATTGAGCGTGATAAGCTTCAACATATTTCATATGGATTAGTAGATTTGAAAGAATGAAAAATGTCTTCTCGTGCATGAAATGTAATTCTTTATGAAGATTTTCGTGATCTATTATTAGAAAAGGCTGAATCAATGGTTGTAGATAGAGATATACCTGCAGAAGAGAGAAAAGAGACTGCAAGAAAAATCGCTTTCTGAGCAATGAAGTTTGGAATGCTTTTACAAGATAGTGAGAAGAAAATTATATTTGATTTGCAGACAGCACTTTCTTTTGAATGAGAAACTGGACCATATCTTCAATATACAACTGCGAGAATGTTTTCAATTTTAAAGAAAAATACTTTGGATATTACTTGAAATGTTGATTATAGTTTACTTAGTACAGATGAAGAAAAAGCTTTATTATTAAAGTTAGCTTCATTTGAAGAAGAAGTTCAGAAAGCTGCAAATGAATATAAACCAAACTATGTAGCTAGGCGATGCTTGGATGAAGCTCAGCTTTTCAATTCATATTATCACAATCATAAAATTATCGATGAATCAAATGTAGAACTTAGTAAAGCTCGTTTACATTTGCTTCAGTCAGTTTTGCAAGTAATGAAAAACGCGTTGAGTTTGCTTTGAATTGATGCGGTAGAAAGTATGTAATTATGTATGTACTCTAAATACTTCGTATGAAATTAGTCCAGATCAAACAGCATTTTTTATCATAGATTCATTTCTGTTAAGTAGTGATTGTCAGCTTTTTATTTCTAGTAAAATTATTTTTTTTAAATGTCCTGATGCTAATCAGTCAAATACAAGGTAATCTATTCATTTTCATATGAATACCATATCTTTAAAATCATATGGGAATCATGGTAGAGCCGGAGCAAGTTTTTCATTAACATCTCATAAAATTACATTACGAGCTTGTTTTACGGAATTTGAGCGGGCAGATTTTACAGCAGAATGTACAGTAATTTTAGCTATAATATATCATACAATTAATCAGACTATTGTTCATATTATTAGTGGTTGAATGTTTTCAGGCATATTTATTTAAATTTGTATAAATTATTTTTTTTATAAAATATTATAAAAATGATTAAAAGCAAGTTGTATTTATGTCTAAAATATAATTTCTACTAAAAAAAGTTGAAAAATAAGAAAAAATATATTATAATTAGATGTTCTTTATAAATTTATAATTCATTTTTTTAATGAAAAGTATGAAAAATTTTAAAAGTATATTCTTTATGGCAATTTTATTTGCTTGAATTACTTTAAATGTAGTGTTGGCAGATGACTCTGATTGCTGAATTTTTTGAGCTATGCTTTATGAGGATGACTGATCGTGATATTCATTTAAAGTGGTTAATCAAGTTTGGGAAACTGACAAGAATAAATATTCCAATTTTTTGGATGTTAGTCAGCAAAACGCAATTCTTACAAAGGATGATTTAAATACAGCATTGCTTAATTTGAAAAAATATTGTTGTGAAAATAATTTGTGATGATTAAGGCAGGAAATATATACTTGTTCATGAGCAAATGAGTTTTTTAATGAGAATGCTTTGGATAGCAGATATTTGTATGACCATATATTTGATGTGATGATGAGAAGATTGAATTGATTTACGGGAGATAATTATATCTATGCGAAAACTAATATGACAATAGATAGTGCTTGAGTTTACTCGTGAGGAGGTTGGAGAGAATTTATTAATTCCAAAGCTGAGGATCTTTCTTGATCAGATTCACAAAGTATAATCAATGAATATCAAAAATATCGAAAGCAAAATCCATGATATGATATAGTTGGGAAAATATATTGAAATTTACATTTGGATAGTCCTTCTTTTTTATCTTATGTGAGTGGTTCATGAAGTTCTAGTGAATCAAATCTTCAATTGAATTGAGATGAATCAGAAAGTGTAGCAAAGGTAATTAAAGAATACGATAAACGAACATTATATGATAAGTATCATAATGCTTGTGCATTGAGCTTATATTTTTATTCATTATTGGATAATCAATGAAAATCAAAAGATGATGTAAAAATTAAACGTTGATTGGCTGCTTGAGATTGTGATAAATTAGTGCAAAGTCAGATTGATAGAGAAAACTTATATGTACAATTGGTTATTCAAAGATCTTCAAATTTATTCTTGTCAAATTATATTGAATGATATCTTTGATATTTGTATGATAGATGAGAAAAATTGAAGACGTTGCGAAAAGATACAACTGATAGATTCCTTGATGTTGTGAGAGCCGTTCCTAATTTAGTGAAACAGTGTAATAAATAATTTATTTTAAATTTTTGTTAATGAAGATGAAAATTTTTATTCAAAGATTTGTATTAGTTGTAGTATTTTCCTTGCTTTTTATTATCTCGTATACTTTTGCGAAAGATGGTTTTGATGTTGATTGATTTAATATTATACCAGAGTTGAAGGAAGATGAAGTAGTTGACTTGAATGAAAAGGTTAAAGAAATATGAAATACCTGATGAAATGTATGGGATAAATATAATGAAATTGCTTCTTCAGGGGATTTTAGTGCGGCAAAGCAAATCAATAGTTGAATTATGACATGGAATACCATTATGGATTATCTAGTTTTTGTGGTTAAATTTCTAAGTCAGTTATGATTGTTAGTTGGAGTGGTGTTTATTATATATGCGTGATATCAATATATGTTGAGTGTATTTAAAAATTCTTGAACTCCGAGTAAAACTGTAAAAAACGCAATTATTTGAGTTCTTATAGTGGTGTTTTCTTATGCTATAATGAAAACACTTACATCAATTATATGAATAAGTTAATATGTAGAAATGATTGGAAAAAATAATAAAAAAATATGATTAGTCCTGTGTTTATTGCTTTTTTTATTTTCATGATTATTCGCTCAGGCTGATGGTTTATTTGCTCCAAAAGAATTGACAAATCAAGAATCTCAACATGTAAATAAATGGGTGAAATTTTTATGATCAGATTCATGAGTTTGGACTGATTATTATTTGGCACATGAAGATTTAAGCTTTTGGGAAAGATGGGCTGCTTGAATATTAGAGGTAGATGATATTATGGATTATTTAGTCCTTGTGGTTAAATTTTTAAGTCAGCTGTGATTGCTGGTTGGGGTGATATTTATCATTTATGCTTGATATCAATATATGTTGAGTGTGTTTAAAAATTCTTGAACTCCGAGTAGAACATTGAAAAATGCAATTATATGAGTTCTTATAGTGATATTTTCTTATGCTATAATGAAGATACTTACATCGTTTATAGGGCAGTCTTAGTAATAAAAAGTCACTATATGAGGTGACTTTTTATTGATTTTCATGTTTCATTTTTTCGAATAATTCAGGAAAACTGTCTATTGAATGTAGCGTTAATGGATTTGCTGATTTGACAACAAAACTTTTTACGTTTCAAACAAAGCTCAATGTTGAAATGGTATCTCATCGTATTTTATAAGTAGTTATGGATTTTGTTCGATTCTTTTTAAATAGTGTATCTTGCATCATTCATATAAAACTTTTAGTTGGACTGGCTCATGGATTAAATACGATGCAGCGTTCTGGAGATCTGTGTTTTGTGATTATGTATGAAATTGTTCATCAAAGTGAGTGTCAGCATACCCATTTTTTAGATTCAGGATATTTCATTTGTATATTATCAAAAAAATCTAATGAATCTTGTACACGACCATCTATTCAATTTACTCATAATACGATTTGGACGTCACTAAATAAATCTTTCATATCTTTAAAATCTGTTCATCTGTAACAAATTAATATTGTATTTTCTATGCGATGTTTATATGCAGCATGTACTAAAAAATTTGTTTCTTTGTCTAGAATCCAATCTCATACTTCGTCTTTGCGTTGTTCTGGTTGTAAGTAAACTTCTTGTACAACTGTAACGATTTGATCATCGTATTTTTGTATTGATGATTCCTTGAATTTTTTCTTTCAGAGAATTTTAGCAAAGGAATTTGCCATAAATTCTGTTGATTTGCTTGTATTTCAAGATGTGTCAGAATTTTCATTATTTGTATTGTTTGTTATAAGTGGTTCTACCATTTATATTACTATAAAGTGAGATAAAAATTCTGTATTATGAAGGTATTCTATAGTTTTTTGTTGAAGATTTGCTTTTTCTTGTTCTGAATATAATTTAGAATTGGAGGATAGTCTTTTTCAGTTACGATCGTGAATATCTTGTAATAAATATATACAATTACCAGTATAACAAAATTGTGTAATCCAAAAATTTTCGCTCATATATTGTAAGTCTTTGATAATATTTTGGGTGAGCATTGATGTATCGGATTGTTTACTATAATTAACTGTAATTCATCAATAATCAGCAGTATTTGTTTTTAGTCTTTTGAATAATACTCTTCATATTTTGATACCATAAAATATGAGTAGTATTATGGCTCAAATTAGATTGATTCGTAGTAGAATTTTACCAAATTGAGATTTACTTCCTAGTCGTGTTAATAATCCAAATATTATTAATCGTCCTAATAGTCATTTGATTAATGGTCGTATAGATGGATTATTTAGGTAACTTTTTTTTATGTTGAATGAACAGTTTTCAATATCTTTAAATTTTGGGTTGAAAAATCATATTTTATAAATTATTCATTCTTCATTAATATCGTGATCTACAGTTAGTCATTCAAATTCTCATCATTCTATAAAATAATTGTCATTAATTTCTTGAAATGTATATTTAAAATGAATATCTATGCTCATTGGCGAAATAAATCAGATTTTTTGAAGAATTTGATTCTGATGTTGAAAATATAGTTTTGATGCGGAAAACTTAAGGTTTGATTTTGTATATTTTTGTTGACTTTCCTGCATTATTTACTACGTTGTAATAAATTATTATAGTATACGCCATATTATATTCAAACTATACATAAAAAGCAAAAAAATCCGAACTTTTTTGTATTATATATTATAAATTATAATTAATATATGTCAATCTATTTGTTTGTGATTTTCTTATAAAAATTTGCAAATTTTTTTGTTTTAGAATATAATAAATGTGACATAAGCTACTTACCGTAAGGTTCTACCCACACAGTAACCCCTTATACTAGGTTGCTTTATGTCGGGATGTATTCATCCTTATCTCATCTCGGTATACTACCCAATAGACCGTGATGAATTACGACCAACCCGGATTGAACTTTTATTGGGTCAATATCTATGTCTTGTGGATTTATAAGACAAAGATATCGATCCATATAATGGATCGCCTTTCGGGTTGGTCATGAACGGGAGGTTTGCCTTCCGTTTTTTTCTTTTTTAAGAAAATATTAATAATTTTGCTCCACCAACATAGTTTCAGGTCGATTCGTATAGGAGATTTTTTGATCTAAATTTTTAATTTTTGCAACATCTTCCTCATCCAAAACAAAATCAAAAACTTCAAAATTTTCTTCCATCCTTTCAATATGAGAGGTTTTTGGAATAACGATTACATTATTTTGAATAAAAAATCTGAGCATAATCTGAGCAACTGTTTTATTGTATTTTTTTGCAAATTCTAACAGAAATCCATTTTTAAATAGTCAAAATCTTCAAGCTCATAATGGACTTCGAGACTCGTGAATACAATCATATTTTTTCAAAAATTCATGCATCTTCCACTGTTGCCACATAACGTGAGTTTCAATTTGATTTATTACTGGTTTGATTTCACAGTTCTCGTAAATCTCTAAAAATAATTTTTCGTTAAAATTTGATAATCAAATTGCTCTACATTTTCACTGTTTATAAGCTGTTTCGAGAGCCTTATAAATACTTAGATTGTCTCATTTTGGTCGATGAATTAAAATCAAATCAAAATAATCATATCAGAATTTTTGTAATGATATATCGATTCATTTTAATGTATTTTCATAACCTTTAGTTATTAGTTTTGTAGTAACGAAGAATTCTTCCCTATCTATTCATGAAGCTTTAATTGCTTGTCATACTCATCTTTCATTTTCATAATACTGAGCTGTGTCTATATGTCTATATCCAGTTTTTATGGCATTCAAAACGGTCTCTTTGGCTTCTTTTTGAGGTACTTTATAAACTCAAAATCAGAGTATGGGTGTTTGTACTGAATTGTTTAACGTTATGTATTCCATATTTCAGATTTATTTAAAATCTATTTATAAATTCATAAGTGCAATCAAAAAAGCTATTTGTCATCATACAACCAAAATTACAATTAATATTACCCAAAAAAGTCATAATTTTTTATCTATTTTGATGTCTTCTTCTTTTTCAGTCATAAGTTATGGCTATGGGTAAAATTATTGTAATCAGAATTTACTTCTCAAATAATTTGCTAATTCTTCATATTTTTTCTGCTCTGTATATCAAGCAAATTTCCATGAATAACTAAGCATATCTACCACACTTTGATATACTTTTTTAGTTTGTTCTGGTTCCAATTTTCTAGCATCAGGATAATCAGTCCTTAATTTTTTGGCATAATCAGCACTCATTTTTTGGTATTTTTCAGACAAATCTCACCATGTAGAAGTCAACACAGCAATAACTGCATTAACAGCTTTTAAGGTTCTGATTTTATTAATTTCTTCTTTGTTACTTAGTCTATCATAATTTTTATTAGCCTTTGCTTTGCTGTAATCTTTGGCAAATAAACTTAATTTTCCAATTCATTTAAAATGTTCTTGTCGATATTTATCGATTTTGCAGATGTTTACTTTTTTTCATGAAGCGTTAATCATTTCATTATTTCACATATAGAAACCTACATGAGTAATTTCATTTTCAGTTTCGTATGTGTTTTTGAAGAAAACTAAATCTCATACTTCAGCTTTTGATAAATCTGTATGCATATTTCCGGTGGATGAAAATTGCTCTCATTGCATTGCAGAATTTCTTTCCACAGTTATTCATACATTTTCTAAAACTACTTGTACAAATCTACTACAATCAGTTGGATCTCATGGTAAATCTCCATTTCATCCAAATTGATATGGACTATCTAAAAATAATTTTGCGATTTGTATGATTAAATCACGATCTTCTTTGGTTATAGCTTTTGCCATAAGAAAATATTTTATTAAAATAAAATAATTTTATAATTAAACATTATTTGTATAAAATAAAATTTCAAGCAACAATTAATAATTGTATAATATTTGATATTTCATAGGAAATCTTTATAATGTAGCTGTCTTTGTGGCAGCTATGATTTTCTTAGTTTGCTAGTTCTGACAAAGGTTCATAATGTTGCTGACTTCTGTTGTGATAATAGGGGTCAGTTTTTTGATTAAAAAAAGGTTCCCTGAACTCAGGGAACCGCCCCCGTGGGTATATGTTTAGGTTTTGAATAAGAATAATTAATATACCCGAACTTATGCTATTAATTTGGTATTTATTTTCAATAGATTATTTTTCTGCATTTAGCGCTATTCATAAAGCTCACGCTGACAATAAAATTAGATAAATTAATAATATAGTTTCCATTCATTGGTAACTAATATGCAATAGGGTAGGTAATGCTCAGATTAATAATCATATACATAAAAGTCAGAATGAAAATCATGGTTTATCAGGTACGACTTTAACTATTCCTACAAGTGCGATAGACATAGTTATATTGAACAAAAATATTCCGATGAATCAGAAAACTGGATACATTTCTCAGAGTAAGAGAAATGGTAATGATAATAAAAGAGATCCCATTCAGATTTTTAACCATCACCATTTGTCTGCGAAAAATCATCATAAAGCTTTTCATAGAGCTAAGCAAACTACAAAACTTATTGAAATTAATGTTCAGGTTTTTCGTGAATAGCTTACTAAGAAACCTACAAATGAACGAATAATTATACATATAATCAAAAGTGAAATAATTATAATCACAGGTAATTTCCAATCATGTTTTTTCAGGATCTCTTTTTTCGTATATTCTTTGATTCTTTTATATGGTAAGAAATTTTTTGAACTTCGAATCATAGTAATTAGGCATATTCATAGAAATGCCAGTCATTCTCGATAATAAAAATTTCAAGTTTTTCATAACATAGTTCAGACTGCTAATCCAATTGCTCATGGAGCGACGAAGATTCATGGTTCTCTAGCTTTTCATGGATTTAATGACAAAGTTAAAATTCATCCTCAAATGTGGAAACATGCATTTCAAATTCAGAGAAAAATCATTGATAATATTGGATATGTTGCAAATATACAAACTCAAATTCATACTAATACACATCCGATATATGAAATACTTTTGGAATATTCAGATTTGTCTGCAAAGATTCCTAAGGATAATTGTAGTCAAAAAGCTAAAATATTATAAAACATAACTCGTTGAATAAAAGCTTCTGTGGAAAGTAGTCCTAAATTCAGTATCGAAAATATAGTTGCAGCACAGCAAAAATCTACTACCATATGGGAGAAACTTCGAGAGGATAGGATAGATATATATTTTCACTTTGAAAGCATAGTAAAAATTTGATTAAATATATATCTTGGATATTTAATTGTATAAAAAAATCAAAACATTATATACAAAATAATTTATATTTTTATAAATCAAAATGATGAAAAAAATCTGACTTTTTTTGCTTTCACTTATAGTGATTTTTTGAATTTGAATGAGCTTTGCAGATGTAATTGATCCTAATCAACATTATGTGGATAGATGTGTAAAACTTCAAAATGTGGAAATTGATAATTATAGAGTGATTGTGGAAAATGATACGGTTACGTATCGAGATGTTTATGAACCTCAAGCAGGTAATTGCTTGGAGCAACATTATAAATTTTGAGAATCTAGACAATATTTACTCGATAAATCGATAGATATTGGGGAAATTACAAAGGAAAATATCCATGATAAAGCTATTCAAATATGAGATTTGCGAGTGAACGGAAGGTATGTAGATAATTGAAATCCATTATCAGATGAGAATCTTACGTATAAAATTGTTAAAAATTGAAATGATTATACGTTAGAAGAATCTGATAATGATAGTGTAAAAACAACAGAAGATGAAAATAATTATTCATTAGAAATCGTAGAGAGTGAACAAGGAATTGAATTAGTAAGTGTGGATAGACTTATAAAGTTCTGAATTGCATGGATTATAACAATTTTAATTGAAACTATAGTTCTATTCCTTATTGCAAAATTATTCCGAAAAGCAGATCAGATTCCTAATTGAAGATTAATTCTTGTTTGAATATTAGCATCAACAATAACTCTTCCATTGTTGCGATTCGTTCTCCCAATGTTTATTGTAGATGGGGTTGAATATGTAGTAATCTGAGAGTTGTTGGTAACAATAATAGAAATATTTATCATAAAATATTGATTGAAAGTTTCACGATGAAAGGCAATATTAGCGAGTATTCTTTGTAATCTATGTTCTTATCTTCTAGGAATTTTGGTTTTTTAATTGACTTTTTGTGGTATATTTGTATATATACTGTATAATTTATAAACAAAAAAGACAATGAATTTTGTAGATTTCTTTGAGAAGTTTAAAAGCTTCTCGGTTCAGGACTTCGAGAGCCTGACGTATGCTATGATTAAACCCGATGCTTTAAGTGCTAAGGAAGAAATTATTCGTGATATCGAGGGTAGAGGATTTGAGATTCTTTTTCAACATGAGTATTTGTTTTCTAAGGAACTTGCGGAAAATTTCTATTCTGAACACAAGGGAAAAGGGTTCTACGATCGTCTTGTAGGTCAAATGACGGCAGGGCCAGTAGTGGTTCTTATCCTTAAGAAGCAAGGTGAAATTCCATGCTATCAAGCTTGGAGAAATGAGCTTGGTAAAACAAATCCTGCTGATGCGGCAGAAGGAACACTCAGAAATGTTTATACAAAAAAGATTTTCGGAGGTCCTGAGGCTTACGCACAGGAGAAGGCAACTAATTGCTTTCATGGAGCAGATAGCGTTGCATCGGTTATAAGGGAAAGTAATTTGGTTATCTATGATATCGTGATGTCAAAGTAACTATGTTCTATTTTAAAGAGGGGGCGGGTATTTGCTGGTCCCTTTTTATTATTCATCACTTGCAAAAAAGAATGGAAATTATACAATGAATGGATATTTATTTTCGTGATAAATAATGCTGCATTATTTCCAGTGAAAAGTAGAAAAGAAAAGCTGAATTACATTATTGATTCATGACTTTATTGGAATTCAGGTTTCTTATGTATGAAAAAAATCTGCATGAGAATTCTATCTTTTCCCAGTTTATGATGAAAATAAAAGAACTGTTCAATATTTTGCATTTGATACGTTGGAGCAGAAACAGATTTTTGAGCAATTCTTAAAGGTAAATGGAATTTGAAGTAAAACAGCATTTCAACTCGCTCAAACTCCACAGGAAGAACTTTCAAATGCTGTTAAAAGTATGGATGTGAAATTCTTTCAAACGATTCCATGAGTATGACCAAAGTGAGCAAAGAAAATCTTACTTGAACTTAAAGATTCACTTAATGTAAATGAGTTATCATCTCTTGATGTTGACCAAAAATTATTCAAAGATATTGTGAAATCTATGCGTTGATTGGGATATGAAGCGGAGAGTGTAAAGAGAGTTTTGCTTACATATAAAGAGCCAATCACTAAAGAAAAAATGCCAGAAATTATTAAACGAATTATATCACAGCTTTAGAAAACAGATTATTCTCATATGTTCAAACTTAAGAATATATTAAATACATACGGAACTAAAATAAAATATGCATTGTGGCTGGTTTTTTTTATTGCTATGATTTTTGCAATTAGAACATACGTTAATTATTTAACAGTAATGGATTCAATTGAAACGGTGAATGCGAGAACTGCATCTGTTCAGAATGAAATGGATTATGCCCAAAATTTTCAGAAAAAATATTTAGCTTCAGACTATGGATATCTTTTTTTAGCTCATGATAATTCAATGATATTTGATGGTGAGGAGATTATTCTTTTTAAATCGTCTGAAGATGCAGTGGAAACATGATTTAATGCTGATTTAACTCATATTCCTTATCGTCCAACTGAGGAAGAACAGAGAAAAATGATGGAACCAATGAAGGCTTGGAATCTATATTTGAGCGAAACTTGGGATAAAATAAAATAATAATTTATATAATTCTAACTTCTCTAATGCTGATTATATTCTCGATATTCCGAATATTAAATGTATTTTATCAAGTTATATCTACATTTTTTGTTTACGGAATTCATTTATGTGAATCGTCATATCCAGCATTAATACGTGAGTGAATATGGTTATTATTCTTATTCGTAGTTTTGATTTTATGATTTAAGAAATTTAAGCCATACTGGAAACATCGGAAAAAAACTTGGATAGCATTTATAATCCTGATTGTAGTTTCGGTATTATTTTCTCTTTTGAAAGATGTATCGTGGAGTAATATGTTTATAGGGGTTAAATACTGATTTCGATGGATGTTTATTTTGATTTCTGCGAGTTTCTTATGATATGCAGTTTCAGAAAAATGGCAAAAATCTAAACTGATTAAAATCCTTCCATGGGTTTTAGTCTGAATCGTTTGAGCATGATTTTTATGGCAATGAGCTAAATTATTGCGACCGGATTTTTTCTATTCTTTGGGATATGGAGGATTAAATGATTATGCTCAAGGAGAAAATCCACCAATATATTATCTTACTTGATATCAATGAACTTTACGCTGGCAAGGGTTCTTTTCATGACCAAATAATTACTGATATTTCTTAGTTGCATTTCTACCATTTATTTGGCGATTTTTTATGAATAAAATCAAGAAAAAAGAAGATACAGTTCTATCAGTTTTCGCATTGGTAGTACGAATGGCATGAATGGTAGCTACACTTTCACGTGCAGTTTTGGTTTGAATGGTTGTAGTTTTTGTAGCTCTATATTGGAAAGAGTTAAAATCAAAAAAGAGATGGTTGATTCGATGAGGGATTTGACTTTTAGTTGCTTTGGCTGTATTGTCAGTACTCAAACGAGAATCAACAGTTGGACACATAACGAGTAAATTATCTACAATTCCAGAAGTGATTTCTCAGCCATTATGACATGGACTTGGAAGCTCAGGACCAGCAATTCACTATGAATGAAAATATCTTCCAGAAAATTATTTTTTACAAATTATGCTTGATATCGGAACTATCTGATTCTTATTCCGAACATTCGTTGTATTATGTTTGCTCTTAATCCAGTATAAGGTGATAGGAATCAGAAAATGAAAACTGACTAATGAGGAGGAATATCAGCTTCAAGTATTGTATAAATTACAAATGTGATTTTTCGCTCTATTCGTAATGTGATTATTTTTGCACGTATTTGAGGATAGTATGGTAAATTATTTATTCTTTACGATATATGGAATAGTCCTTGGAAGCTTGAGTACGAAGTTGAAAGGAGATCTCTCGTGGAAAGAAGTATTGGAGCAGAATAAAAATATTCATTAATATAAATATTTCTTTAACTGAAAAAGGGCAAACTTGAAAACAAGTTGCCCCTGATTGTTTAGCTGGATTTACAAAATACCTTGTCGATAGGTCTCGGAAACCTGTTTCATATCGACGCGGTAGTAGAGACCAAATGTTTCTTCGGCAGTGTCCTGAACCAGGATGTCACCGGGCTCTACGGGGTCGAAATTATCAGGGTCGTCCATATTATAGGACGCGATAATCTTGCCACCGAGAACCTCAGCAAGTTCCTTGGTAACCAGGACAGCAGTGCGCTGCTCAGCAGGGAGTTCAAATACTTCGAGGGGGGTTACGACTTCTAGCTACCTTGAATGAGAGCTGCTTGCCATCAGTTACATTCTTGATCTTGTTCCGAAGTTGGACAAAGTTTTCGAGATATCCTCCGGTCTGACCACCGATGAGGTAGTTCTTTTTCGCCTTCTTTTTCATCTTCTGATAGAACGTGTCAGGCCAGAAGAAGCCTTCAGGGTTGTTGCCACTATCACGGACAATCACACCTTCTCTAATTCGTAAACATGGATGTACGTCCATGTTGAGAACGAATCCCTCAGGATGTTCCATAGAGCGAATTGCATAGATGAAGCGATCACGGTCCAACTCAGGAATGGCCGAAATCTGCTCATCCACAATAGTGATGATTTCTTGTTTCACCCAAGGCTCGGGTGTAGCAATGCTCTCGATGAGAGCTTTTTGCTCTTGCTTAATTTTGTTTAACATAATGAAATTTGTTTAAATTGTTGTTTTTATTATGTTACATAATATAATTATTTATTATAATATGTCAATATAATATTTTTTATAAAATTTTAATTATAAAAAAGCTCTCCGCAGAATACAGCGGAGAGAATGTGGTTAGTAAATGTTCTAAAGCTTAGCGAGTTCCAACCTTACGATGGCTGCAACATCCTTACCAATTACGCCAGGGTACTTTTTTTTAAAAGCTTCCGTTTGTTGAATCATCTCAAATTGCCCTAGTTTTTCCTCATCGGTTCCGTCCAATTTCTTTATAATATTGGAGGCCATCTGAAGTAGGGGATTGTTCGGTCTGAAGAATCTTTTTTTGTAAAGATCCTTCTTGAATTTTTGATTACACATGACGTTGGATTTTTGTTTTATTAATCTTTATTTATTGAAAAAAAATAAAAAGTCAATAGATATATAAAAAATAAAATTTGTTATAAAAAAGGTGCCAGAAATTCTGGACACCTGTTAAATTTTTAAAGGAATTTTCCTTTGTAACTCTGTAAGAATTCGAAGATTCTTTTCTTGAATTTTTGTGATTGATGGCAGTTCTTCAGTGATTCAAATTTTGGAGTTTTCCCATTGTTTAAACTTAATTTGAATCCGAACTCTTTTTCAAAGTTTGTTCGGATACTTTCTAGTTCTTGGATTAATTCTTCATCACTGTGTTTCTTGTAGGTTGGTGAAGTTTGAAATTTTTCTTTGTTCCTTACCAAGCCATCGGAAATTTTGATGAATAGCTGGAAGCTATTCCAAACGCCGCCATTGAGATTCGGATTGGTGGCGATGTTTTCCAAGTTTTGTAACATTTGTGTTAGATAGTCCATAGTTTTTCTTTTTTTATTTGTTTTTTTAGTATATTATTTACTTTTTAATAAAAGTCAAGTTTTTTTGTTTTATGAAATTTACTTATAGTTAACGGAATGAAGCCATTTCTCTCAAAATCTATAAAAATTCTGAATCAAATTTTGAGATTATAAATCAATTTTTTAGAAGTCAATAGTTGATAGCTTGAATTTTTGGATGGATTTTCTATAAAATATGTAGTGAAAATTCAGATTTTTTTATTTTTATCAAAAAATTTATGAACGATAAAGATGAAGCTTTCGTAAATGCTCAAACTCATCATCAACCTGAAATTGAGCATCCAATTGAAAAAGAAATTACGCAGTCTTATATAGACTATTCAATGTCTGTAATTATTTCTCGTGCTTTGCCTGATACAAGAGATTGATTAAAACCTGTAATTAGGAGAATTCTTTTCGGAATGTATCAGATGAATAATGTTTATAATCAAAAACATAAAAAATCTGCTAGAATTGTCTGAGAAGTAATGTGAAAATACCATCCACACGGAGATGCTTCTATCTACGATGCAATGGTTCGTTTGGCTCAAGGTTGGTCAATGAGATATCCATTGGTAGATGGACAAGGAAACTTTGGTTCAATAGACTGAGATGGAGCAGCTGCAATGAGGTATACTGAGGCTAGATTGACGAAGCTTGCTGAAGAAATGATGGATGATATTGAACAAGATACAGTAGATTGGAGATTAAACTTTGATGGAACATTGAATGAACCGGTTATGCTTCCTACTAAGTTTCCTAATCAGCTTTGTAATGGAACTATGTGAATCGCTGTAGGTATGGCTACAAATATGGCTCCACATAATTTGAATGAAGTTTTGGATGCTTGTCATTTATTACTTCAAAAGGAGTGAAAGAAAATGATGGCGACAGTGATTGATGAAAACTGAATGGAAGTAGAGAAAGAAGTAGAGTATGAAGTTAGTGTTGATGAGATTATGGAAATAATCCAATGACCAGATTTCCCAACTGGATGAGTGATTTTTGATAGAGAAAATATAAAAGAAGTTTATAGAAAATGAAAAGGACCTATTGTAGTTCGTGGGAAAACTCACACAGAAGTTTATGAAGATAGTCACGTTATCGTTATTGATGAAATACCTTATTTAGTAAATAAAGCTTCATTAGTTTCAAAAATCTGAGAATTAGTTGTAGATAAGAAAATTGAATGAATCTCAGATATCAGAGATGAGAGTAATAAAAATAAGAATAGAATAGTATTATATTTACGTAAAGGAGTAAACCCAGACGCAGTTTTGGTTCAGCTTTATAAATTTACTGAACTTCAAACTAACTTTAACGTAAATAACGTATCATTAGTAGAATGAGGAACTCAGCCAAGATTATTGAATATTAAAGAACTTTTGATGGAATTTGTAACATTCCGTCGTGAAGTAGTTCGTCGTCGTTCAGAGTATCAATTACAGAAGGCAAAAGATAGACTTCATATTTTGGAATGATTAAAGAGAGCAATTGATATTATTGATGATGTTATCTATACAATCCGTCATTCAAAAGATAAGAAAGAAGCTAAAGATAATTTGATTCTCAAATTTCAATTCTCAGAAGAACAAGCTGAATATATCCTTCAGATGAGGTTACAATCATTGGTATGATTGGAGATTCAGAAAATCTTGGATGAAATTGCTGAGAAACAAGCTAAAATTGCAGAATTGACTGAAATCCTTGCTAATCCTGAAAAATTGGATGAAGTGGTTCAATCAGAATTTGATTATATGAAGAATAAGTATGGTGATGAAAGAAAGACTGATGTTTCAGATGATACATCATTATTAAATCTTTCATGAAGTATTAAAGCTATTCAGGCTGCAGCAGATAGAATTAAAGAAGATGTAATTTGTTGGAT
>Ga0310690_10003134_pt1 | contig 25318 bp, 27 predicted proteins | sample AusTroGonzalo_MG_2_FD_207661 | JGI IMG/M metagenome (GOLD analysis project Ga0310690, IMG submission 207661) | Bovine rumen microbial communities from tropical cattle in Woodstock, Queensland, Australia - Gonzalo_04 (v2) (version 2) | ecosystem: Host-associated > Mammals > Digestive system >... | reverse complement strand
TGCTCTTTCAGCAGGGCAAGGGCATCATAAGCAAGCGCAGAAGTACAATCACTAATCCCGTCATCTTCTCTCTGTTCAATTTCATACGGACAGTTTCCACAACTCATTCCGACTATATGTGTGCAACAACATTCAAGACCACGCATTGCCTTCTCCCTGTCCATTTCATCACCCCTAACTATGAGTTAAAGCGTCATTTTGTGAATCATTCTCGTTCCGCTCGGTGCCGTTCTCTATCCCAGCTCTTCTACTTGCAAGCGTTTATAATCGGCTGTGCTTTCATCGTGTACCACGCCCTCACGCATTCAGTGGGGAGAATGATTTATATCGTCATTTATTTGTCTTCCAAGCATTTGATAGCGGCTTTAATGCCTTCAAAAGAGAACGGGAATGGTTGTACTTCTGGCAATTTCTTGAATCCAAATATAATCATTCCGCCTCTTTTTTCAACTCGTGCCGCCATCTTTCTCCACCTTGCATTTTTGTATGCCTTTCTCATTCTTTCATTTTGTGCCCATCCTGATCGGGCATCCTTCCGGCCTGTGGTCTTCCATCTCCACAAAATACTCGCTGAGGTCCTTCCGGAATCCGCTCCGGTTCTCCTTGAACTCCATCGCGTTGCACATCCATCGCCCAGCGTACTCCCCCGTCAGGATGCAGTACGAGCACGGGCAGATCATACAGTTCTCCGGCATCGGGATATCCATCACAATCATGCGAACCTCCTGTAATCGCTCTTCACGTCTTCCTTATTCAGGTTCACATACATCATCGTGGTGTCAATCTTCTCATGCCCCAACACCCGCGCCACTTCCTGGATCGGCATCCCGTGCCGGGCCAGTCCGGTCGCCAGTGTCCTCCGGAACTTGTGCGGATGCACATGATCGACGCCCGCCTTTTCCGCCAGCTTTTTCAGCATATGCCGGACCCCGTTCGGTTCCAGCCGCTCCCTGTACCGGTTCACGAACAGCGCCTCCGCGTCGTCCGTCCGCTCGTTCAGGTAATCCCGCAGCATCATCCCGGCCACTTCGTCCAGGAACACCACCCGTTCCTTGTTCCCCTTCCCGTGCACGGTGCACTCCAGCGCGTTCAGGTTCACCGCGTCCCGGTCCAGTCCGGTCATTTCGCTGATCCGGCACCCGGTCGACCGCAGGAAGTGGATGATCGCCCGGTCGCGCTTGTTACCGCAGGCCCGGTTGAGCCGGTCCAGCTCCCATTCCGAATACACTTTCTTTTCCTTCTTCGCGCACTTGATCACGCCCAGGTTCACACACGGGTTTTTGCTGATCAGCGTCTCCCGCTGCAGCCAACTAAAATACGCGGAATATATCTGCCTGTACCCTTCCAGCGTCGAATCCTGGATCCCGCGGCTTTTCTCATGCGCGATGAAATTCCGCAGGTGATACACGGTTATCTGCCTGGTCGGTACGTTCGCGAACGCCATCAGCTTCCCGATGATATACACATACCGGTCAATCGTTTTCTGGCTCCGGCACTCCACCCGCATCGCTGCCACATAGCTGTCCAGCAGGTCGTCCGGGCCGTCCTCATGGATCACTTCATTCATCATGAACCGGTCCATCAGCATCATTCCGGCCTTTTCCAGCCGGTCCATCTGCTCCACGGTCAGCACGTCCGCCAGCTGCGCTTTCAGCTGGTCCATAAAGCTGATCTTTGCGTCGATTGCCATGATCTTTTCCTCCTTCTATATTTCTTTCAGCTGCCCGGCCACAGGATTCCACAGCACAATCTCTCCGCCGACCTTTTCCTGGATGCTCCTTGCCTCCGCCCGGATCCTCGTACTCCACGCGTCCCACGGGCTGCCGCTCCACCGTAAATCATCGCTGTATAGGATCCTTCCGACCAGATACATCCCGTCCTTCCGGATGATCATCACCGTTTTCTTCCTGATGTCCACGTGCATATCTCCCGCATCTGTTTTCCCGTTCTTCGTACATCACCATTCCGATGCTGATCAGCGATTCCGCGATTCCGATCAGCGCCGTTGTGTTCGCTTCTTCAATATCTCCTTTTGCCAACATGCCTATGCTTTCTGTAATTGCATAACTCGCCATATCCAACCGTACGCCAATGGCATTCCCGTATTTCATTCCTCCGCCTTTTCGCCCTTCATCGCGAATAGTCCAGTCAAGATCTTCCCCTGCCTGATTTCCCGCTGCCATTCCTTTTCCTCCTTTTCTTCCTTCCCCAGGAATTCCGCGATCGCCGCCTTCACCGGTTCGTAATCCAGCGCCTGGATCAGTTCCCGCAGCACCCGGCACTCTTCCCGGTACCGGTCAAACTCCTTTTCGCATCCTCTCCGCGCTTCCAGTCCCCTAAAACCCACTGAAAACGACTTCAGTTCCATTTCCTTCTCCCGCAGCGTCGCGCTCAATACGCTTCTTCTTGTGACTTCCATTCGCTTTCTCCTCGTCGTATTTGTTCAGACACTTCCAGCTGCATATGTACAGATACCCTTTGCTGTCGTACCCGCGCTTGTACGCCCACTGTGATCCGGCCCAAAATGTTTTCCCGCATACCGGGCATTTCTTTTCCCATCCGACCAGCGGTTCTTTGCTCTTGTTCATTCCGCGCCTCCGATATACCGGCTCTGGATATATCCCTTCCCGGTCACGGCCCATCCGTCCGCCATCGCGTATACGGTCACATATCCGCCGCTCTTCACCCATCCGGTCCGCTTGCCGTCAATCCATTTCCGGCAGGCCACGCGCCCGCCGCCGATAATCTCCCGCGCCTCGTTCACCATTTCCGGTTCCACGTATACCACGTACCCCGCGTATACCCATCCGTCCCCCGTTTCGTTCTTCACGTCGACCAGATGCACATACCCGTTTTTCTCCCGTCCGTCGGTGATCATCTTCTGCCCGCATCCCACGGCGCCCACTACCTCCGCCCGCTTTCCCGGCTTCTCCCGCAGCAGTACCTCCGTCCCCGGCTTGCAAAGGATCCAGCAGTAATACATCATCCCGTCCTCCGCCTCCGCCGCCTGAATCACCACAAAGCAGCTCACGGCCACCCCCAGGAAGATCCCGATCGCCAGCACTCCCGCGATCAGCCATGCCATCTCCCGCCGGCTGTATAAGCTCAGCGTATGCACCTTATTTCTCATTTCATTCGTCCTCCGTCCATATAAAATGCTTCCACGCCTTGTAATGCTCGCAGCACTCGTACCGCCCGCAGCAAAATAACCGTATCTGCGTTCCGGCCTCCGCCGGTTCGTTGTAGCGGTGAATCGTCGCCGCGCAGTCCGGCATCGCCGCCTTGCACATGATTTCATCCTCTCTCCAGGCAATGTGAAGCGGACAGCGCGCCCGGTAGTCCTCCTTGCTCCAGCTCCCCGGCCGTGCCATCCGCTTATCTCACCCCTTTTGCTCCGTTAACTTCCATTTGCCATTGCGCCGCGACAGCGCTTTCCCTGTCCTCAAAGCATAGGATCCATAATGTTTCTTTTTTCTTGATAATGTCATTCAGTCCGACGAAACTCCGGTAATAATCTTCCAGTTCTTCCATCGCCTCCGCCGGCCCGCCGACACAAAAAACGAACATCCTTTATCACCTGCTCAAGCTGTCCTTCAGTTTGATAATCCGGTCCATCAGGCTTGCGTACTGGCCCTGGATCTCTTCGTAATCCTCCCGTACTTCGTCCAGTTCCTTCCGCGCCTTCCGCAGTTCCTCCGTCGCCCGTTCGCTTTCGTGCCGCATCAGGTCCAGCCTTGCCTGCAGCATCCGGTTCTCGTTATCCATATCCTCCAGTCGTTTCAAAAGCTGCATTTCCCGCTCGTCCATATTTGCGCTCACCTTGATCATGACGTCCTTCTCGTCCATCTTTATGCTCCTTTCCGCGCTTCCCGCGCCGCTTTCCATTCCTGGTACTCCTTCTCATGCTCCGGATCCTGAAACCACTCCAGCGCCAGCCGCATGATATCCTGTGCCATCGGCCCGATATTCCCCCGTTCTGCTCTCATGCTCGCTTCAATCTTCATATCGTTCATGCCATCCTCCCGGCCTCTATCTCGTTGACGATCATCTGCAGTTCTTCTTCCTCGTCCTCTGTAATCCGATCACTGTGCTGCAGGAATTCAATAATCCCCGTAAGCTTCACGGACCAGTCATTGATAATCGTCGACCCCAGCTTGAATTTCACATCAAAATTCATGCCCTTCATGCTATCTTCCAGCACGGCGCGCTCGCTGTCCGTCAAAACCTCGTTATCACCCAGCGCCTCGGTGATTCTTTCTGAAATGTTCATACTGCCCTCCTGAAATCGCATTATCGCGAGTTTAATTACAATAAAAAATCAAGCGCTTCCTGCTCTGACAGCTCGCAAACGCGCTTGATAATCTGTAGCTCCAGCACGGTAAACCCGTCCCCGTTATTCTTGATCTTCCGGTACCATGTGGACGGATTGATCCCCATTTCCTTTGACATCATAGGAACAGATATGTTTTTCTCTTCCATACGCTCGGTAACTTTCTGAATATTCATAACTTCTCCTCCTCGCATTATTGCAAGTTCCTGAATAGAATATACCACTCGCATTTTTGCGTGTCAAGAGGAAATTTGCGTTTTTGCAAATTTATACTGCCGGTATATTGCAAATTTGCAACGCTTCATGTAGAATACCATTGAAAAACATCCCAGGAGGCGATCCACATGATTGGCGAAAGAATGAAAGAGGCTCGCATTGCTCTCGGTTATTCCGCTGAACAGGTCGCTGCTTTCCTGCAAGTATCTCCCGCTACTATATACCGCTATGAAAACGGTGATATTTCCAAGCTCCCTTCTAAATTTATCAAACCTCTGGCTGAATATCTCTGTGTTTCGCCTTCCTATCTGATGGGATGGTCTGATGATAATACGCCAGCTGATCCTGCTGCCGTTCATCTGAACACACCGGAGGCCCGTATTCTTGCTCCCGGTATTGACAAGCTCCCGAAAGCGGAACGCGAACAGGCGCTGAATGTTATCCGCGCCATGTTTGTAAAATATGCTGACTATTTTGAAAAGGAGAACGACAATGAAACCTGATTATGAAACTGCCGCCCTCCGCGCTGCGGAAACCCTCGTTACCTATAGTATTTCCGCTGCTCCCGTTTCGCCGCTTCCTATTTTAAAAAAACTCCCAAATGTTCTTGTTGTTTCTTTTGAAACCATGTCCCATGATGTGTCCATGTCCCGCCATTGTGTTCTGAATCAATTTGGCGATTACAGCAAGGATGCATTTACTTCTGTAAACATCATGGATGGAAAGCGCTTTTATATCGTCGCATATAACCAAATGCTTCCGTCTTTTATTGCTCACCGTGCGCTGGCTCGCGAGCTGGGCCACATTCTTCTCGGCCATGACGGTTCCCGTCCGGAAGATTTCCGTCAGGAAGAGGCGCGCTGCTTTGCGAATCATCTGCTCGTCCCTCGCGCCCTGATCCATTCCATTCAGGCCTCCGGCTTCCGCCTCACCGTCGAAGTCCTCGGCAACCTCACCGGCTGCTATGACCATTGCCTGTCCTGTATGCGCCGCCTGCCGGCCACCCACGTCCCCGCGGACCTGAACCGCAAAATCCGCGACAACTTCATGCTCTATATGGTTAGCTTCTTTGAGTATCAGCGCGTTGCCACTCGTCACGACGGCAGCGCCCTGGCTGATTTCGGATCCTATATGGAAGGATATGAGGAATAAATGAAACGTATTTTACTTTTTTCTGTTTTGATTGTTTTTCTGCTGGTTCTATCTTCTTGCTACAACAACAAACCAACTTATGACGAATTATCCAAGCTATATGACGATCTGTGCCTGAATTATGATGATCTGCGTTCAAATTATGACGACCTAAAAGATATGTATTCCGATTTGAAATCGTCCTCTGAATTCCGGAACACTTCCGTCATTGATGATCTATGGACCCTTGAAGATGATATGATTACGCTTTACGGTTTTTTTGACAGCGATGAAGATTTTACTTTTGAAGAAGCAAAACATTCTTTTGATCGTCTTGAAACTGTTTATAGTAGATATTGCCATTATTAAGGAGCATTTATGAAAACACTCACCAAATGCCCGCCCCGTACCGCCGTCGCTTATGCCCGCTATTCCTCCGCCGGCCAGCGCGACGTGTCCATTGAGCAGCAGCTGTCCGATATCCGCGCCTACGCGGACCGCGAAGGGTATCATATCGTCCGCGAATACGCGGATCATGCCCGCTCCGGTTTTAAGGATCTTTCTGCCCGTTCGGAATTTAATGCCATGATCGCCTCCGCCGCCTCCCGCGGTTTTGATACCGTCCTCTGCTGGAAGGTGGACCGGTTCGGCCGCAATCGCGCCGATTCCGCCTCCTTCAAACAGCATCTGGCGCGCCTGGGCGTTTCCGTCGTCTATGTGATGGAGCCGATCCCCACCGGCGCCGCCGGCGTCCTCACGGAAGGTATGCTGGAGGCCATCGCCGAATGGTATTCCCGCAACCTCTCGGAGAACGTCACCCGCGGAATGAATGACAACGCGAAGAAATGCCTTTATAATGGCACAAAATTATTTGGCTATACCTGCGGCCCGGACAAGCATTACATGATCGTCCCGGAAGAGGCCGCCGTTGTCCGTAAAATTTATGACCGTTACCTGGAGGGATATTCCGCCGCTGCCATCTGTGTCGAGTTGAACGCGGCCGGCCTGCATACCTCCCGCTCCGTCCGCTTCTCGCCTCAGACGGTCCTCCGCCTGCTGTCGAATGAGCGCTATACCGGTGTTTATATCTGGAAGGATATCCGCGTTCCCGGTGGAATGCCCGCCATTGTTGACGATGCTACTTTTCAGGAGGCCCAGCGCATGAAAAAGCTCACCACCCGTCATGTATCCCTTCATTCCGTCGATTTCCTGCTCTCCGGTAAAGCCTTTTGCGGCCATTGCGGCCGCGCCATGATCGGGGATTCCGGTACCTCCCGTTCCGGCGCCGTCCATTATTATTACGCCTGCCAGGGCCATAAAAACCGGCTCGGATGTGATAAAAAATCCATCCGCAAGGATACGCTGGAAGATTTCGTCCTGGACTTCATTTACGCGAATTGCTTCACCCCGGAGCATATGGAGCGCATCGCCGACGCGGTGATGCATGAAGTAGAAGAGCGTCGCAAAAAGTCGCCCCTTTCCGGCATGGAAAAGGAATTAGCCGAAACGGAAAAGAAGATTTCCAACATCAATAACGCGATCGCCGCCGGCATCTGGAATTCCTCTACCGCGTCCCTCCTGTCCGACCTGGAGGAACAGGCGACCAACCTCCGCGCGAACGTCGGCCTGCTCCGCTATCAGGAATCGCAGCTGCTGGATCGCGACCGTGTGCTGTTTTTCCTGCATAAGTTTTCCAAACTGGACCGGAATTCCCCCGTTGACCGTCGGAACCTGATCCACTACTTCCTGAATTCCGTCTACGTCTACGACGACAAGCGCGTGAAAATCTCCATCAACTTTGTCGACGGTCAAACCACCATCCCCCTTGAATCCCTTCCCGACCTCCCCGACGGTTCAGGTGATTTAATGTCTGGTGTACTTATCAGCACACATCCGAACCAGATAATCTTTTGGTACATCACGCGGATGGATTGAAAAAGAGGATGCTGCGAAAATGCAGCATCCTCTTTTTGCGCCTGCTTTATTCCTCCGCGGCCGCCGGTTCTTCCTGCGCAATCCATGTTTCATTCATTAGCACTGTTCCGCTGATATCCGTGATCATGCAGGATACATAATCCGTTTTCGCGTTCTGTCCGTATGCATAAGCTCCCAAATATGCATGGTATGATTGCTTAGCTCCTTCGTAATCATCTTTGACCACGATTCCTTTTTCGATTGTTCCGTTTGTCCGTTTGATCTGATGCATAAAGAATTTATTTTCCATTTTGAATTTCTCCTTTTTGTTCTTTTTTACCCTTTCTGCATGTCATCAATTCTTTTGTGCGCGCTTTTCATCCCCTGCTCAATCTCGACTACCTTGATCTTTAGATCTGCTACATCCTTCTGGATGCTTTTATTATCTAATCTGATTTCATCCACGCTCGTCCGGATATATTTCATGTCGCTGCGCATGGCAGCCCGTTCCTCCGCCTCTTTTTGTGTGTCCTTCTTGTTGTTATTAGCCAGGGTGATAATGGCAATAATCGCCATCACGCAAGACAGAACGATCGGAATCCATGTCGTTGCCTCCATTTCTTATTCCTCCTTGCTGTCTACGCCCTGCGGAATGGGCGGGCATGGCTGATCATACGGATCAGGATCCATCCCTTTTTCCATAATGCCAATCTCATAAGGATATGGTTCCTGGTACTCCATCGCCCGTGCGCTGTCCCGGATCCCCTCTGTCGTCGGGTCCACAATCACGCCCAGGATCACCAGCAGCGCGAATACCGCATCCACGGCTGTCAGTATCTTTCCGACCAGTGTGTCCAGATTGATCGTCGCCCCGAACACGGCGGCCACGGCCTGCACAACCAGCGCCAGAGCCGGTATCGCCTCCATCCAGAATAGCTTGTTCCGGATCCTCACTTTCCAGTTAATCATTCCCCGTCCCTCCTTCGTATTTCATCAGCTCCGCCCATGTTTTCGGTCCGCATATGCCGTCTACGTCCAGCCTGTGCTTCCTCTGGAAGCTCCGCACCGCGGCCAGCGTTTCCCGTCCAAAGTCCCCGTCGGCTCCGTACTTCGGCAGGCTTTCCCCGGCTTTCATCAGGTCCTGCTGCATCAGCTTAACCTCCGCGCCCTTGTCCCCCAGCCGCAGCGTCTTGCGCTTCTCCGGTGTTGGTGTCGGTTCAGGCGCCGGTCCCGGATCCGGCTGCGGCGCGATATCGACGCAGGCCGGCACTGCGTAATGCGTCCATTTTTTTGCCAGTGTTTTGACCTGCACGCCGCTGCTGCACTCGATCGTTTCGTCGTTCAGTCCGAATCCGGTATGCGTCCATTTGTTATCTTTATATACGAACAGGCAGCAAAGGGTGTCCCGCGGCATCTTGTCAATGGTTCCCTTCTGCTTCCAGTTCTGCGCTGCACGCCACTGTGATCCGACCGCGTCCCCGTACAGATCGAATCCGTACACAACATTCAGCAGCTTATCCGTAAATCCCCGGCAGTCGAAGCACAGCACTCTTTCATTGTTCGGATACCATTTGCATCCGGGGCAGCTCTTGCTGCTGCCGTTCAGTACCTGGCACTTTTTGCTGATCTCCGTCTTTTCCGGATGATACCGCAGCCTTTTCCGCCGCTCGCTGGGCGTACATTCTTCTCCCCACGCGCCATATACATACGGCCATCCCTCGCAGGCTTTTGCTGCTGTCCACAGCGTTTCCTGCAGCGAATATCCGTCTGCTTTCATCCGGTTCACCAGATCGTAGAAATACTTTGCGCTGTTCATTTTCTTTTCCTCCACGGCAGCTTATCCGGGCAAATCATCCAGAATTCCCATCCGATGATCACCGCGATAATCCCGATGACCACCCATCCGATCCAGCTCATTCCTGCTCCCCCTTCTTTCCTTCATTATATAAAAATACCACCGCGAACGGTGGTACATTGATTTGCCTTGTGTTGCTACGTTAAATGCTCCTTTTATGTAGTTATAAGTTCCATCGTTTTCTGTGCCAACAACTGGATTTCAGAATCAGAATAAAAATCTCTCCACCCTGTCGGATTCTCAATGATTTCTTTGAGCCAATCTATCACAAGCCCTTTTTCGTTCTCGTCCATAGTTGCTCCTTTTGCGACTTAGGTCAGCAAGTACACCATGACATTTGTACTTGTCGGAGTTGTTACTGTTATAGTATGCCCTGTCCCGGATACTGTTGTACCGCTGTTGCTGTTTGCAAGTTCTGTTACGTTGCAAGCACCCGCACCGGAATAAGTTGTCACAATCCAAACTCCTGCTCCGTAGGTACTGCCTCTGTATGATGTAGCAACAATCATCACAATTGTATAATCAGCAACTGTAATTGTTTCTGTTCTTGCAGTATCGGAATACGTTGTTTGCTTCTTGAACATAGCAATATTGCTGTTTAATGTCGTAATTTGGGTATTTAATGACGATACCTCTTCTCCCAATCCTCCGCTGACTGCCGTCAGGTATGTGCTGTCAATCGCCGTGTTCGCTGTGATCGCCTGCGCCGCTTTATACAGCCCGTCGCTCAGTCCGCTGATGCTGCTGTTAATCAGTGTTACATATTTCCCCTGTGCAATGCTGACCGCTGCCTTGTTCCCGTCCACGATATACGCGACCGCTTCCGCCGGCGCTGCAACGTCCAGCTTCGCCTTGTCAGTCGCGCTCATTAAACCGTGCGCGCTTGTCGATGCGTCCTGAACCGTTTTCTTTGTCGGTGTAATTTTGCCGTTCACGTCCTGGCTGATCGTTGCGATAAACATATCCGTCGTACCGCTCACGAGCGGATCAATAACCGGCGACTGGTTCATCTTTCTGCGTATCAATTCATCCGCGATCGTCGTTTTTATCCAGTGCGCCGCCGTCCACTGTTCAGGGCTGCCGATTCCGTCCTTGCACCGGTACAGTTCTCCTTCATGGAAGCACATTTCATTTGCTTCGTATATTTCCGTGCTGTCATACTCCGCGGCGATATCTTCCTCGTTGACGGATCCGCCAACCATCATATATTTGCTTTCCGTGCTGTCCCATACATATACCAGCCCGCTGTTCTCCGCGATATAGAGCTTGTTCGTATCTCCGGTTGCCGGGAATCCGCTTATTGAAGCGTACCGTTCGCTCGGATAGTCATACGCTACGCTCCCGCCGCTCGCGACCCGCATGAATTTTCCCGCGTTCCCGCCTCCCTGGTTCGCGGCCAGATAGTCGCTGTGCTTGTGTCCGCTGTCCTTCATGTTCCCGTTTGCGTCCAGCGCGGCGAAGTTATTCGTCGTCCCTCCTTCCACCTTGTCCGCTTTTCCGCTGATATCCTGATGGCTCGTCAGATAGTCGCTGTGTTTATGCCCGCTGTCCTTCATGTTCCCGTTTGCGTCCAGCGCCGCGAAATTATCCGTCGTCCCTCCTTCCACCTTGTCCGCTTTTCCGCTGATATCCTGGTGTTCCGTAATAACTGTCCCTAAATTTGCTATGCCGTCCTGGTCCAGCACAATCAGGGATCCGTTCATCTTGACCCCTGTCACGCTTCCCTGTCCGTCGTTTCCCCTCACCTTGTTCCATGTATAGCTGGTATACGTTGTCGGAGCCGTCGCTGAAGTTCCCGCGTAAATACCCATCCATACGTCCGGGGTGGTTTTCATGTCGCTGTCCTGCGTCGGTTCCTGCGCCGCGTACCGGATCCAGACATACGCGTTCACGCCGTCCTGCCCGTCTTCTCCGTCGCTGATCTCTGCCGTCGTCGTCCCGTCTTTGTCTGTAATGGAAATGGTCGCTGTATCTCCGCTCTTGCTGACCGTCGCTTTCGGGCTGTATCCGTCCTGTCCGTCCTGTCCGTCTTCTCCGTCGCTCACTGTCGCCGTTGTCGTCCCGTCCTTGTCGGTGATGGTGATGGTCGCCGTGTCCCCGACCTTTTCCACCGTCGCCGACGGACTGATCGCCTCAATGATCGCCCGCTCTTCCGCCGTCAGTTCGATTTCCTGCTCGTCCTGTACGGTCAATACGATTTCGCTCATGCCTCGTCCTCCGCGTATTCAATCACGTTTTTGTATATCACGTCGTTCACGTTCAGCTTCGCCTTCGTCGTCGCGTATGCGTTCCCGTCGCTGGTAATGTACCGTACCTGTACCAGCGCGTCCCCGGTGTTCAGCTTCAGCGTTTCGTTCTGCGTCAGCGTGCAAACGATCAGCGTATCCTCGTCGTCCGTCGTCACGGTCAGGTCCTCCCCGGTCTTTGTGACGACGTTCGTCCCCGTCCGGATGCTGGCGAATACCGTTGCCTCCGTCAGGTCCTTGTCCTTTACCCGTAATACCAGCGCTGGCGTCGTTCCCTGATACATTTCTTCTCCCTCCCTTGTGCTTTCCATCATAGCAAAAAGCGGCGGATTTCGGTGGTACATCCGCCGCCCTGCTTTTTTACTTCGTCCAGTTCTTGATCGTCTTGTCCGCGTCCTCCGCCTTGTACCCCAGCTTTTTGTACGCCTTCTGCATCGCGTCCCGGATCTTCCGCTTCCCGTTGTTGTCCGCCTCCAGGTACGCCTGCTTGTACTTCTTGCCGATCTGCGTCTTGATGTTCTCCTTCTTCATCCCGTGCTGCACCATCGTGTTTACCGCGTTCCCGATCGCGTCCGCGCTGTTCTTGTCCATCGCGTCGTACAGCCGGTAGTAGTTCCCGCTGACCTTCTCCGCGCCCGTTTCCTGCTGGTATTCAATCCGGTCCAGCGTCCACCAGATATCATCGTCGCTCTTCTCGTCCTTGTTGTACACGTAGCGCATCATTTCCGTCGCGGTGTCCCGGTCAATCTTGCCGTCCCGGAAGGCGTCCGTCACGCATTCGCCCTCGTCGTCCGTGTTCCCGCCATGTTCCAGGATCAGCTCGGCCTGCTCGTAGAAGGTGTCCATGTCCTTTTCGCCGATCGCGTCCTTGAACCGGTAGTACATCCCGCTGGCGTCCTTTCCGGTTTCCTTGGTGTATTTCGCCCGGTCCACCTTCCAGAATATATTGTTCTTCTCCTTCTTGTCCGCGTCCGGGTTCGCCGCCAGCATCTGCTTTTCCGCTTCCTCCGCGCTCATGTTCCCCTTCTTCACCTGCTCCAGGATATAACTGTTCGGATCCATCCCTTCGTCGGCCATAAACTGCGCCGTTTCCGCCGCGCTGCTGCTTTCGTCCTTTTGCGCAAGTGACTTTACTTTGCTTGCTACGGTTTCCTCCTTTACTCCCTTTGCGCTGGTCAGGTATTCTTCCATTTCCTTCGCCTTTTGCGTGTCCCCGGCCTTCTTCGCGTCGTAGATTCTCCCATAATAGTCCATCGTACTCGTTCCGTATCCGCCGATCTTTCGATCTATCATCCACTTGTTCAGTACGCCCATCATGTTGTCCGCGTTCATAATCTGGTCAATCGTCTGATACTTCAGCACCGCTTCGCTGGTTTCCCGTTTCGCATAAGGCTGCGTAATGAAGTTGTAGATTGCCCTGGCGTCCCGCATGATATTCTTTGCCGGCACACCGCTGAACAGCTGTACAATCTGCCCCACGCTGTCCTCTATGTTCCGGTAGTCCAGTTCCGCGTTCCCCAGCAGCATATCAATCCCTGTTCCGCCGGCCTTTGCGATTTTTCCGATCATTGCCAGCGCATCGTCGTTCACTTCGCCCTTCTTCAGCTGGTTGATCAGGTCCCCGTATCCAGGAATCTGACTGACCGGGTTTATTTCATTGATGAAGTTGTACCCGAATTTGTACATGAAGTTTTCCATGAATGTCTTTTTATCATCCGGGGATCTTCCGGCGCCCATTACGCCCTTGAAAGCGGCCTGCAGGATCGCGCCCATGATATATACCGCTCCCGCGCCTGCCATTCTTCCAATCGCGCCCTTGTCGCCATTCTTAACCTGTCTTGCTGCGTCTGCCAGCACGTTCAGTGTCAGCGTTGGTTCACCCATGAAGCTTGTCATACCTTTGATCAGGTAATTGTCGCTTCTCATGTTCCGGCTCTTCACCAGCGTGCTGTCGTACACCTGTGTCCGCCGGATAATGTCGTTAAACCGTACCGCGCACATATCCAGGAATTCGTCGCTCTTCGTATCCATTTCCGGGTGAATATCGTGCTGTTCGCTCTTGACCGCCGTCCATATCCGTGTCCATGTCGCGTTGTCCATGATTTCCGGCAGGAACGTGCTTTTATCCTTAACCTGCTCCCATATCTTCCTTCCCAGGCTTTGTTTCCCCTGCGGCATCAGGTATTCCCGCGCACTCTGGCCGAATCCCATGTCAAACCGGCCCATGTTCTTGATCACCGCGACACCGCTGTGTTCCAGCATTTCCTTGTAGCTGCCCTTGAAGTCTTTTACCAGCGCTCCGGCAAGATACTTCGGATTGATCATCAGCGCCGCCCGCAGGTAGCTCAGCGGCTGCTGCATGGCCACGCTCAGGCTGCCGGCCACCGCGTTCTTCCGGAACAGGCTGATCAATTTGTCCCCGATTGTCTTTCTTGTCGCCACGGCGCCGCCGTTCATCTGGTCCTGCAGGTCGCGCAAATAATCCATTGCTTCCATGCCATATGCTTCTTCCAAAACTGCCCGGACGTTCCGCTTTGTTAAATCTTCCTCGTTTGTCCCCTCCGTTACTTTCTGATTCAGCACTTTCTGGAATGTATCGTTTGCCAGTCCCATCGTTGCGTAATTGATCATTCCGATAGCGTGATCCGTTGCCGTTTTCATAAAGTCGCCGATCACCAGCGCGTTATTTGCGCCGTGCATTCTGCTCTTGCTGAAACTCGGATGGAACGCCCGGTCCCTGCTTGCTGCGCTGCCGCTGTCGTTGCTCTTCTTGCTCTTTATGCCGTCCCACATCTGGAATGGGAAGTAATACTTCTCCTTGTACATCTTGATGCCGTACGCCTTCATGCTCGCTTCGTTTCCCAGCTTGCTCAGGTCGTTTGACATAAAGCGCACAATCTCGTCCACAAAGTTTTTCTGCTGTTCTGTCAGGATGCTTTCAATCTTCGCGATATCCTGCGCCGTTACCCGGTGCGCTTTCTTTTCTATTGTCGTTTTCCCCAGCAGTCCGTCCGCGATATTCTGCGTTTCCGCGTAGAATCCGCCCTTCTCCAGGTGGTTGCTCATTTCCGGTCCCAGCGTTTGTTCGCGGTTCCACGTCGCCAGCAAGCTCATCATCTGCCCCAGCGTCAGCGAAACGGTTCCGCCCTTCTCCAGTTCAATGTCCGTCCGTTTGTCGGTATCCCACTGGTCGTATCCGTATTTCTGCGCGATCGCGTCAATCTTCTGCTGCGCCTTGTGCAGTTCCAGTCCGTTCCGGTTTTCTGCGCTGTGATACTCTTCCCACAAATCATTTAATCCGCTGTTCCCCAGCGTTCGGAAGAAATACTCAGGCGTCATATTTCCGCTGACGATCGCCTTGTGCATCGCCGCGATGGTTCTCCCGGCCTTTCCTATCCATTCTTTCTTTTTCTTTCCGAACGTCTGATAGCGCACCTTTTCCGCCTGGTCCTCAATCGCCACACGCCTGTCGCCCAGCGATATCTCACGCTGGTTCTGAATGATGGTATAGATTTCTCCGACCGCTTCCCGCATCCTCTCCAGCGTTTTCCCCATCAGCTGCAGCGTATCCAGCTTATTCTTTCCGCTATATCTTCCGTTCCATTCCTTGATCGCGTCCTCAATTTCCTCCAGGTCGTTGTTTACGATATCCCGGATATTCTCGTCCGCAATTTCATCCGGATTATACACACCGTCCCGCTCGTTCCACGCGTCCAGTCTGCGCTTGATATCCAGCAGGTTCTTTTTCGGAACATTCATGATCTTCCGGCCGCTGTCGCTCAGGTCCGCGTTGACCAGCGTTTCAACCAGTTTCCGCGCCAGCGGATTCATAACCTCCGGAATATTCTTTGTGTTTGTTGGATTACTCAGCAGTTTCGCCAACCTGCTGGCTACGACGGTCATTTTCTTGCGCTCCAGTGTATTTCTCTCCGCCTGCCTCCGCGCGTCCGCGTCCCGCTGAATCAGCGCCCGCCATTCGTCGTTCGCCTTCATCATCTTCTGGTTGTTCTCGTCCTTCAGCTGCTGGATAATCGCGTCCTGCTTGTTCCTCTTCGCTTCGTCCACGGCCAGCTTCGCGGTTTTGTTGAAGTAGTCGATGGTCTGCATCACATCGGCCTTCATCGCCCTGCTCCAGTTCGCGGCCTTCCGTCCGCCGGCCATCATCTGCGCCAGCTGCCCTTCCAGTTCCTTTACCCGGTTCCCGGCCACGTTCGCCTTCTCCGCGATCTCCCGCACGTATTCGCTCAGTTCCCGGATCACGGCCTTCGCCTTCGGATCGTTCGGAATGTTGTCGTTAATCCGCGCCAGCTCGTCCGTCAGGTCGAAAATGATGTTCTCCATTTCGCCTTCCAGCTCCGCCCGTCCGGCGCGCCGCTGCTCTTCTACCGCGTTCTTCACAAACTCGGCCACGGCCTTCGCCTGGTTCTCCGCCGTATCCGTTTCGATTCCGTTGTAGTGGTCCAGCGCCGGCGCGAAGGAAAGCAGTTCGTCCCATTTCGTGTCCAGGGATCCGCCGTCCTTCGCCTGCTCCAGTCTGATTCCGCTGCCCGCCAGCTGCCGCCGGATTTCGCTCAGGCTGCTGTCCGTGCCGTAGATTTCCTTCAGCGCGCTGTCCCCCAGCCGGATCGTCACGCCCCGCAGCATATCCAGGCTGCTGTTCCGCACGCTGCTCTTCCGGTTGTCCAGGATCCGTCCCGCCAGTCCTTCAATCTCCGCCGTAATCGCGTCCGCGTCCGCGTTGTTCGCGATCATCAGCCGGATCTTGGCCAGCTCGTTGGTCAGTTCCTGCTTGTTGATGGTGCTGTTGTAGTTCTTCCGGATCCGCGTCGCCGCCTCGTTCAGCGTCCTGCTGTCCATCCGCGCCCGAATCTGCCGTACCTTTTCGTCCTCCGCCAGCGCCTTCAGTTCCTCCGCCGTCCGGCCGATATCCTTCTTCAGCGCCTCCGCCGTTTCTTCCATACCTTTCACGGCCTGGATCACTTCGTCCTGCGTCTTGCCCTGCACATAGTCGTTCATCAGCTGCTGCTGGTCCCGCATCATGGCGGCAAATCCCTTGTCGCTCGTGATCCGTTCCATCTTCGCCTCGTGTTCCGCCTGCGTGCTTTCGCTGTTCTTCAGCCGGATCTTCAGTCCTTCCAGCAGCCGCTTCTCCTGCGGGGTAATGTCGCCGCCCTTCGCCTCCAGGTCCGCGATCCGCTTCTTATATCCCCTCTGCTTCTCCCGGTCCAGGTCGATCGCCAGCCGCAGTCCCTTGTAGCTCCGCAGCAGTTCCTTCTCCGCCTCCGTCGCCAGGCTGCTCTCCGGCACGCTGTCCATCCACACCCGCACATCCATGTTGTCCGGGTGCTGCGTGGTCAGGCTGAATTGTTCACTCTTTACGTTGTTCAGTGCTTCTTTCCGCGCTTCTTCCGTTCCGTCCGTTGTTGTATACGGAATGTTCCGCTTTTCCAGTTCAGCTATCAGTCGATCATATTTTTCTGGAACAATTACTTCAGCGATTTCATCAAAACCACTGACACGCATCGGCTTAGCTTCAAAGTATCCCGTAGGAATTTCGCGCATATCATCCAGCAGTTCTTTTACCTTCTTCGCCTGTTCCGTTGAAATATTTACATTTTCGTCTGCAAATCCTCTCTTGATCGCGTCCAGCGTCTGCCGTTTTGCGTAATTCCTTCCTGCTTCCATGACGGCATAATCGAAGTATCTCATATCTTCGCCAAAATCTTCCGCCATTTTGTTCATCCGCTGATTCAGTTCTTCAATGATCGCGTCGTATTCTTCTTCGCTCTTCAATTCCAGGCGAGCAGCATCATCGCGTACTTCCTGCAGCGTTTTATATTCCTTGCTCGCCGTTGCAATCGCGCCCGTCGCGTACCTTCCGCCCTGTCCCTTTTCCGTCGCGTTTTGATACATGGCTTTTACGACGTTTTCGATTGTGTACGGCGTATGCAGCTGTTTGAATGATCTCCGGTTCCCCATCGCCGTATATGGATCCAGATTGTTTCTGATTCCTGTCTGTCCGTATGCCGGCCGTATTTTTTCCGCCATCCAGTGAACAAAATCGTTTTTGTCAATCTGCTCCCTCATGGCGTTTTTCGTTTCATACCAGTCTGTTTCCGGTCTTGTTTCTGTCCCTCCGACCATGTATGCATATGTATCTCTCAACCATCGCATCAGGCTCTTCCCGGCAATGTCCAGTTGCTTTTCATTCCAAATGTTCAGCAGTGTCTGAATCCTTTCGTTTGCCGGTGCAGCAATCGCAGCGTATTTTTCTATCAAATCCTTTCCGCTCATGTTTTTAACATCGTCAAGGAATTTGAATGTTAATTTGTTTTCTTTCAGTAAATCCTGAATTTTCTGATATGTATCGTAGTTTTCCTGCTTCAAATTTGCTCCGCTTGCCAGCACTTCTCGTGTTTTGATCGGAATATCTTTTCCATGATCTTTTAAATATGCTGCCATCAGCGCTTCGTTGTTTGATGCTTCATCTGCCAGCTGTTCAGGCGTTTTGTTTGTGACTTCCTTGTATGTTTTTTCGCTGAACCACCTCTCAAGCTCCGCCTTCAAGCTTTTTTGTGTGCTGTCGTTGCTATCAAATACTTTTAACAGATTGTCCCTGATTTCCAGCATTTTGTCGTATATCAGTTCCGTTTCCACATCTGCGTTGTACCGCGTCGGTGTATACGCATCCGCTCCGTAGATCTTGTTCTTCGGATTCTTCTGCGGATCAATCGCATCTTTTTTGAACACTACGCTGATATCTCCGTATTTACTGTGGCCCATTGCTGCCTTAACCACTGCAATGCTCGCCGCCGTAAATCCTTCTTCTTTCAGCGTATCCATGAAGTTATCATACGTCAGATTGTGTACGGCAATCAGTCCGCCTGTCGTCGCCTCCACCGGCTGCGTGATGCTGAAGTCCTTCTTCGGATGTGCCAGCGCGTCCTCTACTTCCTGCTTGAAATTCTTTTCGTCCTGTGTTATATTATCTTTAGATTGTTGATCCGTTCTTTGGGCGTTGGCATTTTCCTGCTGATTGACCCAACGCGCCGGATCAACAGTTTTTAGTTTTGTTACATCGTAAAAATGCCTTCTGTTCCTGTCATCTATCCCAATATTTATACGCGCGTCAAAGACTACCGCGTTCTCTTTTTTATCCCCATTAAACGCGATTGTCACATCATACAGATCAAATCCTCCAGGAAATTCCGGATGATCTGAATCAAATCCAGAATTCTTATAGAATTTGCCTGCGTTTAACATGTTTTCCAATTCCGTAGCTGCTTTCATTTTGTATGGAAGTAGCTTTTCTAATTCTTTTCCTCTTTGTCTTGCCGGATATGCATAATGATTCGCTGTATGTTTATCTACATATGCTTTTCTATCTTCTTCTCCTATCACCGTCTTATCAAACATATCAATGATATATGCTTTAGCAATAGAAGGATATTCTGATTCATTATGTCCTTCAAATATATCTTGATCTGTATCAACAGAAACATATTTTGTCCCGTCACTCATTTCCTGAATACTGAAGCTGGTCCCGGCCACATTCTTCGGCACGCTTGCCAGCGCTTCCACCCGCGCGTTCTTCACTTCCGGATCATAAGTAATAATATCCCTGACCCCCGCGTCCTCCAGCGCCTGTATCGTGCTTTCCTGCACACTGTTCGGCACCACGACCGCTTTCACGTCCCCGAATCCCAGAACCCTGTTCGGCTTGCTTTCTACGAATGTGCTGGCCAGCCGGCTCGCGCCGTCGATAAACTCCAGCATATCGTCGTAAATCTTCGTCCCGTCTTTCCCGTAGTCGTATACCTTGCTGCCGTTTTCCTCCGCAGCCTTTTCCAGGCTTTCCTGCAGGATCTCGTACTTCTCGTTCTGGCTCAGGTTCTCCCGCTTGTTCAGTTCCTCCGCCGCCAGCAGCATCCCGTAACCCACGTCAAAGTTGAACCGGTCCTCTTTCCGCGTATACCGGTTCGTGTTCTCTTCCTGGTCCATGAATCCCGCGACCTGGTCCATGATGTCGTTTTCGATCGCTTTAAGCCTTCTCTTGTTCGCGATCCGCTCCGTCTTGTCCATGTTCCAGTATGCGTTCGTCTTTTCCCGCGCCTGGTCAATATTCTGGATCCGCAGGTAATTGTTGAACAGGTCCATCGTGCTGTATGCCATGTGCGGATTCCGCGCCTTTTGCGTCCGCAGGTATTCCAGCGCGTCCTCCGCGCTTTTCGCCTGGTATTTCCCCATGACGGGCGTATAAGCGTCGCCGCTGTACACTGTTCCGTCCGCGAAGTCTACCGCGTCCTCCCCGAAGAAGATGGAGATATCCCCGTAATCCTCCCAGGCCACCTTGTCGCTCAGCACTGCGATGCTCGGCATCGGGAACCCTTTCATCGCCAGGTCGCTCAGTATGCTGCGCTCGTCCAGGTTATGAACCGCGATCATCCCGTCCTTCCGCATTTCCACTGGCGCCGTCAGGCTGAAATGTTCCTTCGGTTCGCTCTTCGCGTCGTTCAGGATATCCGTCGTGTCGTTGATTTCCTGCGCGCTGTACGTCGTGTCCCCGACCTTCTCCGCCTTGGTCACGATCGCCTGCCCGTTGTTGGTCTGTACGCCCTTTGTCACCGCGTTATGGATCGCCTCGTCGTACGCGCCCAGCCAGATCCGCGCCATTTCGTCGATGGCCTCCATGCCGCCCATCCGCGCGATCAGCTGGCTTTCCCTGCTGCCGCTCCGCGTCATGCCCTTGATCGCGTTGCTCAGCCGCTCCACAATCCGCCGCACGAATTCCTTGATGCTCTTGTGGGCCTCCGGCGCCTCCGCCTTCAGCCGCTGCTCCATTTCCTTGCTGCGCATAATCTGGTCGCAGCTGTCCGCCACGATTTCATAAATCGCGTCGTCAATCGTCGCCTGCCGGACCTTGCCCGTTTTCGGATCTATTTCGTTTGTTTCCTGATAGTATTTGTTGTACAGCGCGATCTTGTTGTTGATTTCTTCCTCCAGGTTATATCCGCCGCTCTTCTCCAGCTCGGTCAGCGCAAAGTTAACCAGCTGCCGGTATCCTTCCACGCTGTGCTTCTGGATCCAGTGCGTTTCCTCGTGGTCCAGCGCGTTGATAATGTTCCGTACAAAATCCTGTCCGCCCAGGTCCACCATCTTGCCGGCAATGTTCAGGCCGATCCGGTTCCCCGTCTGGTATCCCTGCTTCTGTACCTTGTTCCCGTTTTCGTCCTCAACCGCGCCCTCCTGGAATACGTCAATATCGAATCCGAACATCGTCGCGACCCGGTTCGCGATATACAGCTGGTCCTTCTGTTCGCTGGTCAGTCCCTTGTACAGGTTGCTCCATTCCTTTGTCCCGTACTTGACGTTCCCGCTCCGCAGTCCGCCCTGTCCCGGTTTCAGCTCGCCGCCCTCTTCAATCCGGTTCTTTTCCGCCTGCTCGTATTCATTGTGCGCCGTGTTGTAGATTTCCTCCGCGATATCCTCCCGGATGCTGTAGTTCGTCGGCATGGCCCGTCCCAGCCGCGCCTGCAGGTTGATTTCCACCGCGTCCGCCGCGAAGTTCTCCGCCGCCTGGTCCCCAATCACGTCCAGCGCCGCCAGCGTTTTGCCCGCCACGTCGTCGCTCATGATCCCCGGCGCCGCCTTCATGTATCCGATAATCTTCTGCGCGTTCCGGTTCGTCGTTTCAATGCTGTCCGCGTCCATCGTCTGCTCGCTGCCGTCCGCAAACTGCACCTTGACCTTGCCGTCCTCGAATCCGACGACCTTCCCGGCCTTCGCCTCGTTGCCGCCTTCCGCGTCCGTCGTGTAGGCGATCACGCTGGCCGCGCTTCTGCTCACGCCGGCCTGGTCGAACACTTCCTGCACGTCCCCCGGTTCCGCGTATGCCACCGCGGTCTTTGCCTTCAGGAATTTATCCTTCGCGGCCTTTTCGATATCAATTTCCTGATGTCCCTTGCCGGCCGCGATCTGCTGCACAATGCTGATATTCTGCCGGTTTTTCCCGGTTTCAATCGCGTTCGCCACGTTCACGGCCTTCGCCGTTTTCTTCGCCGCGTCGCTGATATCCGCCGCCGTCGGTTCCATCATCCCGCGGAAAATCTGGTATGCCGGCTCGTTCGCCATCAGTTCCTTCTGTTCGCTCTTGTTCAGCGCGTCCAGTCCCTGCGTCGTGCCTTTGTAAATCAGGTCTGCGTATGCCGTCGCGTCCGCCGCCGCCACGTTCTGCGCGATCAGCTGCTCCTTCACGATCTGCTTTGTCGTTTTTTCCGTCGCTTCCTGGATCTGCTGCCCGCCTTCCATGTTGATGTTGTAAATCAACTTGCCGACGGCGAAATTGCTCTTGTGCTTTTTCCCTTCCAGCTTTGTCGCCTGCTGGTATGCGTTCGTGTCCTCCGGCAGCGATTTCGCCACCTTGATCAGGAAGTCCACGTTCTCCTTCCCGCTCCATGTCCGCATATAGCTGTCGTTGTCGACGTTCAGGTCCGTGTTGCCCTTCCGCGCGTTGTGTCCGGCCTTTTCCATTCCCACCCGGTTGCTCGCGGTTCTGCTGCCGTACAGCAGCATGGTGGATATCGCGGTTTCTTCCACGGTATCCTTTAATCCGCTCCACCAGTCGTTCATCGCCCGCCGGCTGCCTTCCTTTTTGGCCTCTGCCGGGTCCCAGTTTTCTTTTAACAGTTCTTTTGTATATTTTTCCGCGTTCTCCTGGATTTCTGGTTTATGGTTGAATATCTGCGCGCTGATCCAGTTCGTCGCGCTGTTCAGCAGGTATCCGGCTACTTCTTCGCTTTCTTCGCTCAGTGTTCCCTTGAAGATGTACCCCAGCAGCTGCTTCGGATTCCCCAGCATCCCCTTGACGTCCGGTTTCAGCCAGTTTTCCAGCGTGATGTATTTTTCAGTGAAATAGTTCCATACGCCGTCCGCCACGCCCAGCAGGAAAGCCTCACCCGGTTTCCGTTTGTTTTCCAGCTGTTCCTGGTATGTGTCCAGTCCGCCTTCAACTGACATCAGCAAAGATGCCGCCGTGCCGACGGCCTCCGCGCCGCCTATAAAATTACCGACGGCGGCCGACCACGCCGTGTTCAGCGCGCTGTACGCGCCATTTGCTACTTTTTTACCGATTTCTTTATCCTTGAATGTCTGTTTCGCGTCCTCTCCGAATACCGCGCCGGCCGCGTTTGCCATTCCCTCGTTCCAGATATTAGTCCGTTCTGCCTGTCCGGCTTTCAACGCGTTCCGTCCGCGCCAAATGCTGCTGTGGGTGTCCAGTGCTTCCTTGTCCCCGGCCAGCCCCGCGATCACCCCGTAAATCCGTCCCGGCGCGTCCAGTGTGTTCAGCGGAATCGTTCCTAAACCGGCAAGCCATCCGAGCCAGGGATGCTGTGCCAGTTTCTGCGCTTTCCCCTGGTTGTACCAGTCCACCTGTTTATTCATGTACGGAATAAACGCTTCATAATACGCCTTCGCTTCGTCCACCATGCCCGCGTTATACAGTTTGATAATATTGATCCGGTCCTGTTCCGGCATGAACATTCCGCGCGTCTTTCCTGAATAGTTTGGAAGGCTGGTATAGTACAGAAATTCTTTCAATCCTGCTTCATCATATACCGCTCCCATCGGATCCGATACTCTTGACTTTTTAAAATTCATTTGCGGAGTATAGCTTGTATAATCAAAAGAACCCTCCGCATCCGTCGGCACAAGCTCCCGCAGTCTGTCTACCTCGGCCCATTCCGTTTCTGCTTCGTCGTACTGGTTCAGTTTTTCGTGGATCTGGTCCATACGGTTCTGCAATTCCCGCGGAATGGTTTCCGGCTGCGTCGCGTGGACCGCCTTGTATATCATGCTGTCCGGATTGTTTAACTCCAGTTCGACGCTCAGCATACTGCCGTACTCGACCGCTCCGCCGTATCCGTCCGGGAAAAGCTCCGGCCATTGCGCCATCTTCGCGTTGATTCGCCGCAGTTTGTCCTCACTGTTTCCGTCCTCGTAATAGATTTCCGCGATTTTCCCGTACGGCGATTTTTTCCATGCCAAATAATCCGCCATCGCCGCTTTGTATTCCGGTGTGGTTTTGTAGTTGTCGATCTCTTCCTGGGTTTTCTTTTCTTCTCCTTCCCAGTATTGCCGCCCGTATACCCGCGTATCTTTGTCCGTAATATCTACGGGATTTGCTTCTTCAATATAATCGTCCAGTTCTTTTTTGTAGCTCTGCCATTCTTTTTGAATTTTCTCGTTTTCTTTCTGCACGGCCCCGTTAATCAGAGAATAGAATTGCTGCCGCTTGCTTGTTCCCGTTTCCGGGGCCGCCGGGATATATTTCCCCGTTGTTTCTCCTGTTTCTTCCGCCGCGCCGAAATTCACCTTCCGCGCGTCCTCTCCCAGCACCTGCTTTAGCCGCTCGCTGTAAGTCTGCGCCGGATGCTGTACCGGTGCCGGCTGCTGTACCGGCGCCTGCGGCTGCTGTACCGGCTGCTGCGCCTCCGCCTCCGGCATGGCGACTTCTCCGCCCGCCGGCTGGCTCTTCGCGTCTGCCGGTTTCCCGGTGATGTTGCTTAGGATCTTGTTGTAGCTGTCCTGGCTAACGTTGTTGCTCGCCTGCGCGCCCTTCGCCGGCATCTGCGCGCCCGTCTGCGTTCCGGCCTGCTTCGCGCTGCCCTTCAGGATATCGCTGGCCAGGTTCCCGCCCGTCGTCTTTCCCGGCTGCGCAATGTTCGTCCGCGCGTCCGCCGCCGTCGGTTTCTTCGTGTTTCCGGTCACGTCCGCCCCGATATTCCCCAGGATCGTCTGGTAGCTTTCCCTGCTGATATCCTCCGCGGTCTTGGACTGCGCCGGTTCGCTCGCCGGCATTTCCGGTCCCTGCGTAACCTCCGCCTGCTGCCGGTTCTTCCCGGTGTACGCGTCGCTGATCGCCCACCGTTTCGAGGAATCAAAAAGATCCCACGACGCCTTCCGCGCCGTTTCCGGATCCGTCACCGTCTGCGCCGGCGCCTGCTGCGGCGCGGTAATGATATCCTTCGCCGTGTTGCCGGCCTGCGGTTTCCATCCCGTCAGCGTGCCATTCGTCTGCTGTGTATTTTTCTTTTCTTTTTCTCTGAACAGCTGCAGCAGTCCCTCTTCGCCTTTTTTCTTTTCTTTTTCCCGGAACAGCTGCAGCAGTCCCTCTTCGCCTCTTGCCGTTTGCGGAAGATTTGCCACGGTTTTTTCGCTTTTGTTTTTCTTTCTTCCCAAAATCGTATCTATATCTCTGTTTTGACCGTTCGCCTGCTTATTCTTCGCCATGTCCATATCCTCCGCTGATATTTGTCATATTCTTATCCGTGATACTTCTCGTATTTTTTATCGTCTACGATTTCTTTTCCCTGACGGTGATACTTCGGGTATTTCTTTTTCTCGTCCCCTTCGTCGTCGTCTTTGTTTCCGCCTCTTCCTCCGCCTGTCGTTACCTGCGCGATCAGCCGCTCCGCGTCCTCCCGGCTCAGTCCGGCCGCGACCAGCAGCTCGTTGCTGGGGATTTGTCCGTTCGCGAGGATGGCGCTCACATAGTCGATCGCAATTCCCCTGTCATACTCCCGCTGCTTCTCCGTCAGGTCCGCGTCATGCTGCGCCTGGTCCTGT
>Ga0310690_10003133_pt1 | contig 25324 bp, 27 predicted proteins | sample AusTroGonzalo_MG_2_FD_207661 | JGI IMG/M metagenome (GOLD analysis project Ga0310690, IMG submission 207661) | Bovine rumen microbial communities from tropical cattle in Woodstock, Queensland, Australia - Gonzalo_04 (v2) (version 2) | ecosystem: Host-associated > Mammals > Digestive system >... | reverse complement strand
ATCGACACTTTGAAGATATGAAACCATTCCAATAAAAATCTGTAAAAACACTAATAACTTTTCCAGATTTTAATTTTAAACACAAACAAACATAGTTATAAAATATCCCACCTGTTCTTATGGCTTCTTTAACTTCTGATAATTTGCATAAATTTTTAACCTTGTATTTCTCTTGCCAAATAAATTTCTTTTCTCGTGTACAACAATTCTTCTTTTTATCCATTCTAAAAACATAGGGACTAGACAGTAAAAGATATACCCCTCTTCCCAACATCAGAACAATAAAAAACAAAAATATGGCGACCGATTGTATACTTATTGTTATTTCTTGCTCGTACATTGCTATCTCCTTTGTTCACTACAAAATTAACACAAAGATATAAAAAATAACAAGACCTTTTTAACTAGAATATGATTAATTTGTGATAACTTTATCCTGAATTAAAAAATTATAGGCTATTATAATTCAGACAATTGTTCCAATAAATCTTGCATATCCTTTGGCAAAGGGGATTCAAAACTCAATCGTTCGCCCGTTCGCGGATGTGTAAATCCTAAAAAGCCGGCATGAAGCGCCTGCCGTGGAAAATATTTAGCAAAATCAGGGGCCATTTTAGGAATCGTCCCGTAAATCGGATCACCAATGAGCGAATGCCCGATAGATGACATATGCACCCGAATTTGATGGGTCCGCCCCGTTTCCAAAATACATTGAATATGACTGGCAATTCCGCCGCCGAAAACAGCCATCCGTTCATAATGAGTTACGGCTTTTTTCCCGTTAGCAACAATGGCCATTTTTTGGCGATTATGCGGGGATCGGCCGATATCCCCGATTACAAGGCCGGATGTTTTTTGAACATATCCCCAAACAAAAGCCTGATAAATGCGATCAATCGTATGTTCGGCGAATTGTTCGGAAAGTCTGGTATGCGTAAAATCATTTTTTGCCACAACCAAAATACCACTGGTATCTTTGTCGATTCGATGCACAATACCGGGACGTTTAACCCCACCGATTCCCGACAACGAATCCTTACAGTGCGCCAATAATGCATTCACAAGCGTTCCCCGCGGATTACCGGCACCGGGGTGAACTACGAGGCCGGCAGGTTTATTCACTACCAACAAATCCGAATCTTCATAGAGAATATCCAAAGGAATATCTTCCGGTTCAGGATTGGCCGGTACGGCATCCGGCGGTGTGATTTCGTAAATATCCCCTGTCCGGACTTTATCGTCAGGCGATAAAACCTTTTTTGGATCTGATAACAAACGCACCGTATCTGCTTCTATCATTCGGACGATTTGACTGCGGGAAAATTCGGGGAAAGAACCCGCCAAAAATTTATCCAAACGCATTTTTGTTTGCTCTTCTGTCACTTTTGACGTGACAAATGACCCTTTTATGGTGTATACTTCATCTAATTCAGAATCTAAATCAGAAAGGATATCCATGAAAACACTTACACTCCTTAAAACAATAACAGCTATTCTGGCTTTGGTTATTATTGCCGGAACAACTTTCATGTTTTACAAAATAGCCGATTTAAAGCAGAAAAGCAACCCCAACCCGATTACACGATCAGAATTTTTATTGGCTTTTCCTGAATCAATTGAAAGTGTAACCTCTTGCGGAGACAGATTATGCCTGATGACAATAGGGCATCAAAAAGGACGACGTCTGATTATTGTAGAACCGACATCGGGTAGTATTCAAACCGTTTTAACCTTTAAAGAACAATAAAAATGAAAACCCCAGAATTTATCCACTTACGCGTTCATACCGAGCATTCTTTGTTGGAGGGTGCGATTAAAACAGCAAAATTAGTGGCTTGGGCAAAAGAACAAGAAATGCCGGCCATTGCTATGACAGACAGCGGTAATATTTTCGGGGCTATGTTGTTGGCAAAGGAAGCAGCCCATAGCGGCATTCAACCCATCTTGGGGTGTCAACTTTTAATCAAGACGCCAACCCTTAAAAAGAACTCTTTTGCAATTAATGAACCAACTTATGATAAAGTGGTTTTACTTGTTCAAAATGAAACCGGTTATCAAAATTTACTTCACCACTTTTCCGAATATTACATGGGGGCAGATAAACAACAGACCCCTCACTTAACATTTGAGGAATTAATCACAAGAACCGAAGGCCTGATTTTACTGACCGGTGGTGTAGAAGGCATCCTTGGTCGTCAAATTTTAGCGGGCCAACTTAATTTTGCCTCTGAATTACTACAAAAACTGGCAGTTGCTTATCCGAATCGTACTTATATTGAAATACAGCGTCATGGCCTTTCAACCGAAAATCAGTGCGAACCCGTTTTCCTGGATTTGGCCTACCGACAAAATATCCCGCTGGTTGCCACTAATGAGGCTTTCTTCTTAACACCCGATATGTATGAAGCCCATGATGCCATGCTCTGTATTGCCGAAAAAACTTTTGTGACCGAGGAAAATCGGCGCCGTGTCACTCCTGAACACTATCTTAAAACAGCCGAGCAAATGAAGGAATTGTTTGCGGATATTCCCGAAGCCATTCAAAATACGGTGATCATTGCCAAACGATGCGCTTTTATGGTGGAAAAGAAAAAACCTGCTTTTCCTCTCTATGATTGCAAGGGGAAAACGCCGGCAGAAGTTCTGCGTGAAATGGCCGAAAAAGGCTTTGAGATACGTATGAAAGGACGCTCTGAAGCGGATCGCAAAAAATACCATGACAGATTGGTTTATGAACTGGGTGTTATTGAGCAAATGGGATTCCCCAGCTACTTTCTGATTGTGGCTGATTTTATTCAATGGTCCAAAGCTCATGGCGTTCCCGTCGGGCCGGGGCGCGGATCGGGTGCGGGATCGGTTGTGGCATGGTGTCTGACCATTACGAACATTGATCCTCTCAGATTTAACTTGCTGTTTGAACGATTCTTGAACCCAGAGCGCGTTAATATGCCTGATTTTGATGTTGATTTTTGTCAGGAAAATCGTCAAAAAACCATTGAATATGTTCAAAATCATTACGGATTTGATCATGTCGCTCAGATCATTACTTTCGGTAAATTGCAAGCCAAAGCCGTTATCCGTGATGTGGGGCGGGTATTACAAATCCCCTACCCTGTTGTGGATCGACTATCAAAATTAGTTCCCAACACATTAGGAATCACTTTAAAAGAAGCGATTGAACAAGAACCCGAATTTGAAAAACAGGCCGCCTCGGAAGAATCAATCCGACATTTACTTGAAATAGCCTTAAAACTAGAAGGACTTTACCGTAATTCATCTACCCATGCGGCCGGTGTTGTAATTGGTGATAAACCTTTGGATCAAATTGTTCCGATTTATAAGGATCCGTCATCCGATATGCCGGTAACACAGTACAATATGAAGTTTGTCGAATCAGCCAGCCTGATTAAGTTTGACTTTTTGGGTTTAAAAACATTAACCACCATTGCAAAAGCTGAGGATTTGGTTCACAAAAACGGCATTAAGATTAATACAGAAGATTTGCCTCTAGACGATGAGGAAACCTTTAAATTATTGAAGGCTGGTGATACAACGGGTGTTTTCCAATTAGAATCAACGGGAATGAAAAAAATTCTGCATGACATGCAGCCGGATAAAATTGAAGATGTCGTCGCCTTGGTTTCCTTATACCGACCCGGTCCGATGGATAGCATTCCCAGCTATATTGCCCGTAAAAAAGGTCTGGAAGAACCGGACTATATGCACCCACTTTTGGAGCCGATTTTAAAGGAAACCTATGGTATTATGATCTATCAGGAACAGGTTATGCAGATTTCCCAGGTTATGGCCGGTTATTCCTTAGGGGGGGCTGATCTGTTGCGTCGCGCCATGGGTAAAAAAATTAAGGAAGAAATGGATCGTCAACGCGGTATATTCATTGAGGGTGCCATTAAAAATAATATCAAAAAAGAAACTGCTGAACTGGTATTTGATAAAATGGCCAAATTTGCCGAATACGGATTTAACAAATCGCATGCGGCAGCCTATGCTTATGTTGCCTACCAAACTGCTTATTTAAAGGCTCATTATCCGGCTGAATTTATGGCAGCCACCATGACTCTTGATAAAACAAATACGGATAAATTAGCTTTCTTTAAAAACGATATCAACAAACGCGGCATTGATATTTTGCCGCCGGACATCAACCATTCAGACGTTAATTTCACGGTGGAAAACGGAAAAATCAGATATGCCCTTTCTGCCATTAAAAATGTAGGGGAAGCCGGCATGAAAGCCATTGTTCAGGAACGTGAAAAGAACGGGCCGTTTAAATCACTGGAAAATTTTCTAAATCGGGTTGATGCCAGTGCTCTTAACAAACGCTATTTGGAAAATATGGCCCGAGCCGGTGCTTTTGATTCGCTGGATAAAAATAGAGCAAAAGTTTATAACAATGTTGAAAAAATGATCAGCTATGCGGCTAAAGCAACAGCTAATCGTAATAGTGCCCAGATCGGCTTGTTCGGTTCTGATTCTGTTGTTAATCGTCTTCATCTGGATGAATATCCTGATTGGCCACATGTTGAAAGATTGGAACAGGAAAAAGAAGCCCTCGGCTTTTACTTATCTGCCCATCCTTTAGATTCTTATGATGCTGTTTTTGAACGGCTTCGGGTTGTTTCGTCCGCAGATGTGGCCGATATGGTAAAACTTGCCGGTTCCGTCCGAATCCAAATGGCAGGCATTGTTTCTTCCCTTCGGGAAAGAATCAGTCAAAAATCCGGAAAAAAGTTCGCCTTCGTTACGGCCAGTGATAAAGCCGGATCTTTTGACATGATGTGTTTTTCAGATACATTGGCGCTAAATAAAGAAAAATTAAAATCCGGACAACCGCTACTCCTTAGTGTTTCAGCTGACAAAAAACCGGACAGTGATGAAGTGCGAATCAATCTAAATGCTATAGATTATTTATCGGAAGTAATGGCTAAAACAGCTTCAACTTTAATCATCACAATGGATACAACCAAATCCGTTTCAGAAGTGCAAAAAATATTATCCGGAGATGCTCAGGGTAACAGCCAAATTTTCATTCTTGTACCAACAGAAGGTCACGAACTGGAAATTTCTCTACCGCACAGATATGCCTTGTCCCCGAAAACGATGGCGGCTCTTCAACAACTACCGGGTATTGATTATAAACAGGTTTAAGAAAAAGCACCGCAAACATTACGGTGCTTTCAAAACGCTTCAAAAGTCCAAAATTAGCCCTGACGAGCTTTCAATTTTGGTTTCTTTTTGTTAATAACATAAACCCGACCTTTCCGGCGGACAACCTTACAATCTTTATCACGCGCTTTAGCGGATTTTAATGAACAACGAACTTTCATGATGCTACCTTTCAATTATAAAATGATGGCTTATCATACAGAAAAAATTTAGCTTTGTCAAGAATTATTTTTTTCTAATCCCCAAAATAAGTAGCAGTAAGATACAAAATCCAATAGGAAACCAAGTACCAAATCGGGCATAAAATGTTATCGGCAGTGCCGTCGGCAGGGGCAAATCCAAAACGCCCTCTGTTCCTAAAGGTAATAAGCCCATTGTCCTTCCGTAACCGTCAAAAACGGCACTGATACCGGTATTGGCAACACGTACCAAGGGCAACCCCTCCTCCACTGCACGCATTTTAGCCATACCTAAATGCTGATAAGGACCCGCCGATAAACCGTACCAACCGTCATTTGTAACATTAACAAGCCAGGATGGTCGTTGCTTGGCATTTACCACTTGACCGGAAAAAATAACTTCATAACAAACCAACGGACCGAGTGGCGGTGTTTTGGGCACACGAAGGGTTTGAGGCCCTTGGCCGGATGATAAATCATAGGCGATCGGAACAATTTTATCTATCGGTAATATCCCCCGAAGCGGAACATATTCGCCAAACGGCACAAGGTGGGACTTATCATAAAAAGCCTGAATTTGTGCCAAATCATCCAAAATAAATAAGCTGTTTGCCACATCTCTGTTTTCTTCAGAAACGGCCCTTAACCCGCCTAAAATCAAAGTTCCGCCCTGTTGAACTGCCTGCATCAGACGTATTCGTTCGGCAGGATCCCTATTTACCAAAAACGTAACAGCTGCCTCCGGCCAAATTGTGTGTGTTATCTGATCATTGTTTTGACGAGAAAGTTTCATTAATTTTAAAAAAGAATTTTCTGCTTCTTGAGGGTCCCATTTTAAATTTTGGGAAATATTCGGCTGCACAAGCCTTAATTTAACACCCCATACCTGTTCCTCCGGTGCCGTATAAACGCGTAAAGCTCCTATCCCATAAATAAATGATAAGCATAGGGCACTCAAAACAATTACCTTTTTACGTGGCCATAGAGCCAATGAAGAAGCCGTTAAAATCGTTAAGAAACTTAATCCGTAAATACCCCAAACGGAAGCTGATTGAAGTATTGGAAGTGTATTTTCCCACACAGACCCCGTCAAGTTCCAAGGAAATCCCGTAAAAATCCAACTGCGAATCCATTCAAATACTGTCAAAAGGGCTGCCCATGATCCCCATCTTTTAAGGCCTGACGGATAGAAAGAGGATAGATATGCCGGGATTCCCCAAAACAAACCAAATAAAAGTCCCATACCTGCCCAAGCCAAGGGGACAACCCAAAACAGGCGACTATCCAATAAAATAGCATTGGCAATCCATCCCGTAGAAACAGCTCCAAATCCAAATCCGAAACAAAATCCTCGCACGAAAGAGCTTGCTTTTGAAATATTGTTATTGAGCGTTCCGAATAAAAGGGGTAACAGGACAAAAATTAAATATATTTGATAATAAGGTGCAAAAGCAAAACTGAAACAACCACCGGCGATAACCAACCCCGAATTAAGAAAACTTTTTTGCTTTAGAATTGATGTCAGTTTTTTCATTTAAAATCCTATTGACTGACCCAAATGACTCGCGCCATCCATAAAACATCTTCGGTGTTCAATTGAATATCCTGATGTTGGGTATTTAAGGATTTTAGGTGAATTTGTCGGGCTGATTGATGTTCTAACTCCTTAACCATCACTTCACCTTCAGCAGTTTTTATAACAACCCGATCGCCCTTACGAACTTCCGAATCGGGAGAAACAACCAATTTATCCCCTTCCCGATAGGTCGGCTCCATACTGTTTCCTGATACTTCCAACGCATAAACACTTTTATCCAATGCAAAGGGAAATTCAATGCCATCCCATGATTCAATTCCCAAAGGATATCCATCCGAATCGAAATAACCTTCACGACCTGCTTTTGCCAACCCCAACAACGGAATAACATGCGGTTTGGGTTTATAAGGTTCTCCGGCTAACTCCATAAATTCAAACAGCGTTGTATTAGTTGCCTGCAATAATTTATTCATACTTTCCGTTGAGGGCCAACGCTTACGTCCATCGGCACCGATTCGTTTTGATTTATTAAAACTTGTCGGATCCAAACCCGCCTTAATAGCCAGTCCCGACAAAGAAAGCCCTTTACTCTCCGCCAAATTTTCAATTCCATTCCAAATTTCGGTATAACTTAACTGCATTTTTTTCCTTTCTGTTAAGGCAAATAGTCATGACTGCGCCTTTTAGTTGTATTTCCATATTTACCTATAGCATATCCTTTTTATCCTGTCAATAGGTTTTTTTTCATATTTTTATCTTGACAATTTATTTTTTTTGATTTAGTTCTTGTTTTGTTCTTATTTTATCAAATGAAAGGAGCAAATATGAGGAATAAATACCCAAAACAATCGGACAATCGGAAAACAACACCCTTTTCATCATCAGAAGAGGCTTGGTTTTGGTATTGTCTTTGCGAACAACTGGGTTTTGAACGCGGGCACGGGCATTCCGGAAAAGTGGTCAGACCCTGTGAAACTTCGGATATCATTTTGGCCGTTAAACGCCTATTACATGAAGGATTCATCGGAGTTGATCACATACGTGTTTTACAAAAATACGGAACCGAACAGGCCCCGCCACACATAAATTTTGGAGCCACTCAACGAGCCTGTTCTCTCTGGCAAGATGCTATGCATTTTCTCGATTCGCTTTTAAAAAAGAAAGGAATCGTAGCTGGTTTATTCTTATTGTGAGGAACTATGAAAACAACACTATCATCAGGCGTCAGATATCCTTTTGCCTATGTTGCCTTTGGAGGGCAACCGACACGGTGGTGGATGCACTTTTTAAAAAAAGGCTTCTATCACTGCGCTTTGGTTCTCGGGAATGGCCGGGATTGGATATTAATTGACCCTCTTGTTCATTTTACAGATTTGATCATTTTAAAAAATGCCGACATTCTTAAAGGTTTAAAAGCAAAAGGCTACCGTTTGATCCGCACAACACCACAGATCCCGAAACTTACCCCCGTACAGTTCAGGCCCCTAACCTGTGTTGAAACCGTCAAACGTTTTTTAGGCATTTATCAACCAAAAATTTGGACACCATATCAACTATTTAAATTTTTATTCCTAAAAAAGGAAAATAATCCTTGACATTTTAAAATTTTTGTGCTATATTCATTTTCAGTTAGCAGGAAGAAGTCTATCCAAATTCATTTTTTTGAGCCTCTGGGAGAACCCAAAGGCTCTTTTTTCTGCTTAAATTTAATATTAGGAGAAGTTATGACAGACATTCAACCCCTCTATCATCGCTTTCAAAAGGCGAAGAATCTCAGAGCCACATGGGAGCCGGTTTGGCAAGATTGCTATACTTATGCCCTGCCACACAAAAACAATATGTTTGGACAAACCAATACACCCGTTAATTCACTGTTTGACGGAACAGCCCCCGATGCCGTAGATCAATTAGCAGCCCTCATTTTATCCGAGGTCACACCGCCCTGGATGCGTTGGTTTAACTTAACTGCGGGTTCAGATTTATCCGATTCGGATCGCAATCGGATTGTCTCTGAATTAGAAAGCATATCTGAAACCCTACATACCCATTTTGACAGATCTAATTTTGCCTTAGAAATTCATCAGTGCTATTTTGATCTGATTACCGCGGGTACAGCCTGTCTGTTGTTTGAAGAAGCGCCACTCGGTTCCGAATCGGCTTTCAAGTTTACTGCTGTCCCGTTATCGGAAGTTTATTTGGATGAAGGTCCGACTGGACGATTGGATACTGTGTTTCGGGAAACCCGCCTAGATTTGGACTCACTGATGGCCAGATTCCCAACTGTTAATCTGACATCAAAAGCTATTCAAGCAGCGCGAAAAGAAGATTTTCAGTTTCCTGTCATAGAGGCCGTTCTACCCGCTTCAAATGGGGGATATAATTACATCTCCTTTTTTAATCCCGATAGCCAGCATGATTCCCTAAACGGCACGAATCCTGTGTTAAAAGAAGCCCATTTTGCGTGCTCACCGTTTATTTCTTTTCGCTGGCTCAAAGCACCGGGGGAGGTCTATGGCCGTTCTCCCATTATGAAAACACTACCAGATATCAAAACCGCTAATAAGGTTGTAGAACTGATTTTAAAGAATGCATCCATATCAGTCACTGGTATCTGGCTAGCAGAGGATGACGGCGTTTTAAACCCAAACAACATACGCCTTGTCCCCGGTGCCATCATCCCCAAAGCGGTCGGATCAAAAGGCCTGACACCATTGGAAGCGCCGGGTAAATTTGATGTTTCTCAACTGATGATTGATGACTTAAGAAAACACATCCGGCACGCCCTGTTGGGCGATCGTTTCGGGGAAGTCAGTACACAAAAAATGACAGCGACCGAAGTTTTGGAACGATCGGACGAAATGATTCGTATTCTGGGTGCGACCTATGGCCGCCTTCAAACAGAACTTCTGACACCATTGATTGAACGTGCCGTTTATATTCTACGCAAACGCGGTGAAATACCGGAAATCTTTTTGGATGGTCGCCTGTTAAAAGTGGCTTACAAATCAACTCGGGCCGAAAAACAATCGCAAATTGATGCAAATAATGCACTCTTGTGGTTAAATTCGGTTTTAAAACTGGGCGAAGTTGGTCTTAAGCAAATTGATATCAATACTTTTATCAGATGGTTAGGACAACAATTAAAGGTTCCGGTTGAGGCGATTCGTCTTTCATCCTCACCATCGGAAGGAGTATCATGATTGCTACCGCTTTTACCCGTTTATTTAATCACCCGGGTGGCGATGTCGTCTTAAACCATCTGAAACACCTGACACAGGAGCGGGTATTACCCCCTTCCGCTACCTATGGAGAACTTTCTTTCTTAGAAGGACAAAGAGCACTCGTCGCTCTGATTCTATCCTTAATCAAACAAGGTCAACAAAAAGGAGAAAATATATGACCAAACAAAATACATCCAAATCTATACCTGCTTCATCCGAAGAACCGATGTCTGAATCTCTTCCCGTCCCAGAAAAATTTAAAAAAGAAGATGGTAAAATTAATGAAACTTCTTTATTAAAATCTTATTTGGAATTGGAAAAAAAGCTCAGTCGACCGGATGAGATTAAACGTCCCGAAAAACCGGAGGATTATCAAATTCAAATTCACAGCAATTTAATGAAAAATGATCCCGACATCAATCAACGCCTGTTTGATTTGGGATTAACAAATGAACAGGCTCAAGGCATTTATGATCTGGCTGCCGAAAAAGTTGTGCCCGTCATTGAATCACTCTCTGAGACGTTTAAAATGGAAAAAGATCTATCCGAATTATCCCAAGCATTCGGCGGTGAAGAACAATTTAACACCGTAGCCCGCCAAATTTCCGTTTGGGGAGAAAAAAATCTATCGCCGCAAATATTTAATGCCTTATCAACCAGTAAAGACGGTATTTTAAGCATGTATCAAATGATGAAAAATGCTCAAGAAACATCCGTTTTACCACGTCAAAACAATGCCGCTGTTCCGGAAACGGAAGCTTCATTAAAAAGATTAATGCAGGATCCAAAATATTGGAAACAACAGGATCCTGAATTATTAAAACGTGTAGAAGAAGGATTTAAACGTCTTTACGGTTAAGTTTTTGGCGGATAACCGAAGGCCCGCCAACCCAAGGGGACACCCCCTTTTAAATACTGATGACGGCAGAGGGTTATCTGGAACCGTTATCGGTCTATTATAATAATATGAAAGGAAAAAATTATGCCTGTATCAACAGCTATTGACGCTTCTTTTATCAAACATTTTGAAGCTGATGTTCATACCGCCTATCAGCAACAGGGTTCAAAATTAAAAAACACCGTTCGTTCCAAAAATAACGTGCAAGGTTCCTCCACAACCTTTCAGGTTATCGGTGCCATGACGGCCGGTACAAAGACACGGAATGCCCAAATTACGGCATCCAATGTAACACATGCGCCGGTAGAGTGCTCTTTAACCGACTATTACGCCGGTGAATGGGTCGATCAATTGGATGAACTTAAAGTCGGTCATGACGAACGTAAAGCCTTGGCTTTAGCCGGTGCTTATGCTTTGGGACGCAAAACAGATGATCTGATTATTACGGCCCTTAACACAGCCACTCAAACAGCCGGTACGAATTCAGAAGCCTTGACTAAAGATCGTATTCTGACGGCCTTTACTACTTTAAACAACAATGATGTTCCCGATGATGGTGAACGTTATGCATTGGTAAGCCCCGCGCAATGGAATCAATTACTTTCCATTGAGGAATTTTCGTCGGCTAATTATGTCGGTGATGCTTATCCGATGTTGAACGGTTCCGAAAGCCGTAAATGGATGGGTATTGTTTGGATCATGCATACGGGTCTTCCCAAAACGTCCACGACACATACCTGTTTTATTTACCACAAATCTGCCGTCGGTCACGCCAGCGGACAAGATATCAAAACGGATATCACCTGGCACGGTGATTATGCAGCTCATTTCGTTAACAATATGATGAGCCAGGGCGCCTGCCTTATTGATCCCAAAGGTGTTGTCAAAATGGTTTGTTTGGACACACCGCCAGAATCGTAAATTTAATATCTCAACAGGGGGCGATAATCATCGCCCCTTTCTTATGGAGTTTTTATGAGTTTTACATCCATTGATATCTGTTCTCACGCCTTGGTAAAATTAGGTGCAAACAGCATCTCTTCTTTTCAGGAAGAAACAACTGAAGCCCACATTGCCAAACAATTATATGATATGGTATTGGATTCTTTGCTGTCATCATACCCGTGGCGATTCGCCCTAAAACAAACTTCTTTGGCACGCCTGACAGATACTCCAAAAGCCGATTATCAATATGCTTTCGCCCTTCCGAATGATTGCATCAGAATACTATCAGCCGGTCAAACAAATCGGGGAAAAGGGCTTAACTATCGCATTGCACAACAACAATTGCACACAAACAGTCCTTCGGTAATACTGACATATCTGAGTCGGCCGAATGAAGCTGATCTTCCGGCTTTTTTTGTTGAAGCACTGGTTGCCAAGCTAGCCGCAGAATTCTGCCTGCCCTTAACCGAAAGCACAACACGAACGGATTATTTAAAAAAACAGGCAACGGAAACTTTGCAAACCGCACGCCTGACCGACAGTCAGCAAAGTATTCCCGAACAATTTCAAGATTTTTCTCTCATTGAGGTTCGCTCATGACAAATTTATTTACGGCCAAGACAAATTTTACATCCGGTGAATTATCCCAAAATCTTTTGGGTCGTGTTGATCTAAAGGCCTATGATAACGGAGCATTGTCGCTTAAAAATGTTTTTATTGAGCCAACCGGTGGTATTTATCGCAGGCCGGGCCTCAAATATGTATCCACATTATCTGGAACGGGACGATTAATTAGTTTTGAAAAAAGTTCAACAGAAAATTATCTGATTATTTTACAAAATCAATCAGCAAAAATCTTCTTGAATGATACTCTGGTCACGACATTAACAACGCCTTGGACAGCTGATCAAGTGCCCAAAGTCCATTGGTGTCAAGGTGGTGATTCTCTCTACCTAGTTCATCCGGATGTTGCACCTAAAAAATTATCTTTTGCCAACAACACCTACACACTGAAAGACTTTTCGTTTCTGAAAGAAAATGATTGTTTGCTGCAACCTTATCACAAATTCTGTGATGAAGATGTGACAATAACAACCTCTGATATTACAGGAAACATTACTTTAACGGCCTCAGATCCCGTTTTCCAAAGCAAGCATATCAACTGCCAATTTAAAATTGCCGAAGGATATGTCAAAATAACGGCTGTCACGGATGGTACACATGCCGATGCCATCGTTTTAAAAAAATTGGATGCTGATGGTGAAGGAGGATTGATTACCCGTGTCTGGGGGGAACCGGCTTTTGATCCGGATTACGGGTATCCCGGAACGGTTGCTTTCTATCAGTCACGCCTGGTTTTCGGCGGTAGCCGTACTCTCCCCAACTATCTATGGTTCAGCCAAACCGGTGATTTAGGCAATTTTGAACTCGGTGATGCCTATGATGCCGAGGCTATTGAATTCAACCTTTTGTCAGATCAATCAAATACCATTTGTGCTCTATATGCCGGAAGACATCTACAGGTTTTTACCACAACAGCCGAATGGATGGTCTCAGGAGATCCTCTGACGCCGACAAACATCCAGTTAAAGCGTCAGACACAAGTCGGATCAACGGATACCCGATTTATCCCTCCCATCGGTATTGATGGTGCTACCATTTTTGCATCAGCCAATGATCGTGAGATTAGGGAATTTTTGTTTGCTGATGTTGAACAGGCCTATCAGGCTACCGATCTGTCTTTAATGGCGGGGCACCTGATTGATACCCCCATAGATCAAGCCTATGACAAACAAACCAGACAGGCCTATATCATCATGCAAAACGGGCACTTGGCCACCCTCACCAGTTTTCGGGCCGAGGATATTCAATGTTGGTCCGAACAAATAACCGATGGCCAATTTATCTCTGTTTCAATTGTCGGAAATATACCTTATTTCCTAATCAAACGAGGAGAACAATTCTTTCTTGAACGTCTGGATGTAGCCCTACATACTGACTGTGCTTTTTATCTGACAACTGACGAACCGACAACTGTTTTTTCGGGGCTTTCCGTCTTGGAAGGTAAAACCGTCAAAATTGTGGCCGATGGAATTACCATACCGGATATGATCGTTACAAACGGGACCCTCAACATAGACTACCCCGCCCAAGCACTGGAAGTCGGTTTGGCTTTTACACATCAGGTTATTCCACTGCCGCCCAGCATTGGAGCCAGTAACGGATCATCGCCGGTTTCCAGTGCCCGACTTGTCAAAGGTGTCTTTCGAGTGATTGATACAACATCATTGGAAATTGATACCGGCACCGGATTACATCAAGAACTTACACGCCCCTTAGGTTCATTTACCCTGGATCATGTTCCGGAGGGGCAAACGTTAGATATCACGATTCGATCACTCGGCTGGTCTCGTGTGCCTACGGCCCCGCTTTGGCGAATTGAGGGCAACGCCCCAAAACCTTTCAAACTTGTCAGCGTTACATCAGATATTCAAATAGGAGGATAAATTATGGAAGTTACACCCATTGTTACCACAGTTGCTTCAGCCGCTTCTGCTTTTTTTATGAAGAAGAGCGCAGATAGCCAACGTAAAGCCATCAAGGCCGAACGAGAAGCCAATCGTAAAAAATATAATTTGGATGTTGCTCAGGCCAAACTGGCCCTTGCAGAAGAACAACGAAAAAACAGAAATTTATTGGCGCAACAACAATCCAGCTATCGGGCAAAGTTAGGAGCCGCCGGCATGAGTGCTAAATCTGGCACCGGTCAAGCCGCCTTGAATGCCATTCAGAAAGAATATGATGCCGAAGATAAGTATCTGGTCAATCAAGCCAATATTTCTTTGGAAGCATTACTCAACAGCATTAACGCAAAAAATACCCAAAGTTTATTGGCGCTATCATCCAATCAAACACAAAGGATGACCAATACTATAAATTCTTTGAATAATTTTGCATCATCGGCCGGTCGATCGGTTTTGAAATAGGGGGTTCCTATGCTGGATGACATTCAAACAAATTTTTTGTTGGAATCACTAAAGTCCGGCTTAACTAAAGCAATCGAATCATACCATAGGCTTCAACAGGAAAGTGCTTCTTCAGATACAAAAGAATTCACCGCCTATCACAATGCCTGTAAAGCCGCCCTGATGCATATTGCTCTTCTCATTAAACTGATACAGGGTAATACTCCTTCTGGAGTGAATACGGGAATCGACTGGATTACCGCTGCCCGGAAAGCCCTCCATATCAATACGGAGACAGAACATGACTTGCTCTTTTCTTGAATTTATTTGGATTTGGGATCAAATCCAAAATTTAAAATTACCAGAGCATCACCAAAAAATGGCAGGATTTTTAAGTGAGTTGGCACAAAACAGAGAAAACGGACTTTTGATGGCTTTTCGAAATTCGGGAAAATCAACTTTAGTCGGTTTGTTTGCGGCCTGGATTCTTCTTCAAAATCCAAATACACGTATTTTAATTTTATCCGCCGATCAGGGACTGGCAAAAAAAATGGTTCATCATATTCGTGGCATTATTGAACAACATCCCTTAACCGAGCATCTTAAACCCGGTACTTTGGATGAATGGGCTTCAAATCGCTTTACCGTTCAAAGACAACAATATCTGCGGGATCCGTCCGTTTTGGCCCGAAGCTTACTGACTAACATGACTGGATGTCGGGCTGATGTGATTATTTGCGATGATATTGAGGTCCCAAAAACCAGTGATACTTCATTTAAACGACAAATGCTTCAGCAAAAATTATCAGAATTGGATTATATTCTAACTCCGAAAGGTTTTATGATTTATGTGGGGACACCGCATACATTTGATACCATCTATCAAACGGAAGAAAACGGTTTTTTAAAGAATTGGAAATGCCTTAAAATTCCTTTGTTGAACGAAGCCGGTTTATCAAATTGGCCCGATCGATTTGATGAAAACTATATCAAAACACTTCGTCAACGAACGGGCCCTAACAAGTTTTCAAGCCAAATGATGTTAGAACCCGTCTCTCCCGAGGACAGCCGTTTGGACATTAATCGTTTGAGATTCTATAGGGGAAATCTTTCTTATCGTGAAGCCAACGGAACCGGTATTTTAAGCCTTAACGGGCAAATATTGACAGGCGCCAGTTGTTGGTGGGATCCGGCCTTTGGATCACCCAACGGAGACAAAAGCGTCGTCGCTTGCATGTTTTTTGATGATGTGGGCAACGCCTACCTGGAACGGTTATGTTATTTGATTATCCCCCCAAACACCGAAGCCACGGATTATCAATGTCGCCAGGTTGCACGGCTGATACATGATTGCTACATACCGGCCATTCATCTGGAAACAAACGGAATCGGCAAATTTTTACCAGCCCTTTTACGTCGAGAACTTGCTACCTCTAAAACGGTTTGTGCCGTTCTAGAAGAAACAAGTCATCAAAATAAAGCTATGCGGATTTTATCCGCTTTTGACGCACCCTTAATGAATGGTTCACTATGGATTAACGAAAACATTCGACATACACCTTTTTTACAGGAAATGCGCGATTTCACGCCTGGCGGTACAACACATGATGACGGACTAGATGCTGTAGCCGGTTGTCTGTTGTCCGAGCCTGTTCATTTTAAACGTCCCTTTGGGACTTTTTCTAAACATTATTCGGAATGGAGATTTTAAATGGATACAGATACAGAAATTATGGCAAAAACCATTTATGGTGAAGCCCGTGGTGAAGGTATTTCCGGCATGGAAGCCGTTGCAAATGTCATTATAAATCGGGTTAAAAAACCCTGTTGGTGGGGAAAAACAATTCGAGATGTTTGCTTAAAACCAATGCAATTTTCTTGTTGGAATACGGATGATCCTAATCGAGCAAAATTAAATGCAGATTTGTCTGATGATCCAGTGTTCGATGTTTGCAAACGGATTGCCGTTCGTGCTATTCGCGGTTTACTTCCCGATAAAACAAAAGGATCAACACATTATCATGCCTTATCTGTTCATCCCCGTTGGGCTTCGGCCTTGGTTCCCAATACCCAAATCGGCCATCATCTGTTTTACACCTGCTTATAGGAGGTAATATGCCGACTCTAACTATGGAAATCGGGAAATTAATGGCACAAGTGGATACTCTCCAAAAACAGCTTGCCGCCATTCAAAAGGAAATTTCTCAAACAAAAAATCAAATAACGGATGTACATACTGAATTACTAAACTTTATGGCAACGGTTCAAAAAAAAACCGTTTGCCAGGGTATTCATGATAGATTAGCCGAACTTTACGTACCACGGTCCGAAATCGCTCCCATAAAGGCCTGTGCAGGCATGATTGCCCTTACAACGATTACGGCTATCATTGCCGCTTTCTTTAACTTAATTTTGAAATGAAAGGAAATTAATATGCTCAACTTTATTATTACTTACTGGGATAATATCCTTATCGCCATTTCCGGCATTGTTTCCGGAGCCAGTGCTTTAACGGCCATTACTCCCTCAACCACAGATGATAAAATTTTAAACAGTGTTAAAAAGGGGTTGAATATTTTGGCCCTAAATATCGGTAATGCCAAAACGGTAGCTGCTTAAAAGGAAACCTTATCACCGATTTTAATTTGATATTTTTGAACCGTTCCGGCCGGCAATTCAATCATTCCCTTGACGGGGCCGGCCGTATGACGCGGCCTTTCATCCAACGGTTTCATGTCCTTCAGGATCTGAACGATTCGCCGCCGACCGTCAAAAAACAGAATATCCAACGGCACAAACGTATTTTTCATCCAAACTGCCATATCGGTCGGATGCGCTTGCAGAAAGATCATTCCGGTATTAACAGGAAGATTTGGTCGAAACATTAAGCCATAAGCCATTTCTTCAGGTGTTTTTGCGACCTCAACAGTAAAAGATTTATCTTTTATTTTCAGGGTATTTTTTCCCAGTATTTTAGGTTTGATAAAGGATAATGAATCCGGAATATACCAATCCAATTCCTCCATTCGCTCATACAATCGGTCTGAATATTGTTGATCTCCCAATCGATAATCACCCAACCATCGCAAAATGCGATACCCGATATTATCTTTGTCCTCCTGAATATACTTTGACCGTAAATAGCGCCAATCACTTAAGGATGGTAACCCGTTCATCTCCTGAACATAACTGTCTGTTGCTTCAATCAATGAAGGGAAAGGAACCCTTGTATATGTTTTTCGGTCTAACCATCCTGTCTGTTCAAACGGAGAATCAAGGTCATGTTTCCCCCAATCGGTAGCTTCAGCAGCCTGTATTATGGCCATAGCCGGCGGAATTTGATCAATTTTGGGCATCAAATCAGCCAACTGTGTCGGGATTGTCTTCCGGGATTTTGCATCATACTGTTCTATTAAATATCGAAAGAAGTCCTTTTCCTTTCGTGTCCATTCAATACCTTTTTGCCATTTGTTCATCAGTGATTTTAAAACAAACCTTTCCTTTATAATCCGTTCATTAGCCCGTAAAATCAAGGCTGCAATAACCCGGGAAAACAATTCTCTATTTCCCTTTTCTGCAAAATCATCCGGCAATCGTTTTACAAAAACCCGCGGAACATGATACTCGTCACTGCCCGCAAACCATTTTTCCAATTCCGCCGTTGTCTGAGGCGAAATAATAACGCCCGAAATCGGCTTATTTAAGCGATCAATCAAAAATTCGGTAGGCTCAGCCGTAATCTTTTTCTTATCCGAATCAGAACCGGAATTCTTTACAGTAAAGAAAATTACTGTCCCAATCATCACCAACAGCACTAATCCTATAAACCGGTATATTTTTTTTCTCATTACTGTAACTCCTTATGACATTACCTTTCTCTTCAACAAACTTTTAATTTGGCACAACGGAATACCACCACTTATCACCAAACCGCCGACAAATAAAATCATACTCAAACCGATCAGGCTGCATAAGAACAGGAATGAAATAAATCCGTGGCCATGTTCCCAATCAGGATAAATCATCACCATTATCGCTTTAAGGACATATAGAGCTATTCCCATCAAAATACCAGAAGCTATAATTTTGATGACCCGTTTTTTAAAAATTGCATCTAAATGAAAATCTCCCCGCCGACTGAGTCGTACTATGTACTGTCCTGCATTAATCCAGACCGAAATACTGGTGGCGAGTGCAATACCGGCATAACCCCAAAATTGCATAAATATTACCGCCATAACGGCATTTAAAATGACCCCGATAATGGCAATTTTAACCGGTGTTGTCGTATCACCCCGTGCATAGAAAAAAGGTGCCAATGTTTTGGTCATCATATAAGCCGGTAACCCAAAAGCAAAAATCGTCAACGCCCTGGCCGTATGGATAGTATCTTCGGCTTTAAAAGCACCATGTTCAAATAAGATACCGATAATCGGCGTTGCCAACAGAATCAACCCAAGCATAGAGGAAACAGACAGAGCAATAGATACCTCCAATCCCCGATTCAGCTGCAAATTAGCCTGTTCATTCTGTCCGGTTTTAATGTATTTTGATAAGACCGGCAATAAAACCGTCCCAATTGCTACCCCGATCACACCAATCGGCAATTGAAACAAATGATTGGCATAATTCAACCATGAGATAGCTCCAGCCCCTACAAACGATACGAATAGAGTATCCAAAAACAGATTGATTTGATAAACACCCGACCCCAACACCCCGGGTGCCATTTTCTTTAATAAAGTTTTAACCCCATCCGTCATATGGAACAAGGCTTTTACAGGTCCGATCAAGCGAAAGGTCATTCCAATTTTTTTCAGATGCCAAAGCAGGAACAAAAATTCCACAATACCGGCAACAAAAACGCCCCAAGCCAATGCGTAAGCCGGCGCAAACGCGGAAGAAATAAACGGTGTTACACAAACCAAAAAACCAACCATTACAATGTTCAACAAAGTCGGTGTAAAAGCAGCTGCCCAAAATTTGCCTACCGAATTTAAAATACCGGAAAACAATGACACCAATGATACAAATAGCAGAAACGGGAAAGTTATCCGACTTAAATGTGTTGTTAAGGCCAATTTACCGGCTATTGTTTCAAAGCCCGGGGCCAAAATAAACATCAGAGATGGCATCAAAATCTCCATTAAAACCGTAAAGATCAACAGCACATAAAACAAGAAGCCAAAAACAGATCGTGCAAAAACCAATGCCTGTTTTTTCCCATGCGTTTGAAGCTCCCCCGAAAACAACGGCACAAAAGCCACATTTAATGTTCCTTCAGCAAATAAACTCCGAAACAGATTTGGAAACCTGAGGGCCACAAAAAAAGCATCTGCCATCATTCCGGCACCCAAATAGCGTGCCAATAAAATTTCACGAATAAAACCGATAACACGACTAATCGCCGTGCAGCCACCAACCGTGGCTATGGATGAATGTAAAGACATATGTTCCTTATACGCCAAAAACCCTTTTGTTTCAACGGAAAAATGATTTTTCCTGTTCGATTTAAAATAATATTTATTTTTTAATAGGTTATCATTTTTTTCTTGATTTTTTGATTATTTTGATGTATGAATGGAAGCAGTTTATTTTTATTGAAAGGAAAAACAAATATGGCACGCGTTACTGTTGAAGATTGTGTAAAGAAAGTTCCCAATCGTTTTAATTTGGTTTTATTGGCAACGGGTCGGGCGAAAGCTCTGGCTTCCGGAACACCTTTAACCGTTGATCGGGACAATGATAAAAACACGGTTGTGGCACTTCGTGAAATTGAAGATGGGACTATTGATTTAAATGCCGTACGTGATACGGTTATTGCCGGCATGCAAAAGTATGCTCGTCCGACAGAGGGCACGGATGATGCCGCCGAAATTAAGGAAGTTGAAGCGGAAATCAGCGCCGAAGCTCCTTTATACGCCGATACCGAATTTGTCGGTTCTGATTCATTCCAAGTTGTGGATGATGTGACAGAAGCCTAATCGATCACCGAAGGGGGGAAAATGACGATGGCCCTGATGCGCCAGTACGAACTTGTCGAGCGGGTTAAATCTTATGACCCGACAGCCGATGAGAATGCGCTTAATCGGGCCTATATTTTCGCTATGAAAATGCATAGCGGTCAAAAACGTGAATCAGGTGAACCCTATTTCTCACATCCTGTGGCCGTGGCCGGTATTTTAACGGAATATAAACTGGATGCCGCCACTATTATTACGGCTTTATTACATGATACGGTTGAGGATACACCGGCATCTTATGCCGATATCAAAGAGCTATTCGGTGAAGATGTGGCAAATCTGGTTCAGGGGCTTACAAAGTTATCCAAAGTTCAAATTCATTCCGAAGCCTCCAAGCAGGCTGAAAACTTTCAAAAACTTGTCTTGGCGATCAGTTCCGATATCCGTGTTTTATTGATTAAATTGGCCGATAGACTGCACAACATGCGCACACTTCATTGCTGTGCCAAAGAAGAAAAGCGTTTACGCATTGCCCGGGAAACAATGGAAATTTACGTGCCGCTTGCCGAGCGAATCGGTATGCAAGCTCTTAAAGATGAGTTGGAAGATCTGTCTTTTCAGACTCTTCATCCCGAAGCCCATGAATCCATTACATCCCGCTTGGCATTTTTGGCCGAAAAAGGTGAAAAAGATGTTTCAAACGTTATTGATATTCTTAAAAAGGACCTGGCGGAAAGTCATGTAAAAGGCGAGGTTTCCGGTCGTCAAAAACGACCCTATTCCATTTGGGTTAAAATGCAGCGAAAAAATGTTACCCTGGAACAGATTTTTGATATCATGGCTTTTCGGATTGTCGTGGACACAGTGGCCGAATGTTATCAGGTTTTGGGTATTATTCACACCAAGTACAACATGATTCCGGGGCGTTATAAGGACTATATTTCAACACCGAAACCCAACGGGTATCAATCCATTCATACAGGCGTTTTAGGGCCGCTTAACCGCCGAATAGAGCTTCAAATCCGGACAAAAGATATGCATAAAGTTGCCGAACTCGGTGTGGCGGCGCATTGGGAGTATAAGCAAGGCGTCCATCGTGAAGGAACGCAATATCGATGGATCCGAGACTTATTAGAGCTTTTGAATCATTCATCTGATCCGAACGAATTTTTGGAACATACAAAAATCGCAATGTATCAGGATCAAGTTTTTTGTTTTTCACCCAAAGGGGATTTAATTTCTCTTCCAAAGGGTGCTACCCCGATTGATTTTGCCTATGCGGTTCATTCCGGTGTTGGAGATACCTGCGTTGGTGTTAAAATTAACGGAAAAATCAGTCCGCTGCGCACTGTACTGCAAAATGGCGATCAGGTTGATATTTTAACTGCCAAGAATCAAACCCCATCTGCCGAATGGGAACGAATCGCCGTCACCGCTAAAGCGAAGGCCTGTATTCGTCGTTTCTTACGCACTCAAAAACGGCAACAGTTGATGGAAAAAGGTCGTGAATTGTTGACCGCCGCCGCTAAAGAATATAATCAATCTTTTAACGAAAAGGACTTATCCGCTGCCTTGGATAAAGGTCGCTTTAAAACAACAGATGATTTACTGACTGCCGTCGGAGAAGGTTTGGCCTCGGCCACGGATATTTTTCATAAAATCCATCCGGAGCTTAAATTATCCCTGTATCAAAAAACAATTTCCTTATTCAGAAAGTCACCAGAAAAAGCTGCTGAAGGAAGCGGTAAAAATATGCCGATTACCGGATTGTTTGAGGGACTTTCCTACAGCTTTGCCAAATGTTGCCATCCTGTTCCCGGAGACCCGATTGTCGGTATTGTTACAAGCGGCAAAGGAGTTACCATTCATACACAAGATTGTCCTACCTTGGCTCAATATACGGAAGAACCCGAACGTTGGATTGATGTCGGTTGGAATCAATCGGCTCTCAATATTGCAACATTACCTGTTCGGATTAAAGCAACCATTGCCGATCAATCTACTTCTATGCCGGAACTCATGACCATTTTGGCGCAACAAGGTGCCAAACTTTCTAACCTCACGACACAACGTCGGGGGGGCGGTTGGATTGAGCTGACAGTTGATATTGATGTTAAAGACAAAGATCATCTGGATACCATTTTACAGGCCCTACGTGCATCGGAAAAAGTTGCTTCCGTCGCCCGTGTTAAAGCCGGTTAAAGGAGGAATGATATGAAAGTCCGTAGAGCTTTACCGACAGATGCCAAAGCGGTAAAATCGGCCCATTATCATGCATATCAAGTTTCCTATCGCGGTTACCTGCCAGATGATTATCTGGATAGTATACCCTTTGATGCTGCTGTCATTGAACGCACCGCTCACAAAATAGAAAATCAGGAATACTATGTCGCCGAACAAAACGGACAAGTTGTTGGTTTTGCTAATTTGGATTATCCCGAAGACAGTACCGTTGAAATTCAGGCCCTTTATGTCCATCCTGATTTTCAACGACAAGGAGCCGGTTCTGCCCTTTTGGATGAAATATGCCATCTCAAAAAAACGGCTGGATATAAAAAACTGATTATCTGGACAATTAAGGATGGCCCTTCCCTCGGTTTTTATCAGAAAAAAGGCCTGAGGTATTCCCACACACCCGAAGGGAAAATGCCTCTTTATAAGCCTTGGAAATTTAATATTCCCATTGTTCGTTTAGAAAAGGATCTTTAAATGGCAACAATTCATCTGATTTGCGGTTTTATGGGTTTTGGGAAAACAACTCTTGCCAAAGAATTGGCGAAAAGCCTACCGGCCGTTCGTTTAACACATGATGAATTTATGGTTGATCTATACGGTCGCAACATGTCGAACGCAGATTTTTATGCCCGATATCCCAAGGTAGATGACCTTCTGTGGAAACTGGCAGAAAAAATTTTAAACGCCGGAACGGATGTCATTATGGACTATGGGTTTTGGAGCAAGCAAACCCGCAAACAGGTCCAACAAAAGGCCAAGAATCTGACATCTGATGTGGTGTGGCATCAATTGATCTGCGATATAGACACTGCCAAATCGCGTGTTTTAAAGCGTACCGATGAACAGGCCGATGAACTTTTCATTGATGAAACCTGTTTTAATGAAAAACTGAAACAATACGAACCTATCACCCCTGATGAGGGCTTAGTGGTTAAGTATCACAATACTTAATTTAAAATCATTTTTTACGAATAATTATGTGCTGAAACCATTGTTCCTGAAACAAAACTTCTCTTTCTATTTCTTCGTCGGAAAAATTTACGTCTCGTGGAACAACGATTAATTTATCGTCATCATCATTCGTTCTGTGAATAACGGCAATACATTTTCCTCTAAACTGCCCCGCAGGGGTATGAACACCCAAAACATAGGCATCTAACTCTTCCCTGTCTCCCGATACGGTTCCGGGAATGTACCCGTAATTTACCGGATAGACAAAACCGTGTTTGGGATGCTTTGAACCGAGTGGTCTGTCAATTTCAACTGAAACAATTCGGCCCAAATAATTCTGTGCATTATTTTTTGTTTCGGTCATCTTTTCTCCTTTTTTAAAAGGTATATTCAAAATTATACATTATTTCAAACAGATTTCAATATAAATAATTTCTCCTCGAAATAACACCTACCGCAAAACTAACAAGTATCTTTTTTATTTTCGTTTGACAGATTTTGCCTTCAATGATATACTGAAAAAGTATGAATAGTGAAGCATCAGAAAAAATTATAATTCCTGTTATAGTAGAAAAACAAGATCCTCCTCGAATACCCTCTAATGCATCTTTTGAAACAGATGCAAAGGGTGGCAGGACCTATCATTACAGTTACTATGTTCTGGAAATGAAAGAATATACAGTCTATGTTTCCCCGGACAAAACCCACTTTATAGAGGAATTGTCCGTCGCAAAAAACGGAAAAATACTAAAGCAACATCGCAAGGAATCCCTTAATGGCCTCAAAGATGGCATTCAAGAATGGTATGACAAACAAGGTCGCCTGATGGAACGGATACAATATTCGGCCGGGATAAAAAACGGCTTATTTGAAAGATACAGTTTTATGGATGGCAAACTGACACAAAAAGGGCAGTATAAAGACGGAAAAAAAGAGGGAAAATGGACATATTTTGGTTTTGGACCAGACATTCAGGAAATCTCTTATTCAAACGGAAAGTATGATGGTGAATTTACCTCTTATACTACACGCAATGGTGAAAAACTGTTAGCAGCCAGAAAATATTATGTAAACGGTAATCTTTCAGGTATTTGTGAATCTTACATAGGGTCACATCTTTCCGATAAAATCGGCTATATTGATGGGAAAAGGGACGGTATCTATATCTACTATCTGGGGGGAAAACCCTCTGTTATCGGGGAATATTCAAAGGGTCAAAAAACCGGAGAATGGACCTATTAT
>Ga0310690_10003132_pt1 | contig 25339 bp, 42 predicted proteins | sample AusTroGonzalo_MG_2_FD_207661 | JGI IMG/M metagenome (GOLD analysis project Ga0310690, IMG submission 207661) | Bovine rumen microbial communities from tropical cattle in Woodstock, Queensland, Australia - Gonzalo_04 (v2) (version 2) | ecosystem: Host-associated > Mammals > Digestive system >... | reverse complement strand
TTATCTTTATCTAAATCAAACCCAAACTTTTCTAATTCTTTTAAATCTACATTATCTTTAATTTTTAACATAATTACACCTCCTTTAATGAATATCTTCTTTTATAAAATCTTCAAGTGTATATTTTTCATTGTATTTGTTTTCATAATGTTTTCTTATTAAAAATAAACCTATTTCTATCGGAAAAAATACTATATCAAATATTAATACTAATGGTGATACCATAATGGTTATAAATAGTAACAATAGAAAATTTATTGAATCTAATGTATCACTCCACACCTCTCCATCATCATATTCTAATGATAATCCATAAATAAGTTTCATTAATGTCATATTTCTACTTCCTTTCTAATATTTCTATAATTTTATCTAATTCATCTGTATTTATTAATGGCTCTAAATTTTTATTATCTAGTTGCATTGATAAAATTAATTCTTTTGCATCTTTTATATTTTTTTCTAGTTTAAAGATTTTATCATCTTTTTTGTGAGCTTCATTTTCCCAAAAATCTCTATCATTTTTTGTTGTTTTAATATCAGTTTTATTTTTCTCTACTGTATCTTCTAATGTTGTATCTTTTATGTATTTTTTTAAACTTTTAAATACAAGTTTAGTATTTTGTTTTGTTTCCTTCCAAATATGCTTTAATTTTTTCATATTGTACCTCTTTTTTGTTGATTTAGTGCTTTCCTAGTATATTTATACTACACCTATTATTTTTCGTTCTAAAAGGCTCTTTTCACGTTGATTTAATAATACTCTTGCTTCATTATTTTGCTTTCTATGTTGCTCTACAAAATATGGTGCAAGAAATTCTTTTATTTCTTGTTTTTTATTTGCCTTTTGTCTTAATTCTTCTTCGTGATTTGCTCTTTCTTTAATTTCTTGTTCTGTCATAATAATCTCCTTTCTATTGTAATCCTTTAACACATGAGTTATAGTTAAATCCTTGATCTACACAATTTTGAATTGCTTTATCATCATTTTTTGTAAATTCTTTATATGCTAGTCCTAATAGTATTATTCCTACTATTGCTACTATTCTTATTATTTTTAATTCTTTTTTCATTTTATTTTTCTCCTTCTATTTTTAATATTGCATTCCAAAAATTATATCTGTTTTTTTCTTCTTTTATTTGTCCTGCTATTGTAATTGATTTTGTTGTCATATCTTTTCGTGGATCTATTTTATAACCATCCACTATATGATGAACTCTTTGCAAACCATTTATATTATTGAAAGCTTGAGTTCTTCTTTCTAGTATTTCTTTTCGCTCCATCCTTTTTCTTCCTCCTATCTTGATTTCATTATAGTATCGATTTTTTATAAAGTCAATACTTTTTTTAACTTTTTTCGTAAAAAATAAAAAAGACACTGTAAAGTGCCTTTTATTTTCTCATTTTTTCTATATTATGTAAAATATCATAAGTACCACCTGCAGCTATTCCTGATATAGCAATTGCAGTTGAGAAATTTTTTGTTATGATAAATTCAATGATCGCAATGATTAATCCTACTGCAATATTTTGAATTGGTATTAATTCATCTTTTACAAATTTAGATTTTTTAGAAATTAAACCTAATACAAAACTTACTGCAAATGTGACTAATGTTAAGATTTCTTCTATTCCCATAACTACTTCCTTTCTATTTTTTTAATTAATTCAACAATAAATTTTAATATACTTATAAATATATTCTCTTTTTTATCATTTTTAGGCTCATTTTGAGGTTTTTTAGGCTCGGTAGGTATAATTGGACTATCTTCTTCTTTTGGCTCAATTTGAGGTGTTTCTTGCTTATTTTCTTCTACACCTACAAATTCACTATATGGTGGAACTAAGGCACACCATTTTCCTTTTTCTAATTCATACCAATTATAACCATCTTGTGAAACCATTTGAATAATATCATAAAAACCTGTTTTACCAAATCCAATGAATTCTCCATTTAAAGAATGGTCTAACCTTACTCTTACTGTATCATCACAATTTATTTTAAATTGGTTTTTAGTAGTATCTCTTTCTATTGGTGTTGGTAGTGATTTATCTATTGGTTGATATATAAAACCTATAAATCTATAACCACCATTTTGCAACCAAGCCTCTCCACAATTCCAATTTCCATTAGAATTATTTAAAATTGCTTCCCAATAATATGATTTAGCATTCCATCCACTCTCTTGCACCCTTATTGTATTTTTATCAATAACTTGTCTTACAACAGCACAATGTCCATAAACTCCATTGTCCCATACAATAACCGAGTTTACTTTTGGAGTATTACCTACTTCTAATTTTTGGCTTTTTGCTATTTCACATAATCTTCGTGCATCTACACTCGCTAATAATTCACAATGATAATTTCCAGCAGCTCTATTAAATTCTCCTACTGCATACCCTACACAATTTGGTAATACATTCATATTATCATTGCGAGGAATATTTTCTGTATTACCTAATCTGCAGGGATTATGTCCCCCATAACCCCTCGCACATAAATAAGTATCTCTTGCCATATAATCACCTTATTTTATTTTACCACAATTTATACAATAAACAGGATTATGATCATAATCCCATACATGAAAGCCAAGTAAACAAGCAATTTTAATATTTCTTGTACCTGTATATTCTTTCACTATTTTTCTTTTATTATTTACTGACATTTTCTACCACTTCCTTATTTTGATTATTTATATTATGATTTCTAATATTTGTATATTCATTTGTAATAATACCTAATATATAAGCTACAATTGCAGCAACCACTAATCCCATTATTTTATTTTGAAGTTTTAAGGCTTTATTGGCTTCTGCATTTTCTAGTTTGTTTATTTTTAAATCAGTTTCTTTCTTGTAAGTTTCAAATTTTTCTCTTTCGTTATCTAAATCGGTTTCTAAATCTTCAATGCGTTTTTTATCTACTGCATTACTGCTTATTTTTTCTACATTTTCACATAATCGGTTTAAAATAGGCTCAAACTTTGCTATTTCGGTTAAAATTTTTACTTGCTGTTCATTTAGCGATTTAATCTCTGCATCGTATTTTTTTTCAAATTTATCTAGTCGCTCATTTATTAATTTTTCTTGTTCTGTCATATATTATTCCTATGATTATTTTAAATATTCAAACGTTACATATAAATCTGAAACACCTGATCCAGCTTGTCCTGTACCTAGATTTAAAATAAAATCACCTGTTGTTTTATCAAAATCATATAATCCAATTCCCCATGCTGTCATATTACTTGGGTGAACCATTGGTATAATAATTTCTATATTTGTATTACCTGTTCTTGTTCCTCTTGCTCTCATATCTAAAAGCATATCACAATCAGTAATTCCAGAACTTTTTGAACCAGCAGAAGCAGTAGCAAAATAAACAACATTTCTATATATGTCTTTAAATACGCCTGGACTAACTTCGAATTTCATACCTGTATTTACTTCGCCTAATGAAAATTTACCCATATTTTCAACTGAACTAGCAGAAGCTAAACCTAAATCACTTGAAGATTTATCACCAGTTAAAGTTATTCCATTTATTTGAGGTTGATTAGATAAACTATTATAATCACTTACTCCAAAAGATTTTAATATTAAATTAGTTCCATTATAAACGAAATAGTATTGACCTTCAAAACCTACTGCACTTATAGAATTTCCATCCTCATCTTTTACTGCATAAGTTGTATCGCCAATTTTTATTGATGCATTACCACTTGGATTTGTACTTGCTTCTATTTCTAATGGAATTATACTTCCAACAATTAAAGTTCCTTCATATCCAGAAAATTCCCATATATCATTATTAGAAGATAATTTTGTGTACATACTCATTTGATTTACTGCATTTTTAATAGAATTCATATCAGTGTCATTTACTTTATTTTTATCTGGTATTGTATTATTAGAATGCAATGCTTCTTTATTTGTATAATTTAATCTCATTTTTTATTCTCCTATCTCTATGTTTTGATTTATTGTATAAATTTGATTATCTTCTAAATCATCACAATTTATTGTTAAATAGTCTATATTCAAATCGTTAGAACATATTACTATTTCTTTTAATCCATGTGTTTTATAAATAACAAATTCTATATTTGCTACACCATCAGTTATAGTTATGTTGTCTATGTTTTTTGTTTCAATTGTGAAATCATCATATATAAGTTTATATTTTGCTATTTTCTTACTTTCATAATCTAAATCATCACTTATTGAAGCATTGAATTGCTTTGATGCTTCCATATTTTGAATTGTTCCATCGTTTTTGTCATTAATATATAAATAATTTGTTATATTTAAGAACAATTGTTCATATATATTTTTTTCAAAAACTTCTTGGTTTTCACTTATAACATTATTTGTTTCTCCTATAAGTTCTTCTTTATTAATTTCTATTCCATTTAATAATGTATTAGGAACTTCTAATGTGAAAATAGTTTTATTACCTATTATATTTTTATTGTAAAGAGTATTTGAAAATAAAATATCATGTGTTTTTGATAATCTTATTCTATTACCTCTCATACTATTCAAATCTTGGTAAGGTTGTCCGTTATAAGTATTTCTATTATATATATCTTTAAATAATTCTATTTTACTTCCTATTAATATGCCTATGCTATATACATCTTTTATATTAGAAATAATACAAGCATTAAAACTTGGTATTGCTCCTACTGGCATTGAAGTTCCTATTGCTACTGGATCATCTTCTGTTCTATCTTCATAATGTGCCACATTTATTGTTGCCATTAATCCTGGCATTTTAGAATAAATAGCATAAACTTCATTATTTTTTATTTCCATGCCTACATGAAGATTTGATGAATAATAACCTGCTGTTTCGTTTATTAATGTTTCATTAACCCAAACACCTTCTACATAAACATATTTTGTAAAATAAACTTTAAATTCATTATCTTCACTACATAAATCAATAGAATACATTTCATCAAAATTTAAAACAACAGCTTTAAATTCAATTTTATTTTCATATGATCCAATTACATAGCATTCACTCATATATGGACTTGCATTACTTCCTCGTATAGCACAAGTTCTTAATTGTCCGTTATTAACTTGATTTCCTATAATAGTAAATCCTACACTATCTTCACTAAAACTAGCATAGATATCATTTACTAAAAACTGTGGATAATCACTTTGTGTCATATCGTACCATTCATTAGGTTGTCCTACTTCTATTTTAAGATATGTTGCGATAAATGTCAAATCATTGAATTGACTTATTATCATATATTTACCCTCTCGTGAGGCTTTTTTCATTATATAACTATCTGCTGATTTTATACTATCTGGTAGCATATATGATTTTCTTAATCTTATATAATATTCTTCATTTTCTTTTTTTGCTAGTATGTTATTTAATAGAACTAATCTTCTTCCGTTTGCACTGTCTTCTATTCCATAAAATCTATTTTCATCATCTATAAATAAATTAATGAAATCACCCAATTGAGTTCCACTTTCATATTCTTCAATAATTTGAATAACATTGCAATGATCATCACATACTATAAAATATTCTTTTTCATTTACATAATCTCTTGCAAAGGCAAGTCTTAAATCATTTAATGCAATAATCCCTTTTAATGTTGCATTTAATTGACTTAACCTAAAATCTAAATCAGAGTTTTGTTCTTCTACATAATCAATAATACTTTTATTAGGATTAGGTGCTTGTTCTGTATAATTACCTGTTATATATTCTAATACTTTGCTTTTATAATCATTTGTAATCATATTTCCTCCTAATCTATAAATGGAGAGTTTAATTCACAATTTAATACATTATCGCCATAAAACTCTTCTTTTGTTTTTGTTAAATTAATAAAATCAATGTTTATATCATTATTAATAAAAATATTTCTTGATATTGTTTCTTCTTTATTTAGATTTCCTTCATTTTTTCTTCTTTGGTTATCAAAATAATTTATAGCATTTTCACTATCAAAATTACTTGATAATGTGAAAGTATAGAATATATGTCTTTCACTTCCATTTTGAATTATGTCGATTACTTTTGTCTTAACCATATAATCAACTGCTAATTCTTCTAAATCTATATTAAAATGTGTCTTATCACCGATATTAAATAAATCTTTATTTTCAGTTTTTATGACAAGACTTATTTCTTTACTTCCTTTATACTGTAAATATGTATTAGCAACTTTTAATAAATCCTCTTGTGTTGCTAAATCGTTTCTTCTTTCATATCTACTTATTATTCCATCTCGACCTGTTTGTGTATTAATACGAGAAATTTCCTCTATATTAGAGGCTTCCATTCTTCCTTTTATAACAGGTTTATATTGAACTTCTATTTCTATATTAGGATTATATTCTTCTTCACTTTCTAATACATTTGTTCCAGGAGTATAATAGAAATCTGCAACAATTCCCAATTCTTTATCTTGTTTTGTTGCAAACGTACATTCATCTCCCTCAACATATATACTTTCAATTTCAGCAATTAATTGAGTTGTATTGAATTGTTTATCATATCCATTTGAAATTATTGTATCTATTTGGCTTACATTTCCTATAATACTATCACTTAAAATAATTTGTTTATTTCTATAATCGTTAGTAGAATAAGAATAATTCATATCAACAATATTGTTTTTTTCAATATATTCTTTTGTATATTCAATATCTGCTTTTCTTGGTAGACTATCTACATCATAAAAATCAACAATTATTGTATTCTCATCTTTTAGTCTTGTAAACCATTTGCAATTAGCAATTTCACAAATATATTGGAATACATCGTAAGCTGTCTTTTCTAACGTAGAATAAGCATAAATCTTATCATCTTTATTACTTAATTCTATCTCACCTACTTCTACTCCATATTCGCTTATACTATCTACCACCATATTAATTGCTTCTTCTATTGTTTTATCATCTATTACGAAATCTAATGTTTTACCTTCACTTAATAAACATTTATAATCTAATATTTGTAAATCACAATATTTAGGAGCATATGGATTTAATTTAATCTTTCCTGTATTTTTTACTACTCCACAAAACTTTAATTCATTATTGTATAAAATCTTACATTGTGAATAATCTTTTGGAAAGTAAAAATTATTTACATAATCCTTTGTTAATTCCCAACTTTTAGGGAAACAATTTTTAAGGATGGTAGAAGAAGTTGAAAGCATTTCTTCTTTAATTTGAATATTATTACTGCATACAACTTCTTCATTATTAATGTACATTTCTAACATTAATATACACCCCCATAACTATAATCATTTTTAGATCCACCACTATAAGTTTTTATATTATTAACAACTTGTCCTAGAGCATCCATTTCCATATTATTATAGATTTTTATTATTGGTTGAGAATTTGAATTCATACTTGCCATTGTACTTTGATTTATTCCATTTGCAAAAGGGTTGAATTTCTTAGGAACTACTGCTTCACCCTCATGTATCATCGCAAGTGTATCTTGTGGTACATAATTTGTTCCAACATTTAATTTTGGTATTTCTTTAAGACTAAATCCATACCCACCAACACCTGGTACCCAATCAGGTATTTTTATTTTATTTATTCCTTTTATAAATGTATTTAATGCACCTATGATCCAATTTATTGGTGTTTTAATTACATTTGCTATTGCAGTTCCTATATTTGCAAAGAAATTCTTTATATTTGTACCTATATTAACTAATGTATCTTTAAAACTTACAAATTTTTCTACTATCCAATTTATTGCTATTTCAAAACCTTTTATAGTATATTCAAATGCAAGTTTTATGCCTTCCCACATTCCAATAAAGAAGTTTCTAAAGCCTTCGCAATGGTTCCATAAATAAGTAAATGCTACTACTAAACCTGCTAATGCAGCAACTATTAAACCAATAGGATTTGCTGTCATTGCAACCCACAGAGCATTAAATAACCCTGCAATTTTTCCTATAAGCATCATTCCACCAAGAATACTTATAAATGTTAATATAGGAGCTCCTATTGCAATAATAAGGTCTTTATTTTGTGTCATCCAATCAAACATATCTGTTAATGCTGGAATAATTGACTTTAAAGCACCGAATAATTCTTCACTTATTGCTCCTGCAAATACACCAGCACTTTCTTGAAGGTTAGACATTGCCCCATTAAATGTCTTACTTTGGTTTTCCATAGCACCATAATATTTTCCACCCTCTTTTGAGGCTTTGCTTAGTGCTTTGCTTAACATTTCATAAGATACATCTAATTCTGAGGCTTCTTCTCGTGTGACACCCATGCTATCTGCAAGCAAACCATATATATCAATTCCAGCAAATGCAAATTGTTTAATATCTAATGCACTTGCTTTTCCTACGTTTTTAATTTGTTGCAAATTAACTGCCATTCGAGAAAGTTCTTCATTTCCACCACCACTTGCTGCGATGGCATCTCCTAATGCTAATATATCATTTCTTGCTTGTTCTGCACTTAATCCAGTAGAAAGCAATAAACTTTCAGCTTCGGTTAAACTAGAAACTTCAAATGGTGTTGTTAAGGCATCTTGTTTTATTTGATTAAGAATATCGTTTGCTTTTTCAAAACTTCCAGTAAGAGTTGTTAATCGTGTTAAATAACCCTCTATTTCAGCATTGTATTGTACGCCACTTTTTAAAAGTTTTGCTGTCATAGCAGTTGCAGCAGCAGCAATTCCAGCGAATGCTATTTCGCCTTTTTTCTTGGTTGCTTCAAACTCTCGTTGTATTTTCTTTTGTTCTTCTTCTGCTTGACTTGCATCGCCTTTAAATTTGATTAAAATCTCTGCATTATTCATAATATTCTCCTTTCCGTTAAAAATAAAAGAGTAGGAATTTTACCTCCTACTCCCAAAGGATTTATGCAGATGCTACTTCTGTTCCTTTTCCATTGAAGTTAACAGTTATTGCAAATTCTGCAACATCTTCGGCTGCTCCTCCAATTTTTTCAAGTGAATAACTTACAGGAACTTGATATGTAGTATATTCTAATACTGCATTAGTCACATCTGTAAGTAAATCAAATTGAATTAATTTATTATTGAATTGTGCGATTTCACCAGTTGAGATTAATGTATGAACATCATCTAATACTGATAAAATTGCTTCATTGTTTAAATCTATTTTAATTGTACCTTCAATACTCATTGCAACTCCTGTTTTAATTGCTCTTTGAATTGCATCGCAGAATGTATAGAAAGTTTGTTCATCAAAATCTATATTTAATGCTAATTCAGTTGCAGTACACATAGCAGTGAAAACTGGATTATCACTTGTCGCTGTATTGAAAGCAAAATTCTTTATTACTTCTCTATTATTTACAAAATAATTCATAATATTCCTCCCTATGCAATTCTATTTACTATACATTGAAGTGTCGCAGTGTATGAAACTCTACGAATGTCCTCATATGCAATAGTTCTAGGATTTGCAAATTGTTTTACTAATATTTGCCATTTTTCAGTTTTTTTGTCATTAAGCCAATCGAAGATTATATTTTTACCAATTAAATTGCCTATTTCTATACTTATGTCTTTTGCTTCTTTAATGTTATCTCCAAATATATCTATTGTGTAATAATTATAAATTGGCTCTCCATCAAAGAAGATTTCTTTTTGTCCACTTGTTTCCTGTACTACAATAACTTTTGTATCATTCTTATTTGTTGAATATTCGGCTTTTATTTTATAATCATTTATAATACTACCTAAATAACCTATTAATACAGCATTTTTGTTTTTTATGTCTTGTTCACTCATTATAAACTCCTTAACGATTTAATAACGGCATATTGTAAAATTCCAGCACCATTTCTTTCAAATACATTGTAATACCATTGTGGAACTGTACTAGGGTTAGTCCAATTAACATTTTTGTAATCCCATACTCTCTTGGCATAGGCAACTCCACTTCCTAGTCCATATTCTTTATTACTACCCGTAATAGGTTGAGCTATTTCTTGTCGCTCCAATTCCCCAGTTAATCTAGGAAATGCTCCCATTGATTTTGCCATTTCTCGAGTATATAAAGCACAATTATAAACTGCTCTATCTTCAAATTGATGTATTTGTTCTTCTGGCAACCCTTTAATTATTTTTACTTCTATATCCATTATTTTACTGCTAATATTAAATTGGCAATTTTATTCCAAATCCAATTGTCATGAACTTTTAATATTGAGAATGTTTTTCCATTAACAATAAGTTGATCGCCTTCTTCAACAGGAGTATTTCTTTTTACTATAAAATACCCTGTTGCTTCTGGCACTGTATATACTCCAAACTTAACTGTTGCATCGACATTATAAGGACATACCTTTATATCAATTTCAGTTTTGTCTTGGTCATCATATATACTATTGTTTGTTCCTCTATTGTTTTGAATTAATTTTGCTTTAATTCCATTAACATTAAACATATTATTCACCAAATGGAATATTCATTCCCATATTATAACAAATAGGATTTCCTCTATATAGATAACCATTAGGATGAGAACTATCACCATTTGCTAACATTCTCAAAGCATAAGTAGAAATATCAGTAATTAAATCACTTGTCATTTCTCCTGCTTTTATAACTCCTCGATTATCTAGTTCTGGTATTTCATATTCTAATATAAATCTTAATTGCTCTAAACTTGCATTTTTAATGGCTTCTGGTACTGTATCTTTGTTCCAACTTGGATCACGATATCTTGCACCTACTTGATTATATATCAATGCACTAGCAACCTCGATTTTATATAAATCTTGGTTGTCTAGTGTTGTATGATATTTATTTTCATATTCTTCTTTTGTAAAGAAAGTCATAATAGACCTCCTTTCTTACTATGCAGATACTTCTTCTACTAAACGGATAATAGCTTCAGGTCTTACAACTTCAGCACCGAATGATTGAGTACCTTCCATTACATAGTATCCTGGATATCCTTGTGGAGAATTATGTTGTACAAATTGTGACATAAATGTATCACCTACAACTGCAATTGGATTAAAGAAATATCCAATTGTTCCATCAAGAACATTGTCATTAATTTCAAATGCAGATACACCATAAGCAACTGCGATGTCACCCATATCTACACCTTCACGACCTGCTAATGTTTCAAATTTTAATACAGAAGTTAAAGCACTTACATATTTAGCATATTCAGTTGCTCCTAAACCAATTCTATAATCTCTTGTAATTTTCTTGTTGAATAATTTTGCTCTTAAATCATTTAATAAATTAATATAATCTTCTGCTGTTTGTGGAGCCCATTCTACTTCTTCAATATTTACATTAGCATTTAATTTTCCATATCCATATTCATCAATTTTTTCAGCAATAGCACTATCTTGTAAATCTGCTGCATCTTCAACTGCATTAGTGATATCACTTCCTGTAATCATTAATGGAACACGAATTGAATAATCCATATTTAATTCAGTTAAATCAACCATAGTTCTACCATATGTAACTAATGATGGTGTTAATTGACTTTGAATTTCTTTTGTTTCTCTTACATTAACTGATAAAGCATTTGTTTTTGCAATTTCAATAACAGGTGCTCCAGTTTGTCTTAAATCTCCTATATATGCAGGGTTTAAGAATTTATAAAATGTTGATTGGTATAAAATACTATCATATACTCTTTTAGCGAATGCTTGTAAATCTAAATTTAATTCACTATACATATTATTTCCTCCTATTTAATTACTATATCTTTTATTCTTCGTGAAACTTTAATATTTGGAGTTTTCACAATTTCTCCATTTCCACTTAGTTTTGTTTCGTTAGGTACTTCAACAGTTTTAGGTGCTTCAGGGAAATATGTTGCTTTGTATTTTTCTTTAATCATACTTATTGCCTTAGCATCATCTTCTTCATCTTTATATAAAGAATTTCTTAAAGCACTTATTTCATCAATACTATCTTCTTTGAAACCTTGACCTATAATTTTTACTGATAAACTAAGTTTCTTTTTTTCATTAGTAAGTTCTGTATTTCGTGCTTCTATATCATTGTAAGACTTTTCAAGCTTGTTGTATTTTTCTTCAAGTGCTGAGTAGTTGGTTGTTGCTTCTGTTCTTACTTGTTGTCTTGCATTTTCAACTTCTTCACTAGATACATATCCCTTTCTAATATCTTTTTCAAGTTTTTCGATGTCAAAATCATCTGTGGAAACTTGAAGTTCCTTGTTTTTTAGATATTTTGTTATATCCATTCTTTTCCTCCTATTTGTCGACATATTTGGAAGTGCAATCCCTACTTAAAGTTTAAAGACATTCAAGCAGGGTTGCTGGTCTTTGCTTTATCTATTTATTGCTACTACTTGTTTTTGTAATTCAGTAGTAGGTAAAGCCTCTTTTAATTCTCGTATTTCTTTATTAATACGATTTCTTGTTTGATTAAGTTTATCAACTTCATCTTGATTTCCTAATCTTTTTTGAATTCTCATATCGCTTAATACTTCTTCTTTTCTTAAAGTCAATGTATTAACTTTTTGCCTTATATGGTATTGTTCTTCTATTTTTCCCATTTCTAATTGTCCTAGTTTTTTTCCACTGTAAAATGTTAATTCACATTTACAATTTGGATGTAATATATCTCCTTCGATTTCTTCATCTACACCTACTAGATCAATTGCTTCCTTTTTTGTCATAACTTTATTTTGGTGTTCCGCACAGTGTGGACAACTAAAATTATGAAATGGAATATAAAATAGTTGATTTTCATCACCATCGTTTAAGGTTTCATTCCAACCACTTCGAGTTAAATTTGTATTATGTATCATGGAATTGTATGTACTAGGTTGTACATATCTTATTAATTCTCCTGTTGATTTTGAATAATAAGGAACTATTTGATTGTCATATCTTTTAACTTTTAATTTTAAATATTCTTCTTTATCAGTTTTATAAGCATATGAATTTAAACTTGTTGTATATTCCTTTGTTTTTACTTTTTGGAATTTCTTGTCAGTTTTCATTATCAATAATAATGGTGCTAACTTGAATATTCCTTTTGTAAGTTCTTTAACAGGTTTTTCTTTATGTAGGTTTTTTTCATATATATACGCCTGATATTCAATAATTTGTTCTTCCAAGTACGAATAGTCTATCTTTCCCCAAATCTTCTTTAATTCGGCTTTAAAATAATTTAAATCCTTACCTTCATCTAAACATTTAAAAAATAGTTCTTTTGTTTTATTTTGTAATAATACATAATTGTAATTTACTTCGAATACTAAGTCTGCAATACTAGAATTCTTCATATTCTAATTTTAAATCTTCTTTCTCTTTGTCGAATTCCTTTACTAGATTTTCGACATCGGTTTTTTCATCTATTAATTTATTTAATAATGGTGTTAATACTTTTGCTTTTTCTATATAAGGTATTGCCATTATGGAATTAATTTGTTTTAATGTATTTATTTTCTTAGCATCATCTAATTTCTCATTATCTCCATAATCCCATACTAAATTAGTAGGAATTCTATTTTCTTTAATGTTTAATAATTCTTGTAATTTGATAATGTTTTCTATTAAATGATTAACTTGTGGTTCTATTTGCTTTTTAATAGCTTCAATTGTCATTTCAGTTAAGTTCATGCTTAAATCTACACTTGCAACATTTTGATATTTGTCTTTTTCATAACCAAAACTTGCTGGACTTAGATTTGCTAATTGTATGATTTGATAATCACAGAACTTAAATGCTTCAATATATTTGTCAATTCTATAATTGCCTTGTAAATATTCAAATACACTGTGTTCTTTATCTCCAGGTAATAAAGTAAAGAAATCTTGCATTCCTGCAACCGATATTGTTTGTACGTTATACATATTCATATCTGGTTGCCATTGATTATAGATATCTCCACTTTGATAATGTTGTGTTGTGGCAATTCGAGTTTCAGTTTTAACTCTTTCTTTTGCCATTGTATTAAAGATTTCCATTTCTTCGTTCAAGAACTTTTTACTATGTTTGAAGAAATCTTGACCGATATCTACATTTATTAGAACTTCATAAGGTAATGAATAAACTCTCTTATAATCTGTATCCATTGCTTTATTAAATTGGTCTATTGATATTTCAAACCATTTATCACTTTTTTTCTCTTTTCTTAATGCAGAGAATTGCATTTCAGTTGATCCATTGATAATTTCAATGTGTCTTTTTAATTGGTAATCATAATCTTTATCTTCATAATCTTGAATTATGTCGCAACTCTTAATCTTATCGTATGCTTGAACTAAGTTAAAAATTTCACATTTTTTAATACATTCTAGGTATATTTCATTTTCAAAACTATGTATATAAATAAAGCTTTCTTTTTCATATACACTTAATTCTAATGCTTCACCTAGTGCTGGCATTAACCAATTAATATTTAATCCTTCCGTTTGTGTTAGTAAATCACTACCAAATAATTGATTTCGTATGTATGTACCTATTTTCTTTGCACTTGGTGCTAGTACATATTCATCTCTTTCAACTATATTTGGTTTTCCATTTGTTGTTCCAGGACTTACTACTTTAACCTTTACACTAATATAAGGTGCTTGAAAGGGATTTGCTTGTCTTATCTTTCCTAACATAATCTCCTCCTAATATTCCACTTTAACAATTGGAACACCTTTTTCAGATACTACTCCCCAATAAGTTTGCTTTGTTTTCTCATCATTTTTTAGTATTGAAACAGGTTTTACAACTACACCTGCAACAAAGTTTCCAAATAATAACTTTTTATTATATACTTTTATTGCATAGGTATTATCAGCAGGAGCTTCGTTCTCACTGATCCATAAAGTTTTTATTTTTACTCCGTTATAGTACAAGTGAAGTTTCCATTTTCTATGGTTCCATTTTTCTTTTAGTTTTCTTATCATATTTCCTCCAACAAAAAAACATAGGGTTTTTCTCTACCCTATGCTTCCAGTTGCTTTCCAACTCACTTGCACTTCTTACTATAATAATATCACTTTTTTAAATATTTGTCAAATTATCAAAAAAGAGAGTTTTTACTCTCCTTTATTTGAACTTAGAAATGTCACTTTTTCAGCAATTAACTCTATTACATAACCACTTGCCATTTGTGTGCTTTGTAATCTTCCTTTAATCCCTATTAAATCGGATTTCTTTACATATTCGCAAGTATTTTCTGCAACTCCACCAAAAAGTCTTACTGGTATAAAGTCTGTTTCATATTCACCATTTTCGTTTTTATAACTTCTTGGTACTGCTAGAGTAAGCATTGCTCCTTTATAAGTTTTTTGTGGTTGGTCTACTAATCTACCAACTAATACTGTTTGATAGGTATTTCTCTTACCTACAATTATATTATAACATTATAATACTATAAAGTCAACATTTTTTATGCTTTTTCTATAATTATTTTTTTATCTTTTACAACTAATTTGATTTCAGTATTTTCAAAGTCTACTTGATCCACCATTTCCTTTGGTATAGTTATATAGTAGCAATTAAGCTTTTTTTCGCCTTTGCTAGTATGGTAATACATTTTATTTAATTTCGCCATTCTACACCTCCCAATAATTACATATTGATTTACCAGAACAGTCCCATGTATCTATCAATGATCCATTTGCTACACAAGTTAAATGTCCTGCTACACTTATTATTCCTATAAAGTCTGGTCTTTCTTCTACAAATTCTCTTATAGTATATCTCTTACCATTTTCCTTTCTTGGCATTTTTTGTTTTTCTAATCCTTTGCTTTTTAAATATGCTTCATATAATAGTTTTGAATTCGGCATCATACATTTTTTTAAACCTAATTCGCATAACTCCATATAAGTTAATTCCCAACTTTGATTTAGTACAGTACATATTGCTCTTACTACACAGTCGCCTTCCCTTTTCCATTTTTTAGGGTTGGCATTGTAATATTTAATTTTCATCTAAATAGTATTCTTCTAATTTTTCTATAATTTCTTCTATACTTACTAAATCTTTACTTGGAAATATTTTCTTTAATATTTCATTATCTCTTATATCTACTTTTATCATTTTATTATCCTTTCTTTCCCCTCATAAGAGGAGAAGAACTATTCGCCTAGTTCTTCAAGTTCTTTTTTTAATTCTTTTATTTTTTCGTAAGTTTCGTTATAACTTTTTCTATCTTCTTCTGTCCAATGGTCTATCATGTCTATATAGAAAAGGTCTTTTTCAAGTTCTTGAATTTCTTTTTCTAATTGTTCTTTTCTTTCCATGTCCTTTCCTTCCTTTCTATATACATTATACCATTATAATATTATAATGTCAATAAAAAAATGAAAAAAAGAGAAAGTTTTTTATTCTTTCTCTTTATTACCTTTAAATATATAATGGTCTTTATAAATATGGTATATTTCTACTTCGTGGCACGATCTACATGGAATAATTATTTCCAGTGGTTTAGATAGTTCTACTCCCATTTTTTCTAATTGTTCTACTATTTCATCATAATTGACTTTACACAAAAATCTTTTTGTTTTCTTACATTTAACTTCCATACTTCTCCTATACAATAGGACATCTACCTGTTAAACTAAATTCTATTATTATGTACCTTATTCCATCTACATAATGGTCAAATTCTTTTACATAACAGTTAATCCCCTCTTTTTCACTCTTTAACTTGTCATAGTGATAACTTTCTAGTTCTTCTAGTCCTATATCATGCCCACCATAAACTGGTGTACCATCGGCTTGAAAATACCTAATATGAGGCATATCTACCATTACTAATATTTCTTTATAAAATAAACTTTGCATTAATTGAACTGATTTATCTACTGTAATATTGTTCTTTTTTGCTAATTCATGTCTTATTCCATCTACTGTTAAACGATTATCAAAATGTGCTGCTTCACTATCTATTACTAATGTATTTACTTTTATACCTACATATTTTTTATGTAAATAATTAATAAACATTTTTAATTGATTTGAATAATACTCGGTTGTTGGTGTATCTCCCTCAACCTTTGGATCATGATAGTATTTATCTATCAATAATAATTCCCATCTTCTTGTTTTAATGTTTTGTGCTAGTGCTATTGCTCCAAAAGTGGTTGCATTTACACTACCATAGTCGCACCCTATACCTATTTCACGAATAATATAATTTTCTTTTAGTTCTTGTTCACTTATTCGTTTTATTTTAGTAAATACCTTACCTTCTGCAACTACCCATTTATTATAGACTTTTTGCTCTCTTAAGCTTCCAGGAGGGAATGTTTCAATTGCTTGTCTAATTTTCTCTGGTGTATCTAATACTGGATTATCAAAAGGGAAGAAAATATATTGTTTCCAATTAGGCTTATTATCTATATAATTCTTCTTATATGGATGATTTTCTCCACCCTCTACATTATAACTATCTATACGTTTAAAATATGGATGACCTGCAAACGACATTTGTCTTCCAGGTATTTCATCAAATGTTTCTCTTAATTGACTACTACTATATATTCGTGCAGCTTCATCTACCCATACGAATATAAGTGGCTTACCTAAGATTTTATTAAATGCTAGATAAGTATTAAATCCAAAGAAGAAAAACTTTACTCCATATATTTTTAGATATTTTTCATTATTTCCAAACTTTAATGTATAATCTTTATCTTTTTTTAAATGATATTCATTTTCTAATATCTCAGTTAAATTCTCAACAATATTTCCATTAAGTGTATCAGTAGTCCAACCTATTATTGCTCCATAATATTTTCTTGGAATATATAAAGGGTTTTGTCTTTGTTCTTTTTCATATTTTCTAAGTTCTTGTGCATAATTGATTAATGCTCCACAAATATCATAAGTTTTTCCAGACTGTGTACTTCCCTCTACACTTAAATAAGGAACATTCGGTGCTACAATGTCTTTATATAGATTTATTTGTTTCTTCGATAATATCATCTGCAACAACTCCTTTTTCTTGTGCAGTGATTTCTTTTATTCTTTTTTTATTTTTTGCTATTTTCTTAGTTGTTTCTTGTTGGCATCCACAACCATTAATATCTTGTAATATTAATTCTTTATTTTCTAATTCTAGTTTGGTTTTTTCATCTACTACTTTTCCATTACTATTTTTTATTAAATAGTTTTTACCTAATTTTATGAATTCCATTATAATTCCTCCAATTCTATTACTACATAATCTTCTTTATCTTCTATATATTTATGTACTATTTCTTGTATATATTTTACGTTGTCATCAGGTATTCTTTTAGATCGTACTAAACCATCAATAATATTCTTAGGTAGTCTACCATCTAAATCGGCAACTTTGCTTTTCATATGCCAATAAAAAGTTAATTTAATAGGAAATTTCTTTATTACTGGTATTTTAGAAAATGCTAATGCAGACAACTCTGTTTCTTTTTGTTTTAATTTATTTGCTATATGATAATTAGTTCTACATTTATTTATGTATGAATTAATACTCTCAAACTTATATTTTATAGTTAATATCATATTTTTTTACCTTCTTGTTATTTCTCTCGAAGTTTATATATTTTATATTAAGCAACCCTTTTTCCTTATGCCAAACAAATGTTTGATATTTTTGTGTTGCTCCTATAAATCTCTCACTATAATGCCATTGGTCTGTTCCTGTTGGACTTCCTACTCGGCGAGTTATCATTCCACTATCATCATCTACAACCATTTCTTTATGTAAATGTCCTAAATGTAATTCCCTATAAATAGTCTTACCCCATTCTTCATAGAATTCAACTGGAATAGATTTTATTAATCGTTTTAAATTAACATCCCCATGCGAGAAGAATATTCCACATTTTCCCCATATATAACTTTGAACATCTTTATAGTCATTACTAAATGTTATGTTTTTAAAATCTTTGAAATAGCAGCTTAATGCTATATATAAATAGAACGATGCCATTTTATCGTGATTACCACTTTGTAATCTTACATCTATTTTATTGAATTTAGAACTTAAACCTAAAATCATTTGAGTATATAATTTAAGACCTATATTAAATAGTTTTTGCCATCTTAAATCATTTGTTTGTGGTGTTCCTTTTGTTGTTGTACTATCTACTGTATCACTATTAAAGAAGTCATTTCCAATACATAATAGACAAGTTCCACATTTTTCTACTTCTTGTTGCTCGATTATTTCTTGATATATAGTATTAAATCTTTCTTGTGCTATATCTTTGTCATAATCTTGTCCTGTTTCACCACTCCAAGCCATTTTACCTAAATGTAATTCCATACCTGTTAGTTCTAATAATTTGTCATTATTTAGATTTTTATTTGGCTTATATTCTACTTTTAATGGTTTTATTTTTTCACTAAATACATCCATTGCAATATTTACATATTCTTCTGGAGATAAGTTTATTTCTTTTCTTGGTTTGATTTTTGCTCTTATTGTACTACATATTCTATTTTCTTTTTCTTCTCCAATAGCAACTTCCCATTTCCCAAAAGTCCAACTTACTACTTCCCAAGTCTTTTTATCATAACCAAACTTTTCTAATATAGTATCTGGTGTCTTTTGTTCTTCTCTATCAAACCATATTTTTTTACATAAGTCTATTGATCCATCGTTGTTGTGAGTTTCATATTCCTCGTTTGTTATTTGCCCTCTGTCTGTGCTTCCTCTTTCATAACGATGTCTACAAGCCTCACCTGTAAGATTTACTCCATATTCTCTATTTATTATTTCACTTATTTCTCTCCAAGTATATTTGCCTTGTTCTTTTAGTTCTTTAATTCTACTATTCATTAGTCCTCCTCATACATAACTTTTTCTAAATTAGAATTATCTACAATGTTGATTTGAACATTTGGTGTTTCTCTATTTTCTTCTTCATCCATTTCTCCAACCATTTTTGCTATTAGTTCGAATGCTTTTGGATTTCCACCTTTATTTTTGTCAATAGCATTAGCAATTAATCCTAAAGAAATTAATTCTCCATAATTTTTTCCTTTTGAATTTGTACTATCTAATAATATTTCTAGTTCTTTTCTTAATCGTTTCTTTTCTCTTTTTGCTTCTCCACTAGCAATTCCTCCCATTCTTGCAATTTCAACCTGTTTTTCACCTGCTTTGAATTGGGTGGCTTCACTATTAGGTACTACACTTGCCACTCTATCACCCTCTTTTTAACAAAAAAACTCACTATAAGAAGTGAGTGCATAATCAATATGGAGCGATAGGGTAGGATTTGAACCTCCATCTCTCTACTAAGTAGAGCATTTTAAGCCTTTAAACTACTATCGCATTTACATACTTATTATACACCTATTTAGTTATTTTGTCAAATTATGTCTTTCTTGTTGAGATATTTTCTCTCCTTTATACATTCCAGCATTTAATTCATCTATTTTACTAAATGGAATAATAGGAACTGTTAGTTTATCTTTGCAAGTTTTATCTATAAAGTATAAATATCTTAGTTGATAACCTTTAATTGGTTCTGCTCCTGTTATTTCTATATATTTTTTTAAACTATATGATCCACCACTTACATCGTATAAACATTTACCACCTAGTTCTGGTCTAGGTTGCTTAGGACTACTTTGTATTGTTAGTTGGTGTATTACTTCCCCACTAGGTAGTCTATATAATGCTTCGTTTTCTTTTATCATTGTAAGAACAAATCCACTAGCTCTATATATTGTTCCATCTCCACATTGACAACCATCAGCAAATGAAATAATCCATTTTACATGTGGTGCATTTTTCTTTATTAATTTAATAGCATAACTTATACATCTACTTTCGCTATTTCTAGGTAAGTAATCATCAAATGCCATTCTATTTAATTCTAAAAAATCATTCCATTTAGTACCTTCAACTAATCCTATTATTTTTGATTTATCTAACGAACAACCGAAACTCATTACTCCATGTAATTTTCCATCTAGGAATGCTCCAAAGTGTATTTTACTATTATTTACTACTTTACCAGAATAATGATGTTTTCTAACAAAATCATTTGCTATACTGCTAGGAATAACTTTTACAATAATTTCTTTTGCTCTGCCCATTGATATATTCCTTCAAATAATGCATTTGATTTTTTATTATGGTTTCCAAAATCATGCTCTATTAGGTTATTTTCTTCTACATAATCTATCACTGCCATAGCAATTTGATATTGTTCTTCGTTTAATGATAATGTTATTGTTCTAGTTAAAGGTGTTTCTTGGTCGCTTATAGAAAATTCTTCTCCAAATTGTTCCTCATTTATTTCATTTTCTATAAAACCAAATTGTTCCATATCTATATCTAATTCAGTTAGTTCTTTATCTAACATATTGAAATCCCACTCGGCGATTTCACTTACTTTGTTATCTGCTAATCTAAATGCTTTTATTTGTTCTTCATTTAGATCATCTGCCATAATTGTTGGCACTTCGGTCATACCTAACTCAATTGCAGCTTTTAGTCTAGTATGTCCCGCAATAATAACCCCCCCCCGCATCGATTATGATAGGGTTTTTGAAACCGAACTCTTTTATTGAGTTTTTTACATACTGTACTGCACTATCATTTTTTCTTGGATTATTCCAATAAGGTTTTAACTCATCAATTTTCTTATATACTATTTGCATACTATTTTCCTTTCTTTTTAGGTGCTACCTTTGGAATTTTTTTGTTACCTGTTTCCTTATTCCAATGTGCTACCATCTTTGCTCCTAATTTGTCTTTATTTGCATTAAAATATTTTCTTTGTGCTTCACTTTTATATGGCATATCTACACCTCATAACTACTTTTATCAGGTAGTTTCCTTTCTAAAAAATCTAATAATTTAGTTTTTGTTAATTCGTAGTTGTCTAATAATTCGGTATCATTGAAACATACAATATCTTTATTCCAGTATTGGTTGAAATCTACTGTACTTTTCAAACAACAATAACTACAATTTTTATATAACTTATTATCTATCCATGCTAAATTGCATATTTTTAATAAATCACTAAATATCGTTGCCGATATATTTTTAGGATGTCTAAATCTACTATATTTAAGACTTTCTAATATTTCATTATAATTTTCTTTTAATATTCTTTGATTAAATGATTTTTTACGAATATCTGGTAAATGATAAAAACCATATTTAACTGGCTCTTTCATATATTTACTTTCTAATTTTAAATTATTGTTTAATATATGGAAGAATACATTATCACTTGTTTCTAATTGTTTTCCACTGTATAACTCAAAAGGAATACGGTTATTTTCGTGAACTGGTTTTCCATATTTCAAAAATCTATCTTTTTTTATAGGATTTAAGAAAAACTCATCATCATCACATATTAAATAAAATTCTCCTAAATCTTTTATATTACTTACATACATTAATATAGGTACAATATTAAATACTGGTAATAATTCATTTGGTATAAATTCATCGTGATATACTATTCTTAATTTTGGATGGTTTCTATTTAACCATTCAGGAACTTGGTTTTCATTTTGTACTACTAAGAATATTTTATTGATCCACGAACAATTTTTTTCTATTCCCCTAAACCAATATTTGAATGTTCCCCAGTCCCTTAATCTTTCTTCACCAAAGGCTTGTCTATTTGAAGCTTCGGCTTTTCCTTGTTCTAATTCTTCTTTTTTATAACGATTAAAATCTTTTCTCCATTGTTCGTTATCGTTTAAATATGTTATTACTATATCCATTCTATCAAACCTTTCGCTTCTAATTCACTTGCTCTTGCTTTTGTTAATTCAACTATATCATTTTTTTTATAATGTAAGTTTAATTCAGTATCATATATTCTTTTTAAACATTTAACTTTTACTTTTTCACCAGGATTATATGTGCCTTTATTACTTAAATATTTATCCCACTCGCTTTTTGGTGGTTTATAGGCGAATTTTAGATTGTTTGCCTTTATCATGTCTAAATCTACATTCTTCATATTAAAGTCGCAAATAACGGCATTTTTGCCATGAATACAGCCTATTTCTTTAAATGCTTCTAGTGGTGTGATAATAACTGGTGTTCCTAGTATTAAACTCTCACATACACTTAAACCAAAACTTTCACAGTCTGATAATTGTACTAGATATGAACTTTCTGCTACTTCTTTTGTTAAATCTAACTTTTGAGGTCTTACTTCTATATTAGGACTTGTAAATCTATAATGTATTCTATTTGTATATATAACCCAGTGATAATCAATTCCTGCATTGTCTAACAGTTTCGCAAGTTTATTTATTCTTTCTCCACCTTTTTCACTTGTTAGGCGAGTTGCACTAATTAAATTTAATCCAGGTAGTTTTTTAACATTAGGTTTTTCTATTGGTACTACATTATAAATCAATTCACAGTCTAATCCAGTTTTTGCTTTAAAACCATCACAAGCAACTTTGCTTACACCTATATACTTAAATCCTGGATTAATCATTGGTTTAAATCCTACATTTAATGGATCATAATGTATTATATGGTAGTATTCCTTTGCTTCTACTTGTATATCATAACCATAACTACAAAAGAAATTATCACATTTTATCGGTTTTGTATATTTGTGTACTTCTACATTTTTAGATAATCTTTTTACTTGTTCGGCATCTGCTTCTTTATAGTAAACTACAAAATCATAAAGTTTTGATAGATAAAAAAATGTACTTTCTACTCCACCTATACTTGATAATTTATGCATATAGAAAACATTTTTCATTTACTATCAACCCCATTTATTAAACCTAAGATATCACCCCTTTGGATTATATCTTCATAATTTTTAATTCTAAATTGTCTTTGTTCTTCACAATACATATGTTCGCATTTTAAATCTAATAAATCAGCCATATTTCTATATACACTAGAATATCTTTTACTTGATTTGTCATATTTTGCTTTATCACTTGAAATTGCATTCTCATTATCTCTGTTCCATACTACAAAAGGAATTATGCATCGTGAAAAGTTTTTTATTTTATCTATTTGTGCTATATGTTGTACTACATCCTCTAATAATGAATTTTCTGGAAATGGTACAAATAATTCTCTTTTAATACATTTAGTCCAGGGAGCAACAAATATAGTCTTTGCTAGTTCTTCAAGCGATTTTTCTTTTAAAGGTATTTTACATTCTCTACCTTTATGTGCCACATAACTTAATCTAATCAAATCTGCATTAGTAAATTTTATTACTCCTTCAATAGCTTTCAAACTATCTTTTGAATAAATCCAGTCATCACAATCTAAAAATAAAATGTATTGTCCTTTTGCATTTTCAACACCTATATTTCTTGCACCACCATTGTATGCTTTATGGTCTAATTCAATTAATTTTATTCTTGTGTCATTATATTTTTTTATAATATCAACAGAGTTGTCGGTACTCATATCATCCACAATTATTAATTCAAAGTTTTTGCAAGTTTGTTGTAATACACTATCAATACATTTTCTTATATATTTTTCACTATTGTAATTTGGTATTATTATACTAAACATAGTTATTCTCCTTTTGGCGAAGCAAGTAGGATTTGAACCTACACATCGAGATCGGCCTAACAGTTTAGTAGACTGCCCCCTTAACCATTTGGGTATTGCTTCACAATGAGATAGATATTACCTTATCTATCTCGCCGAGTATATACTCTTGGAATATACTCAAAATAAATGCCCCAAATCATTTCTTGCATAAGTAGTCCTAGCAATTTTAGTGCCTATTTTGTACTTCCCAATGATTGCATATAACTAAACCTCGCAATAAGGTGTACTATTGGCTCAAACTACCTATATGATTTGTAGGTCTTTAGTGCTTTGATAAGCACCACACCGATTATTATGGTCGCTAATAGCGTTTAGACTTTTAATAGGTGTCTTTTAACCCTTGTTGCCATAATAACCAGTGTGCTACCTATAAAAGATAGCACTGTACTTCAATGAATAGTGCTTTTATAAGCACCACTTAATAGAATAATTGCTTATTATGACACTTGCAAGCTTCGGGTTTTCTTAACCAACCATAAATAAGACTTACTGTTATTCTATTAGGTGCTACCTATAAAGGCAACACTAGATCATAAACGTGATGGACGCAAGCAGATAATATCTTTCTCTTGTACTTTGGTTGTTTTTGATTTCACCCAACCAGGTATATTGGCTTTGAGATGCCAAAGAGTAAAGGTTGTAGGAGTATCATTCCTATACATATATCTACTCAATGCTATTCACAAAGAATAGCACTTTTTATCTAAAATAAATATCTACTTTTTCACTAAGTTTTCTAGCATATTCAAGAGCTTTAAACTTATCAGTAAAACTTTTTCTTGCTCCTGCTCCATTTGATACATTC
>Ga0310690_10003131_pt1 | contig 25362 bp, 22 predicted proteins | sample AusTroGonzalo_MG_2_FD_207661 | JGI IMG/M metagenome (GOLD analysis project Ga0310690, IMG submission 207661) | Bovine rumen microbial communities from tropical cattle in Woodstock, Queensland, Australia - Gonzalo_04 (v2) (version 2) | ecosystem: Host-associated > Mammals > Digestive system >... | reverse complement strand
CTTTATAGCATATCCCACCCCCAGGGGAATGATTGATTCACGGTGTAAACAAGTCTCCCGGCTTGGCCTCATCCTACTCACATACCTTCCCGCATCCTCCGTCATCGCGACTCCATCCGATGGAGATCGCCCGTTGGAGGCGGAAAAACCCACCGATGAGATTCCTGCCGAAGGCAGCCATCGGAGGGTGTCCCGTTTCCGCAGTGGCTTCATCACATGCTTTCGTCCGCTTCACGGTTACTGGGATAGCCCGGAACTTTCATCCGTGTTCCTATGGCGCGTTCCGGAAGAACGCGTCGCGCATCGCTGCGCAGATACACCGGCTATTCATTTGTCCTGATTATTATATAATCCGGGAAAAGGAACGTCAATGAACCGCAGCGGCATCTCCGCATCCCGCCTGACACAGAAAGAGAAAAACCCGGAACCGCAACAACTGCGGTCCGGGCTTTTCATCCGGTAACACGCTTATCCGTGAACAGAGCGGACCTCCTCTTCCAGGGCTTCCTCATCCTCATACGTTTCCGGAGCGTGGCCGTATTTTTCCGCCATGGTCGTCATGCTGTGATACAGTTTCTGCGAAACCTTCATGCATTCTTCCCTGGCCGGTCCTTTTCCGTAGGGGATCAGCTCCCCGAAATGGATCTGCTTCGTCCATTTGTCAATATAGGCCGGGCAGAACAGCGCGTCCTTCCCTGTCCGTTTCCGGTAGAATTCCCCGATGATCGCGAATCCCTGGCGGAATTCCGTCACGCTGCCGATGGAGTAGGTCGGCGTGCCGCATTCCGGGAAGATCAAAATGCTGTTCCCCTTCACCATCTCATCCGTGGCCTTTTGCATTTCTGAAATCACACTGGCCCAGCCCTGGGTCATGGGAACGGGATCCAACTGCCTTAACGCCCTTTCCGCCCGCGGGCAGACGATGTTGTAGAGGCGGCGGATCTGCTTTTCACTCAGCCGCGGCATTGCCTTCCGTACGCCGGTCAGCAATTGCTCCATGTTTTCCCTGGGCTTCAGGATGTCCGCGTTCATCAGGAACTTGAACCGAACCGGCAGGGAAATGACGGCAGCGATCGGCCCGAACAACTCATAGTGGTTGCAGCAGAAAATGATCGGTTCCTCCGGCATGTCCTCCATGGAATCGCACTTGCAGTGCATAAACAGGGACAACGATCTGACGAGCACCCGCATCGTGAGATGCTCCATTCCGTTCCGGTGGCGCAGCGACATCGTTTTCATCTGTTCTACCCCTGTATCGGTCAGTTCCCGGTTTTTTCCTGCAGGAAACGGATTACATCGCCAACGGTTTCGAAGGATTCTTCGCCGGTGAATGTTACACCGTATTTATCCTGGATCTCAAACATGATCATAATAAAATCAAGGGAAGTCAGGCCCAGGTCCGCTTTCAGGCGGCTTTCGGTCGTGAGCTTGGAAACATCCGTATCCGGTGCGGTTCTCAGCAGGATATCAATAAGTTCCTGAGGCATTTGATTCACCTTACTTTCGAATAATCTTCATGCTGGGGCTCTTTTCGAACTCCTCGTGGCGAAGCACGATCTTCGCGGGCTGCATATAGGAGGGCAGTTCCTTCCCGATGCGCTCCGTTTCCTTCGTCACGTCTTCATCCGTAACGCCGGGGTTCGCCAGGACTTCCAGCTGGATGGCCGCCTTGCCGTTGATGACGCATTCAGAGCACAGGCAGTCGCGGATCAGGTTGCTCCGGTAGTAGAAAGCTTCCACTTCCTCGGGCGATACGTTTTCGCCGTTGTCGAGAATAATCAGGTTCTTGATTCTTCCGACGATGTACAGGAATCCGTCCGGCTCGATCCGGGCAAGATCTCCCGTGCGCAGCCATCCATCCTCGGTAAAGGCGGCGTCCGTTTCCTTCGGATTCTTCCAGTATCCGTCAAAGAGCATATCGCCCTTCACCTGAAGTTCCCCGTCTACAACGCGCATTTCCTGTTCCGGATACTGGCATCCAACGCTCGTGGGATGAAGCTCCATGCTCAGGTTGCCGCTGACCAGGTTGGCCGTCTCCGTCATTCCGTATCCGGCCAGCACTTCCACGCCGAACTGCAGGAATTCCGCATGCAGCTTTTCCGGCACCGGCGCCGCGCCGCAGATAATCGTCTTCAGCCTTCCGCCCAGCACCGCCGGCCCCTTGGCCTTTGCGATATTCAGCATGATATCCGCCATGCCGGGCACGGCGATCATGGTCGTGGGCTTCACACGCATCATTTCATTGAACAGCATGTTCATGTTTCCGCAGACAGCCACATGGTTCCCGGCGTACAGACCACTCAGCATGCTGAAGATCAGGCCGAACACATGGGTGAAGGGAAGCACCGCAATCATCGTCTGCCCGTACATGGTGCCGGGGCGATAGGTTCCGTTCAGCGATCCGCGCATAATTGCGCCATGGCTCAGGATAACGCCCTTGGGCTTTCCGGTAGTGCCGCCGGTAAAGAAGATGGCGGCCCTGTCCGTCTTTTTCACCGCTTTCGCGTCAGCGGGGCTGTCGTCCTCCTCGGTCATGCCGATGCAGGGGACCTGGATATTTGCAAGCTTCGGCAGCTGCTCCGCGTCCGGGATCACCGCCCCGATTTCATAGAAGGGGATCGCACCAGCCAGCACCTCCGGCTGCAGCACCGCGGGAAGCATTACCGCCGTGCAGCCGTAACTCGTAACTGCCAGGAACCACTCCACCGCTTCGATGCTGTTCCTGCCGAGAATGCCGATGTTCGTTCCGGGCTGGATGCCCTTCTTCGCCAGCAGGCTCCGGCGGCAGGCAGCATGCTGAACCAGTTCCCTGTAGGTAACAGTACGGTTCTCGTCTGAAAGCGCGGTCTGTTCCGGATACTTTTCCTCCAGGAATTTCAGCAGGTCCGCGGTCGTAGGGAGATACGGGATGGAACCCCGTTCCTCCGGAAGCAGTTTACCGACAAAATAATGCATAGTTCACTCTCCGGTTTCATATTTGCATTTCCCGTTACCGGGAAAGCACTAACTTATATATATTATCATACAAATCAAGTTTTGTCACTTTTCCCGCTGTTTTTTCCTTTTCCTTCCGCAGAAAACAGGGAAAACCAAAAAAAGGAGGCCGTTTTTCAGGCCTCCTTCAGGGATACATATTCTTTCAGGCAGCGGCCCGGCGTTTCTGCGCTGCCCGCCACAGGATCACGGCGATAACCAGGGCGGCTCCGATTGCATCCGTAACGATGCCGGGATAAATCAGGAGCAGCCCGCCCGCGATGGAGACAAAGCGCTGCAGATAGCCGATCCGCTTCTGCACCGGTCCCGTCTGTTCCCAGTCACAGAATCCGCTCAGCCCGACCGTCACGCCGTACATGCCGATAATGGAGGTTACCGTGATCAGCAGAACCTCATACCAGGTAGTGTTCACCAGCAGCATATCCGGGCTCATGGCAAAAACAAACGGAATAATGAATCCTGCAATCGCCAGCCGCGTTGCGTTGACGCCTGTCTTCATCGGGCTTCCGCCGGAAATTGCCGAGCCGGCATAGGCGGCCAGCGCGACAGGCGGCGTGATATCCGCCACGATTCCGTAGTAGAACACAAAGAAGTGGGCGCAAACCATCGGAACGCCCATCTTGATCAGGATCGGCGCGCAGGTGGATGCCATGATGCAGTAGGTCGCCGTTGTGGGCAGTCCCATCCCCAGGATAATGCAGCAGATCATCGTCAGCAGCAGTCCGAGGAACAGCTTGTCCTGGGCAACAATCACGATCGCGTTGATCACCGTGCTCGCCAGGCCTGTAATCGTCAGGCAGCCGCAGATGATGCCGGCCACGCCGCATGCCACCGCCACGGAAACGCAGCTTCTTCCGCCGTTTTCCAGCGCTTCAAACACATGAACCGGTTTAAACCGCTGGTTATGCGTCCCTTCACCGGTCTGCAGCGGTTTCCCGTGGCGGATATTCCGGTGGATGTTGCTGATGATGCCGACCACAATCGTCGCAAGGATGGAAATCGCGGCTGAAAACTGCATGGTCTTCGTATTGGAGCAGACCAGGTAAATCAGGATTGCAAGGGGCAGCAACAGGTAGCTTTCCTTGATCAGCTCCTTGATCCTCGGAAGCTGTTCCTTGCTCAGGCCCTTCAGGTTCAGCCGTTTTGCCTCCAGGTGGACGGAAAGGAACACGCCCAGGAAATACAGGCAGGCGGGCAGGATGGCCCGGACAATGATGTCGGAATAGGACACGCCCAGATAGTCTGCCATCAGGAAAGCCGCGGCGCCCATAATGGGCGGCATGATCTGCCCGCCGGTGGAAGCGGCTGCCTCCACCGCGCCGGAGAAGTTTTTGTCATATCCGGTTTTCTTCATCATCGGAATCGTGATTGATCCGGTGGTAACGGTATTCCCTACCGAAGATCCGGAAACCATTCCGCACAGGGCGGAGGAAACCACCGCGACCTTGGCGGGGCCGCCGGCAAAGCGGCCGGTCAGCGCGTTGGCCAGCGCGATAAAATACTCGGATATGCCTGTTTTTTCCAGGAATGCGCCGAAAATAATGAATACCACAATATATTTTGAGCAGACATTCACCGGCGTTGAGAACAGGCCGTTCTCATTGTAGAACAGCTCATGCACCACTGTGGAGAGCAGTTTCCCGTCCTTGACATAGAAATAAACCGTGTAGGCCAGGAAAACGCCGCAGACGCAGAGAATCGGAATTCCGACGCTCCTCCGGCACAGTTCAAACAGCACCAGGATTCCGACGATTCCGGCGATGATATAAACCGGATCGTTCAGTTTCGCCTTCACGCGCATCGTCATCAGGGCCGGCGCGCGGACGGTGAAGTAGAAATAGGCGGCGGCGCCGGCAACCATCAGGAGAATATCATACCAGGGGATGTGATTTACCTTTACATGTCCCTTTTTTGCAGGATATGTCAGGTATCCCATGATGATGACCAGCCCCAGGAAAGAGCTCAGCCGGATCTGTTCCAGGAAATTGGCAAAAAGCGTAACATAAATGCAGTACAGTGAAAAAGCAGCCAGAACAATGCCCACGATAATCCTGGGCTTGCCTTCCCATACCCGCGTATTGCTTTCCCGGTCATACTTCCGCATGATCGCTTCCACATCAGCCGCGGTATTTGTGTTTTCTTCGATACCGGCCTGATCCGGTACGGCCGGATTCGGTTCCTTCTTTTTCACGACATGTGCTCCTCACGCTTACCGGGTTTCCACCGTGATTCCTTTTTCCGCAAAGTATTTCGCTGCGCCGGGATGATACGGCAGGCCGCAGACGGAAGCGAATTCCAGGTCCAGGTCCGCGCCTTTGGCGTGCGCATTCGTGATTTCTTCCTTGTTTTCAAAGATCGTCTTCACGATCGTGTAGGCCTGTTCGTCATTCACCTGCTCATTGGCGATGATCGTGGCCTTCATGCCGACCGTGATCACATCCGCATCCAGGTCATAGGTGGCCGCAGGAACAGTATACCGGGTATACGCCGCGGAGATGGCTATCAGCTTCTCGATATGCTCATCATCCAGGCCGATCAGGTAAACTTTCTTGGCCGTGGAAAGATCCGTCACGGATCCGGTCGGAATGCCGGAAACCACGAAAGCCGCGTCGATCTTGTCATCCTTCAGGGATTCAGCGGAATCGTTAAAGCTCAGGTACTGGGGAATGATGTCCGCTTCGGTCATGTCATAGGCCGCGAGGAAGTCCAGCGCATTGAAATACACGCCGGATCCGTTGGTGCCGATGGAAACCCGCTTGCCCTTCAGGTCCGCAACGCTCTTGATCTCGGGATTGCAGGTAACCAGCTGGACCGCTTCCGTATACAGCGCGGCCAGCGCGGTGAAAGAGTTGACCGGATCGCCTTCAAACAGGCGGATTCCCTGATCGGCATAGTACGCCACGTCGTTCTGCACAAAGCCCAGCTGATACACGTTCATGTCCAGCTTGTCAATATTGTCCATGGAACCGTTGCCGGCCACGGCGTTGATCGCCAGGTCGGTATTGTTGGAAATATACTGGGCCAGTACTGTGCCGAAAGCGTAGTACACGCCGCCGGTGCCTCCGGTTGTGAAGTTCAGTTCATCCGCCAGCGCGGCGCTCGTGCCAAAGAGCAGCATCAGGCTCAGCAGCAGGGCAATCAGTTTCTTCATTGTGAAATCCCCCTCCGTTCACATACAATTGATAAAGACATCATACAGTATGAACAGCGGATTTCTGTGTCTTTTTGGTGTTTTTTAAGCCGCAGGCAGGAAACCTGAATTTGACGGCCGGATCCCTGTGTGATATTTTATGGTGACTTCATTCGGAACGGAACCGTGTCATCCATCTCACGAACGGTAATCCGGATCAAAGAAGGTTGAACGCAGATGGAAAGAAAAAGGAAAATCAGCGTTGTAAGCATGTTGCATTACATCCGCCTGGTATACAGGTTTGCCCTGTTTGTCCTGCTCCTGATCGGCTACATCCGCTACCGGATGTTCAGCGCGGATCCCGTGCTTGAAAGGGCCGAGAAACTTCCGGCCATCATTTACATCACCTGGGCTGTTTTCGCCGTGGAAATGATCATGCGGTTTTTCCCTTCCAGGTACGAAAGCCCGGGCTGCCAGAAGCAGTTTGCACGCAACTACATCAAATCCGGCAGCACGGAAATATCCATCCCCGACAACAACGCCGCTGTTCTCATCGCGCTGATCTGGGTTGTATTCAACGGAATCTTCGGCGCCCTGTATCTTTCGGGCGTCCTGGATGACGGCATCATGATCCTGCTGTGCAGCGCGTATTCTGTCTGCGATATCATCTGTATCCTGTTTTTCTGTCCTTTCCAGACATGGTTCATGAAGAACAAATGCTGCAGTGTCTGCAGGATCTACAACTGGGACTACGCCATGATGTTCACCCCGCTGTTTTTTATCCGGAAGCCTTATTCCTGGAGCCTCCTTGCGCTGTCCGTAGCCCTGCTGATCCGCTGGGAGATCACTTTCTACCTGCACCCCGAACGTTTCTCGGAAAAAACAAACGACTATCTGCAGTGCAGGAACTGCACGGAAAAACTGTGTGCCCATAAAAAGCAGCTGAATTCATTGTGGAAACAGATCGAAAAGTATTCAACCGAACGCATCCGGCGGCTGAGAAAATAAAAAAGATCCTCCCGGGCCGGCGGCGGGAAACCGTTCCCGCCTGCCGGCCCGGAAGAACCGTTCAATGAAATCCATGATCCCTTCAGGATTACAGATCCGTACGGATCACATAAACCGTAAACGTCTTCATGCCCTCCGGGCGAAGATCATACCCGCTGTCCTTCACGCGGGTTCCTGTCTCCTCCAGTGCGCGGACCGCGGTCGCCAGCTGTTCCTTCAGCCAGGGAAGCGCAGCGGCAGCCGCATTTTTTTCCGCGTCCAGGATCGTTGTGCGCAGGGTGTCCGTCCCCTTGTCATGCAGGGTGGCCGCGCCGGCAGCCAGCTGTTTCGCCCCGTCCGCCGCCTGGTCTACGCCGCCGGTATAGGTGTGCACACCCTGTACGAAGGTTTCCACCTGCGTCAGCTGCTCCTGCAGCGCCGTCAGCTTCTCCGCGCCTGCCTTTGCTTCCTGGGAAAGGGCGCCCAGCAGCTTCAGCTTTCCCGCCGCGGTACTCAGGACTTCCCGGTAGTTTTCCACTGTCAGTTCGGGAACCTGCAGGCCGGCTTCCGCCAGGCCGGAGGCTTTGATCTGTTCATTCGCCGTATTCAGGAGCGCGGTGAAGATTGCGTCGGCGCCGGAGTTCAGTTTTTCGCTGTTTTCATGCAGCGTTTCAAGGCCCGTCTCCAGGGCGGCGGCGCCTTCCGAAAGCTGTTGGGCACCGTCATTCAGGGAGGTCAGGCCCGTGTTCAGTTCATTGATCTTCAGGGAAGCAATTCCCGTCACCGTCCCGGCGAAGGGCAGGGTCTCTCCTTTTTCCATCGCGGTCAGGATTGATACGAGCCCCTCCAGCTCTTTGCCGATGTCAAAACCGATGCGGCTGTTGATCTCCCGGCACGCCAGGTCGATGGGATCCGCAGAGGCAAAGGTCATCATCCAGCCCAGCTTTGCATGATCCGCGTCAAACGCAATCCGGAAGGACGCCGGAAGGCCCAGTCCATCCTCCATACCGGGAACGCCCCAGCCGATCACAGCCTGCCGTCCGGACAGGGAAATCTGCGCGGCGTTCTCCACCTCCAGGTTGCTGATCCCGTTTTCCGGCAGCAGCAGGATCGTCGCAGCCAGGTGCGGAACCGCTTCCGGCTGGGTATAGGCAACTGTCAGCTCCGCGCGGCCGGTTTTTTCCGCCAGCGCCTCGGCGGTAATCTCCTCCCCGTCCAGGCGGAGCGTAACGACCGGCGTCACAGGCAGTGCTTTGTCGGACGTGCCCTGGTAAGTAATATCCTTCCCTTTCGCCTGCCAGGTGAGCATTTCACCGTCCTGCGCAAAGGTTTCCTTCCCGCCCACGTTCTCCAGGCCGGTCAGCAGGGTTTTGTCCGCAATTTCGTCCAGCCCGTCCGCGTTTTCCAGCCGGATATTGTCCGTCAGGGATTTGACGGTTCCGTCCGCAGCCGTGACTGCGAACACCCGTTCATGTTTCGTATTTTCAGCCAGGGCAGATCCACAGCCCAGCATAAGCGTCAGCGCAAGCAGCAAAGCAACAACTTTCTTACACATAATGGTTTCCTTTCTCCGCTCAGCGGACAGTTTTCATATCAAGTGTCGTATGGACAATGAATTTATCCAGGAGCATCAGCAGCGCAGGCAGGAGCAGCATCACGACCACAACGGAGAGCAGTGCGCCCCGGGCAATCAGCCTGCACATGGTGGAAATCATGTCCACGTTGGAATACAGGCCGACGCCGTAAGTGGCGGCAAAGAAGCCCAGTCCGCTGACCAGGATGCTCCGGGCCGCGGACGCGACCGCCTTTTCAACGGCTTCCTTCCGGTCCTGTCCGGACAGCCGGTTCTGTTTATACCGCGTGGTCAGCAGGATCGCGTAGTCCACCGTGGCGCCCAGCTGGATGGTGGAAATCAGGATCGGTCCCACAAAGGGCAGCTTCATGCCGGTGTAGTACGGAATGCACAGGTTGGCGGCGATTGCCAGTTCGATCACAGCCACCAGCAGCACCGGCAGGGAGAAGGATTTCTGCACCAGCAGGATAATCACAAAGATTGCCGCAATGGAAATCAGGCTGACGACGGTGAAATCGTGGTCTGTACAGGCGATCAGGTCTTTCGTGCAGGGCGCTTCGCCGATCAGCATGCCGCCCTTGTCGTATTTCTTCAGGATCCCGTTCAGCGTGTCGATCTGGGCATTCACCTCATCGGAGGAAATCACATAAGCGGAATTGATCAGCATCAGCTGGTACCGATCGCTCCGAACCATCGACAGCACATCCTGCGGCAGGATGGATTCCGGAATGTCCGCGCCCAGCAGGCTGTCGATCCCGAATACATCTTTCACGCCGTCCACCTGCTGCATTTCTTCGGTCATATTCCGGACGTCCTTCTGGGATACGTCGGCGTCCACCAGCAGCAGGTGGGTGGTCGACATGTCAAAGGTTTCCTCCAGTTTGTTGTTGGCAACTACAGACGGAAGGTCCTTCGGCATGACCCGGCTCATATCGTAGTAGACGTTCGACTGGCTGTAACCCCAGAACGCCGGAACAGCCAGCACCACCACGGCCACGGCCAGCACCTTGTAGTGCTTTGCCACAAAACGTCCGATCCCGCCGACATCCGGCAGCAGCGGCTTATGGCTTGTTTTTCCGATCACACCGTCCAGCAGGCGGATCACGCAGGGCAGCAGCACAACAGTGCCCAGCAGTCCAAGGATAACGCCTTTGCTCATGACGATCCCCAGGTCCTTGCCAAGGGTGAAGCTCATGAAGCAGATGGAAACAAAGCCGGCAATCGTCGTCAGGCTGGATCCGAGGATGGACGTGAAGGTCAGGTGGATTGCTTCCACCATGGCTTCGTCCTTATCCGGATTCAGTTTCTTCTGTTCGCTGTAGCTGTGCCAGAGGAAGATGGAATAATCCAGCGTCACGCCCAGCTGCAGCACCGCGGCAACCGCCTTGGTGATATAGCTGATCTCCCCGAGGAAGTAATTGCTTCCCATGTTCCACAGTACGGACACCCCGATACAGGCCAGGAAGATCAGCGGCAGGAGGAAGGAATCCATCGTAACCATCAGCACCAGCGCGCAGAGTCCCACGGCGATGGCAATGTAAATCCCCTCCTGGGATTCCACAAGGTTCCGGGTATCCGTCACCACGGCGGACAGGCCGGAAACGAAGCATTTCTCGCCGGCAGCTGCCCGGACCTTTTCGATGGCCTCCATGGTTTCCTCTGCAGAGGAACCTTCATCAAAGAAAACAGCGGTCAGCATGCAGTCTCCCCGGTTGAACCGTTCCCGGAGATCACCCGGGATGATCTCAACGGGAATCTGGCCTTTGGTCAGGGACGCGTAGCCGATCACAGAATCCACATGGGGAATTTCCTTCACCCTGTTTTCCAGGTCAGTCTGTTCCTGCATGCTCATTCCTTCTGTTACCAGCAGAGAAAAAGCACCCTTTCCGAAATCCTCCAGCAGGATATTCTGTCCTTTCACAGTGTCCAGGTCCTGCGGCAGGTAGTAGAGCAGATCGTATTTGGTCTTTGTCGCGGCCATGCCCAGTACGGACGGCACCATCAGTGCAAGGCACAGGATGATCACCAGGATCCGGTGCCGGACCAGCCACTTTGTCACGCGTTTCACGTTCATTGCCTCCAATCCAAAGTTACCATACACGGTGTTGACTTTCTCAACACTGCGAATTATAATAGCCTCCGTGATTGGAATCAATAATCAAATTGATTATCAATCGTCTGTTAATCAACAGAAGCAGCCGTACAGTGAGATAATCAACGCTTTACGCAAAACTGTTCATTGAAAACCCGGAAAGAAGGCCCGTAATATGGCAGAAGAAATGAAAAAAGAAGACCGCCGCGTACGGCGGACCCGGAAAATCCTGACCCAGGCGCTGACGGAGCTGCTGCAGCAGAAGCAGGTCAATGAGATCACGGTGAAAGAGCTGACCGACCTGGCCGACATGAACCGCGGCACCTTCTACCTGTATTATAAGGACATTTATGATATGCTGGAAAAAATCCAGGATGAGATGTTTGAGAAACTGAATGCGATCTTTGAACTGCGTACAGGCGGGGATGTGGCGGAGCAGGCGAAGCTCATCCTGCTGGACCTGTTCCGGTTTATTGAGGAAAACCAGGAGATGTGCCGCGTCCTGCTCAGTCCGAACGGCGACATGAATTTTCTCCACCGGCTGAACGAGGTGCTTCGTGAAAAGTGCCTCCGGATCTATCTCGGAATCGAGCCTTCCGTGAACGAAGAGGATTTTGATTACCGCTACAGCTTCCTGGTCTACGGCTGCGCCGGCATCATCCGCGCCTGGGTCGGGCGGAACTGCCCGGAAAAGCCGGAACAGATGGCTGAACTGGCCAGCCACCTGATTCTCAGCGGCGGAATTAACTGAGAAAAAACACCGCCCGGGGTCCTGTCCGGAATATATCGCTTGACTTAGAGGGCACTTTAATCATTACAATCATTTCACATCACAAAACAAAGCGTTTTCTGCCACAGAACAGCCCCTGTATTTGACTGACAAAGGAGGAAGCAGCATGAAGGTCCTGATGCTGAACGGAAGCCCGCGGCCAAAGGGAAACATTGCCCTGGCCTTCCGGGAAATGGAGCAGGTTTTTCTGGAGAATGAAGTGGAGGTTGAAAACATCCTCCTGGGCAACAAAAACATCCGCGGCTGCATCGCCTGTGAAAGCTGCCGGAAGCAGCACAAATGCGTATTCGACGATATTGTGAACGAACTGGCCGTGAAATTTGAGGCGGCCGACGGCCTGGTCATCGGCTCCCCAGTATACTACGGTTCCGCGAACGGTACGCTGATGTCCGCGCTGCAGCGGCTGTTTTACAGCACTTCGTTTGACAAGAGCCTGAAGGTCGGCGCCAGCGTGGTCAGCGCCCGGCGTTCCGGCTGTACTGCCACCTTTGATGAACTGAACAAATTCTTTACGCTTTGCAACATGCCGGTTGCCACCAGCCAGTACTGGAATAACATCTATGGCTGGGATCCCGGCGAGGGTGAAGTGGACGCGGAAGGCCGGCAGGTGATGCGCGTACTGGCGCGGAACATGGTATTCCTGATGAAGAGCATCGCCCTGGGGAAAAAAGAGATCGGGGTTCCCGCCCCCGAACAGCCCCGTGTCTGGACGAATTTTACCCGGTAACCCGGGATCCGCTTTTCCATATGCAGCCTGCCTGTCCCGGCAGGCTTTTTTCGTCTTGTCCCCCGTCCTTCCGTATGCTATGATTGCTGCGTCCGGGAACAGGACAAAATCATCTGAATGGAGTCATCCCGTATGCTGAATCAGTTTTCGAGGACACAGCTGCTCTTCGGGCCGGAAGCGATAGAGCGCCTGGCCAGGTCCCGGGTCGCTGTTTTCGGGATCGGCGGCGTTGGAGGATATACGGTGGAAGCGCTGGCACGGTCGGGGATCGGCGCACTGGATCTGATCGATGACGACCGGGTATGCCTGACCAACCTGAACCGCCAGCTGCACGCCACCCGGAAAACAGTCGGAAAATACAAGGTGGACGTCGCCGCGGAAAGGGTCCTGGAGATCAATCCGGACTGCCGCGTCACCGTCCACAAAACCTTTTACCTTCCGGATACGCAGGACAGCTTCGATTTCTCCCTGTACGACTATGTCGTGGATGCGATTGATACTGTCACCGGGAAGCTGGCGCTGGTGGAACAGGCGCAGAGATCGGGCACCCGGATCATCAGCGCCATGGGCGCCGGGAACAAAATCGATCCGACCGCTTTCCGCGTTGCCGATATCTATAAAACTTCCGTCTGTCCCCTGGCCAGGGTTATGCGCAGCGAATGCCGGAAGCGGGGCATCCGGCACCTGAAGGTGGTCTATTCCACGGAAGAGCCCAAGCGTCCCCTTGAGGATCCGTCCATCAGCTGCCGTTCCCACTGCATCTGCCCGCCGGGCACCCGGAAATGCACCGTACGAAGGGATATCCCCGGATCAACTGCTTTCGTTCCTTCCGTTGCCGGCCTGATCATTGCCGGCGAAGTCGTAAAAGATCTCTGCGGTCTTTCCTGACCTGTCATATATAAAAGGGCTTCCCGCCTTTTACTGCGCGGGAAGTCCTTTTTCCATGATTTCCGTCATGACCGCATATTCCAGTGTGCCGGACAGATATTTGATCCGGATCGGGCGGCCCTGTTCCAGGTGCCTGTCCGGATTCAGCAGCCTGAATTCCATCTGGTGGCCGTCCTCCGTCCGGACGCTGGCATAGCAGTCAAACACATCAAAGCTTCTTCCATAAATGCCGCCGCCGTACGACGCGACAGTATGCTTATCAATCCGGCTCACACAGGCTTCCGCTTCCGTCCCGTACCGTTTTGTCTTGATAATCCGCCACCAGTAGTTTTTGAAAGCCCAGGCCGCGAACAACAGCAGCATGGAAACCGCAACGGTATACATGATTCATCCTCCTCGTATCAGGTCGCCGGCTTCCTTTCCCTTTCATTGAAGATTATAGGAGCGGAAGGCGGCGCCGTACAGATTCAGAATCGGAGAAATAGCAGGTGCTATTTTTCCTTTTATACCAGCGGATTCCTGTCCGCCAAAACCGTTCCGAAAAGCAAAAGAGCCCACGGCCGATAACGCGGCCATAGGCGTTTTACAAAACTGTCTGTTATTTACGGCAGGAATTTCCCGGAGGAAAGGTAAACCCGGTACCATTCCTGATGTGTCAGGTTCACTTTCGACGCCGCGCAGATGTCCCGCAGGTGTTCCGGATTCATTGTGCCGGCAATAGCCTGCATATGTGCCGGATGGCGCAGGATCCAGGCGATGGCGATGGCCGTTTTCGATACGCCGTACTTCTCTCCCAGTTCTCCCAGCGCCTTGTTCAGTTCCGGGAAATCCGGGTGGTCCACAAAGCATCCCCTGAACATCCCGAACTGCAGCGGAGACCAGGCCTGGATCGTAATATCATGCAGTCGGCAGTAATCCAGAACCCCGTTATCCCGGTTGATGGAACGCTCCGTCGTCAGGTTGTTCAGGTAAAGTCCGCCGTCGATCAGCTGGCTCTGTTCAACGGAAAACTGCAGCTGGTTGAATACCAGCGGCTGCTTTACGTATTTTTTCAGCAGTTCCAGCTGTCCGGGAGTAACGTTGCTGACGCCGAAATGGCGGACCTTCCCGCTTTTTGCCAGCTGATCGAAAGCTTCCGCAACCTCCTCCGGATCAAACAGCAGGTCCGGGCGGTGCAGCAGCAGTGCGTCGAGATAATCGGTCTTCAGCCTTTTCAGGCTCGCCTCGGCGCTGGCCAGGATATCTTCCCTGCTCCAGTCAAATTCCTTCCGGTCAAAATGCAGGCCGCATTTGCTCTGCAGGTATACTTCCTCCCGCTTCAGGCCGGTCAGCGGGAAAGCATCCCCGAAACGGGTTTCCGCCTCGCCGTCCCCGTAGCAGGTGGCATGGTCAAAGAAATTGACGCCTTCCTCCGAAGCGGTGCGGATCATCTCCGCCGCCTGCCGGACAGACAACGCCGGCATCCGCATGCAGCCGAGGATAATACTGGAAACATTCTGCGGCCCGTTGGCCACGTTGATCATTTTCATCCTGTTTTTCTCCTTCGCTTTTACCAGGGATAAGCTTCCCCTTCATAAGTTATGAACACCGGGCCTTCCTTGTCGTGCCATCTGCTCTCAAACAGCCGGCGCAGGGTTTCCGCATGCTCGTACGGAATCAGCGGTGCTTCGTCGTTCCCGGGGTTTGTGCGCATCCAGCCCGGATGGATACAGATAATATTCAGGCCCGGATCGTTTCTGAAATAATTGTGCAGGGTCATCGTCAGCATATTGAGGGCTGCTTTTTCCGTGCCATAATCCAGATAGAAGGTCCGGTAACACTTCCCGATGCTTCCCGCTTCCGAAGAAATGTTCACAATCAGCGCGCCTTCCGGACTCTTTTTCAGCAGCGGCAGGAACGCCTTGATGACCCGGACCGGGCCCACTGCTCCGACGTTGACCGCCGGCGCAATCTGGTCCAGGTCAAACTCCGGCAGTTCCTTCATTGTGTCCGCGGATGCCGTCGTGGCATTGTTGACGATCAGGTCAAGATGCGGCGTCAGCGCTTTGGCTTCCTCCGCCGCTGCGTTCACGGATTCCGTGGAACCGATATCCATCGTCAGGATAAACAGTTTTTCCGGATAATCCTTTTTCAGTTCCTCCAGCGCTTCGGACGGACGGCGGACAGTGGCGAAGACTTTGTCTCCGTCCTCCAGGTAACGGCGCACCAGGTTGAACCCCAGCGCGTAAGGCCTTCCGGTGCCGGTGATCAGTACGGTTTTGTTCATATTCTTTCCCTCCCGGTTCATGAATCTGAACAAAGTATACTGTGGAAGCCCGGCCGGTTCTTCCCGTTTTTTGACCGTCTGTTTATTAGATTTTGTCAGAAATTGAAAATGATCTTTGCCAGGAGCAGCACCAGCACCAGCAGGATCACCGGCCGGACAATCTTTGTCCCTTTGGTGATCGCAAGTCCGGATCCTACCCAGTTTCCGGCCATATTGCACACGGCGGCTGCCAGTCCGAGCGGAAAAAGCACCTGCCCGTTCAGCAGGAATACCGTCAGTGAGGTAATGTTGGAGGTCAGGTTGATCACCTTCGCCTGCGCGTTGGCGGAGCCGACCGTCATCCGGGCAAACACGGTGAACGCGATAATCAGGAACGTCCCGGTGCCCGGACCGTAAAATCCGTCATACATCCCGATCACAAAAGCGGAAATAACACAGACAATCCATGTTCTCCTGTCGGCAACAGCTGTATGCTTCCCGTCATCCCGGAACCATTTCCGGTTCAGGACAAAGAAAGCCGCCACCGGCAGCACGCCAAGGAGGATATATTTCATCACCGTCTCGCTCACGGACAGCGACAGCTTTGCCCCCAGCGCCGATCCTGCCACCGCCGCCGCAACAGACGGCAGCGCCAGGCGGAAATTCACCAGCCCTTTCCGGATAAACCGGGCTGTCGCCAGTGAGGTTCCGCATGCGGAGGAAAGCTTGTTTGTGGCGATTGCCATATGCACCGGCAGGCCTGCAAACAGGTACGCAGGCAGGGAGATCAGTCCCCCGCCGCCGCCGATGGAGTCCACCAGGCCTGCCAGGAACAGCAGCGGGCAGACAATCAGGAACATCTCAGGTGTAACCGTCATCGTCCTACACCAGCTTTGTCACCGCGTAACCGATCACCGCGGCCTGGATGAACAGCATCAGCGGGAAAAATACCACGAAATACCAGTGCTTCGTCTTGTGCCGGAAGATCCACATGCCGGCCGTACCGCCGAGGGCGCCGAAAAGAGCCGCAGCAAGGAACAGCGTTTTTTCGGGGATACGGCGTTTCCCCTTCTTCGCGCATTGTTTGTCATGGTACATCAGCCAGAAGGAGACCAGGCTCATCACAGCCACAACGGCAATAATCGCAATCAGAATCGGTTTCATCCAAAAACCTTCTTTCGGGACAGACTCGTGTCATTATGCCACAAAAAAAATCCGCCGGTCAATCTTCTTCAATCTTCATTCAAGATTTCCGGTTTAGGATGATACAGTCAAACAGTGTCCCTTGTTGCCGTCCGGCTGCGGCTGTGATATCATCAGCATATGGAGGAAAAACAAAATGCGTGTTTTACTGGTGGAAGATGAAAAGAATCTTTCCGCAGCAGTCTGCAAACTGCTGGAGAAAGAACGGATCACCGTGGATCCGGTATATACCGGGAACGACGGGCTGGACTGGGCGCTGAGCACGGAGTATGACGCCATCATCCTTGATGTGATGCTCCCCGGAATGGACGGCTTTTCCGTCCTGCGCGCCCTCCGGAAGGAGAAGGTTTCCACCCCGGTTCTCATGCTGACCGCCCGTGCTTCCCTGGAAGACCGCCTGACCGGCCTGGACAGCGGCGCGGATTATTACCTGCCCAAGCCTTTCGAGTCCGCAGAGCTGATCAGCTGCCTGCATGCCATCACCCGCCGGGGAGACCGGGCGCCGATGATGTCCCTGTCCTACGGCGATATCACGCTGGAGCAGAAGGACGGGAAGCTGAAGAATACGGAAAAGGCGCAGGACGTCAAGCTTGGCGCCAAGGAATACCAGCTGATGGAAATCTTCCTCCGCAACCCGTCCCAGATCCTGGCGAAGGAAACCCTGCAGGACCGTGTCTGGGGCCTGGAAAGCGACGCGGAATACAACAACCTTGAAGTATACGTTTCCTTCTTGCGGAAAAAGCTGAGTTTCATCGGATCCCGCGTGAAGATCAAAGCAACCCGCGGCGTCGGATATTCACTGGAGGAAGAAGCATGATCAAGCGTCTTCGCCGGCGTATGACAGTCATGGTCATCGCCGTCCTGGTCCTGGTGTCCGCCGGCATCGTGCTGGCCATTCACCTCTCCATTGAGCGGAATATCACCTCCCAGGCGGAATCCTCCCTTGCCTTCATGGCGGAAGACAGGGAAGAAAGGATCTTTGACCGGGAAACGAAACAGAAACCGGATGACTCCGAAAACGCCCGTTCCGAACGGACAGGCAAAAACCAGCGCGAGGGCCGGGGGCAGCCGCCGGAAATCCGCAGCGGCCGGGACGCGGCAGCAGCCGGCCTCGGCAATTCCTATACCATTCTCCTGGCGGAGGACAATTCCGTCGCCTCCTGGACCTCTGAACGCGCGGATCTCTATACCGACGAACAGGTAAAAACCATTGCGGAAAGCATCCTGGCGGACGGAAAGGAAAGCGGCCGGATCGGCACACAGTTCTACCTGAAGACCTGCATAAGCGGCCAGACCGCCCTGCTGGTCCTGGACGCCCGGCTGGATTACCTTTCCGCCTCAGAGACCCTGCGTTCCACCATCATCATTTCCGCCGCCGCATGCCTCCTGCTCTCCCTGCTGGCCTGGCTCCTGATCCGCCGCATGGTACAGCCGGTGGAGGATGCCTTCACCCGACAGAAGCAGTTTGTTTCCGATGCCAGCCATGAACTGAAAACGCCCCTTGCCGTCATTTCCGCCAATGCAGAAGTGCTGGAGCAGGAAATCGGTTCCAATGAATACCTCGGATATATCCGTTCGGAGGTAAAACGCACGGATTCCCTTGTGAAAAACCTGCTGACCCTCGCCCGGCTGGACCGCAGCGAAGCGCAGGTGGAAATGAAACCATTCGACCTGAGCCATGCGCTGCTGGACGTAATCCTCCCCTTCGAGAGTACCGTCTACGAAGCCGGCAAAACGCTGGAAACAGACATCCCGGAAGGCATCAGCTGCAGCGGCAACGAGGAAATGATCAAACAGTTGACCGTCATTCTCCTCTCCAACGCCCTGAAGTATTCCGATGAAGGCGGGCGCATCCATATTTCCCTGAACGCCCGGGGAAAACAGCGGGAAATCCGCGTCTTCAATACAGGAAAACCGATTGCTCCGGAGGATCAGGAACGGATTTTCGACCGTTTCTGGCGTGCGGATCCGGCCCACAGCCATGATACCGGCAGCCACGGCCTTGGCCTGGCCATTGCCCGCTCCGTCGTCGAAGCACATCACGGAAAAATCTCCGTGGAAAGCCGGGAAGGAGAAGGCACAACCTTTATCGTTCTCCTGAATTCCTGACCGCCTGCCTGCAGGAATGAAAATCTTTTTCTTCTATCTTTTTTTCAAGGTTATTTAAAGCTTCCCGAGGATAATAAGCTTCGCCGGGAGGGAAAAACCTGAACGTTGCCCGGTGACGATCCTGAAGAAAGGCAGATGAATTGCAATGAAAAAAATCCTTTGTATCCTGCTGGTATTATCCATGATGTTTGGAATAACCGCGTTTGCGGAAGAAAACGAAACCCCGCCGGAAATCCCCTCCGGCCAGATGGCGCCGCCGGACGGTGAAGGTGGAACGCCGCCCACTCCCCCGGACGGAAGCATGACGCCCCCCGACGGCGGAAACGGACAGCCCCCGGCAAAGCCGGACGGCGGAAACGGCGGCTTCGGCGGCAATACGCCTCCCGGAGGCGGAACCTCCTCCTTTGAATACGCAGCTTCCGTTGAAATCACCGAGGCCGCGGAAAGTACGGATCAGGTCTATGCTTCCGAAACCGCGGACGAAAGCGCGCTGATCGTAAACACTTCGGACGCAGTGACGATTGCAAACCCGACGGTTACTAAAACCGGTGACTCCGACGGCGGGGACAACTGCAACTTCTATGGCCTGAACGCGGGCCTGCTGGTCATGGGCGGATCGACGACCACGATTACCGGCGGTACGGTTGAGACCTCCGCTTCCGGCGCCAACGGCGTATTCTCCTACGGCGGAAACGGCGGACGGAACGGCGCGGAAGGCGACGGCACCACCGTCATCATCTCGGATACGGTTATCACGACCACCGGCGACGGTTCCGGCGGCATCATGACCACCGGCGGCGGCATCACCTACGCCAGCAACCTGACCGTCACGACCTCCGGCCGCTCCTCCGCGGCTATCCGGACAGACCGGGGCGGCGGTACCGTGGTTGTGGACGGCGGCACCTATACCACCAACGGCCTGGGCTCCCCCGCCATCTATTCCACCGCGGACATCACCGTAAAGAATGCCACCCTGGTTTCCAACCTGTCCGAAGGCGTCTGCATTGAAGGCATGAACTCCATCACCCTGGAAAACTGCGACATGACCGCCAGCAACACCCAGTGCAACGGAAACGCCACTTTCCATGATACGATCATGATCTACCAGTCCATGTCCGGCGACGCGGACAGCGGCACTTCCTCCTTCACGATGACCGGCGGAAGCCTGACCAGCCTCAGCGGCCATATGTTCCATGTGACCAACACCCACGCGGTGATTACCCTGTCCGGCGTAAACCTTGTCAATGAAGGCAGCGATGTTCTCCTCTCCGTATGCGATGACGGCTGGAACGGTGCTTCCAACATTGCGGAACTGGTGGCCGATGCCCAGGAACTGAGCGGCACAATCCTTGTCGGAGACAACTCCACCCTGACGCTGACCCTGCGCAACGGATCGTCCTTTGAAGGCACTTTCAGCGGTGAAATTGAAAATGCGAAAGGAACCACTGTTTCCGCTGATATCGGCGCAGTCAACGTCATCCTCGACAGCACCAGCACCTGGACGCTGACGACAGATACATACATTTCCTCCTTCGAAGGAGATGCCGGAAATATCATTTCCGACGGATATACGCTCTATGTCAACGGTACCGCCCTGGAAGGAACGAAGTAAAAATATTTCCGATACGCACTTGACATATACCCCACGGGGGTATACACTGTTCCCGCAGTGGATACCCCCATGGGGTATTTTGTGATGGAACGGAGGAGAAACCGATGAGCGAAAAAACTGCGTGCCCGCACTGCGGGGAACGGAAAAAGAAAAGAACCCCGGAAGAGCAGAAGGACCTGCTGAAGCGCCTGAAACTGGCGGAAGGACAGATCCGCGGTATCCAGAACATGGTGGAGAACGACGCGTACTGCCCGGATATCCTGATCCAGGTTTCAGCGGTAACCGCAGCGCTGAACAGTTTCAGCAAAAAACTGCTGGCCTGCCATATCCGGAGCTGCGTTTCCGAGGATATCCGTTCCGGTGACGATTCAGCAATCGACGAATTTGTCACTATGCTGCAGAAACTGATGAAATAAGCGGGGTCATACCATGAATCAGTATATTGTTACAGGAATGAGCTGCGCAGCCTGCCAGGCGCGGGTGGAAAAAGCGGTTTCCGGCGTCCCCGGCGTAACCGCCGTATCCGTCAGCCTGCTGACCAATTCCATGGGCGTGGAAGGAACAGCCGCGCCGGAAGAGATTATCCGTGCCGTGGAAAAATCCGGCTACGGCGCCGCTGTCAAAAACGGTGACCGCAGGAATCCGGCGGCGGACAGCTCTTTTGCAGCGGAAGAGGACGCGCTGAGGGACCGGGAAACGCCGAAGCTCAGGAAGCGCCTGGTCCTGTCCGCGGCTTTCCTGATTGCCCTCATGTATATCACCATGGGATTCAATATGTGGGGATGGCCGCTCCCCGCTTACTTTACCCACAACCACCTGGCCCTGGCACTGACCCAGATGGTTCTTGCGGCCGCTGTCATGATCGTCAACCGGAAATTCTTTACCAGCGGCTTCAGCGCGCTGATCCACCGTGCGCCGAACATGGATACGCTGGTATCGCTGGGCTCTTCCGTTTCCTTCGGCTGGAGCCTGTATGTCTTTTATAAAATGTGCGGAATGATTACCGCCGGCGCTTCCAATATGGAGCTGATGGACCTGTATCACAACCAGCTGTTCTTTGAGTCCGCCGCTATGATTCCCGCGCTGATTACCGTCGGCAAGATGCTGGAGGCAAGGTCCAAAGGCCGGACCACAGACGCGCTGAAAAGCCTGATGCGCCTGGCGCCGAAAACTGCCGTATTGCTGCGGGACGGAGCCGAAACGGAAGTTCCTGTGGAGGAGGTACAGGCCGGCGACCTGTTTGTGGTACGCCCCGGCGCGAACATCCCGGTGGACGGGATCGTGCTGGAAGGTTCCAGCGCGGTGAACGAATCCGCCCTCACGGGAGAATCCATCCCCGTGGACAAGGCGGAAGGCGATACGGTCAGCGCAGCAACAATCAATACTTCCGGGTATCTGAAATGCCGGGCAACCCGGGTCGGAAAAGATACAACCCTGGCGCAGATCATCCATATGGTGTCCGACGCCGCGGCCACCAAAGCGCCGATCGCCCGGATCGCCGACAAGGTATCCCGGGTCTTTGTTCCCGCGGTAATCGCCATTTCCCTCGCGGTTGTGGCCGGATGGCTGATCGCGGGAGAATCCGTCAGTTTTGCCCTGGCCAGGGGGATTTCTGTCCTCGTCATCTCATGCCCCTGCGCCCTGGGGCTTGCAACACCCGTAGCGATCATGGTCGGTAACGGCATGGGCGCGAAGAACGGGATCCTGTTCAAGACCAGTGAAGCGCTGGAAAACACCGGCCGGGTACAGATCATTGCGCTGGACAAAACCGGAACCATCACCACCGGCGAACCGCAGGTGACAGACATCTGCCCCGCGGATGGATATACGGAAGAGGAGCTGATCCGGAAAGCCTGCGCGCTGGAGCAGAAGAGTGAACATCCGCTGGCCGGGGCCATCGTCACCGAAGGGAAAGCCCGCGGAATGGAAGTACCGGAGGTATCGGACTTTACGGCCCTCCCCGGAAACGGACTGACCGCAAAGATGGACGGTCATGACCTCCGCGGAGGAAACAGGACCTACATCGGCGGGCTGGCCGGGATCCCCGAAGCGCTGGACCGGAAAGCCCAGAGCCTTGCGGAGCAGGGAAAGACTCCCCTGTTCTTCGCAGAAGACGGGAATCTGATCGGGGTCATCGCCGTGGCGGACCGAATCAAGCCGGATTCCGCGGAGGCAATCCGCCAGCTGAAGCGGCAGGGGCTCCATGTGGTTATGCTGACCGGCGACAATGAACGTACCGCCCGGGCCATTGGAACAGCCGCCGGCGTGGATGACGTCATTGCCGGCGTACTGCCTGACGGGAAGGAAGCCGTGATCCGGCAGCTCCGGGAAAGCGGCCGGACAGCGATGGTCGGCGACGGAATCAACGACGCGCCGGCACTGGTGCGGGCCGATACCGGTATCGCCATCGGCGCAGGAACGGATGTGGCGATGGATTCCGCGGATATTGTCCTGATAAACAGCTCCCTGATGGATGTGGCGGCAGCAATCCGGCTTTCCCGCGCCACGCTGCGGAATATCCATGAGAACCTGTTCTGGGCTTTCTTCTATAACCTGATCTGCATCCCGGTGGCGGCAGGGCTTTTTGCCTGGAAGATGAATCCGATGATCGGCGCGGCAGCCATGAGCCTCTCCAGCTTTACGGTATGCATGAACGCGCTGCGGCTGAACCTGTTCAGGATCCGGGATGATTCCCGCGACAAACCGCTTCGCGGAAACAGCGGAAAACCCGTGACCATCGGAGCAATCAAAGCATCCGAAGAAAAACAGCACCAGGCTGCACAGGCCACGGTCAAAATTGAAGGCATGATGTGCGAGCACTGCGAAGCCACGGTAAAGAAAGCGCTTGAGGCCCTGCCCTTCGTGGCCGGCGCAGAAGTCAGCCATGAAGCCGGAACCGCATTACTGCTCCTCTCCGGGGAAGCGGATGAACAAGCCATAAAAACCGCCGTCGAAGCAGAAGACTACACTTTCCTGGGATTCGAAAAACAGCCGCCGGAAACGTAAGAGAAGCTCGAAAGTAACTATTCTTCTTTGTTTTGCTCAACTCCAAAGTACTGCATCATTTCCTGATTGGATAAACCAAAGAATTCCTGTGTATAAAGATAAACATACCAGGGCCTTTTAACCATTGTTTCGTTTCTCATTCGGTCAACTCTCTGTTTCCAGTAATTCCAGGCTTCCGCAGGATCAGAAGGTGCATCCATGATAATGGTTCCGTCATTGTAAGGAGCCCAGCGTTCCAGATGTGCCTTCATCCCCGGCTCAATCCACGCCACACAGAGATCCAATTCCTGCTGCATAACTTCTGTGGTCAGGGATTGATACAGATTCCCCAGTTTTGTAAGGAACAATTCCCTGTATTTTCCCACTTCCAGTATTTTTCTGAAGATCGTGTTATCAATCTTTTTTTGCCCCATGCCTTCAGGTTTCAGATAGCTCTGTACAGAATTGAAATCAGACTGATACAGTCCGTAGTCCAGATCCTGTACCAGGCATTTCCATTTCCCGCCCGACACCTTGTAAATCCTGCCTGTTCCAATATCGGAGTTTCCGTAAAACATCTCAACAGCAAGCCAATCCAGGAAGCTGTCAATATCAATTTCCTGTTCCAGATATTCCAGGTCTTCCGGATTTTCCGCCGGATTGCTGTTCTTGATCTTTTTTAGCTGCATATTATATTCAGATGCGTTTCCCTGTATTGCCGAACCGCCGATTTGCAGGATCGTGATACTGTCCGCCATATCATCGGGGATCTGTTCATACCGGCAAATTGTATGGCCATCCATGCTTTCACGTATATTATAGATCCCCCAGTATTCACCGTTCAGATAAACCTGGACCGGTCTCCACGCCAGCGTCAGCAGATGCATATCGGTATTTTTTTCGATCAGGCGATGCTGCACTCCGTCCGCAACACGTGTAAACAGGCAGTCATTTCCTGAATTCCGAAGAAGAAGCGATGGATAAGACTCAACGGAACGGTCATCGAAAATCCCGAACTCAAAAACGCCGTCCATTGCTTCAATCTGAAAGCTTTTTTGCGGCATATCCAGTGAAAAGGAATCTCCTCCCAGCTGCAGGCTGATCCTATCCCTGAAAAGTACAGCCCCCTGATTGCTCTGATAAATCAATTCGCCTTCAGCGCTGATCCCATTTTCATAGGATTGCCGGTATACTGTGTTTTTAAACGGCAGGATTCCGGGTGTCTTTTCAACCTGATCGCCTTCTGTCAGGATTCCGGTTTCCTCATTCCAGAGCAAATCTGGATCTATTTCCAGATCAATCCGATCCAAAGGGTATTCAGTATTCTCTGCTTTCTGATCAACAATCCCCGCAAAAGCAGAATCAGGCGAATCTCCAGGTGATACCAGCGATTCGGATGGCTGTGCTGAAACGGTATCCATCGGCTGGAACCCATCAGAAAGGAACGAAGGGTTGTTTATCACAAGCACACCGACAAGCAGGACAAGAACTGAGACGGCTGCCAGTGCAATCCTGAAAGAAACCTGCTTTCCGGTGCTTGCCGTAGTCTGCCGATTCTGAACAGCATACTGATTTCCATATTTCGGATATAATATCTCCATAACTTTTTTCTCCCTCACTCTTTGTATAATTTCAGTTTCCTGGGAAGGGAGATGATCCAGACCGGTCAGGCAATCAGACACAGCATCATGAATGCGTTTTTCAATATTCGTTTCCGTCATTACTGATTTCATCTCCTTCCAGATCCTTTTTCAGTTTCTGACAAGCTTTTTTACATCTTCTGGATACGGCAGAGAGTGTAATATGGAGTGTCTCTGCCGTTTCCCGTACATCCAATCCCTGCACATATCGCAGGATGATTACTTCTCCGTACTTCTGCGGAAGATTCATGATCGCGGCGGTCAGTACCATACGATCTTCGCTTGGCGGACTGACAGCAACAGGAAGATCTTCCGGCTGAACAAAACGGTTGACATGACGAACCCAGGGACTGCGAAGATAATCCCGGCATGTGTTTACCGCAATGG
>Ga0310690_10003130_pt1 | contig 25364 bp, 26 predicted proteins | sample AusTroGonzalo_MG_2_FD_207661 | JGI IMG/M metagenome (GOLD analysis project Ga0310690, IMG submission 207661) | Bovine rumen microbial communities from tropical cattle in Woodstock, Queensland, Australia - Gonzalo_04 (v2) (version 2) | ecosystem: Host-associated > Mammals > Digestive system >... | reverse complement strand
ATTAAATTCAATGGGGCGGAATACGTGATAGTTGATAAACGCGGACACGATATTTTCGAATGTTCAATTGAAGCCGAGAAAACCGGACGGGAAAAAGCGATTGAACCCGGGGAACCGGCTGATTTGTGCCGCCGTGATTTTGTGCCGATGTATCGCAAATTGGGGCGCGAAAGGTTTTTGCAGTTTATAACAGAAAACCCCGATATAATCAAAGTTGCGGAAGCAAGAAAACGTTTGAAAGAATGGGAGCAAAAGCACAGTTAATCACGGAAGCAAAATGCCGCGATTGTTTCCACTATGTTTTGACGGGATGGTGGGACCCGCAAAAGACTTGTGAATTATGCGGCTTTCCGGTAAGCAAAGACGGTTCCGCCTGTATTTCTTTTCTGCCTAAAAACACGTAAATTTGCCATAATTTAATACTTAACAATTATCGTTATGGAAATTATCAAAGGTATTTTTTCGGAATCTTTTTGGTATGTCGCCCCGTTGCTTATGACGTTGACCGTTGCGATTGCCGGAGTTATCAACGGAGCATTCAAAATCACAAAAGGAATGTGGCCACAAATTGTTGCGTGGGCCGTGGGTGCGGCATTGTCCGTCTTGACGTGGTTACTGAAACTTATTGAGTTTGGCCAACCCGTGTGGCTGGGCGTTGTAATGTTGGCAATTGTCGTGGGCCTATCTTCAAACGGCGTGTATGACATACCAACAATAAAGGCGTTTGTTGACAAATGGTTTGGGCGCGGCGAACTGAAAAAAATGACTGAATGACCTTTTTTGTGGACAAAACGCAATTCGTAATTTTCCCGGCTATCGGTTTTGTAAACGATGCCGGGGAATTGTGTTTTACTATCGCGTTTTTATGGTACGGCGTTTCATTCCGGATATGCCAAATTCCGCAAAATGATTAACTTTGCAAAAACCGATTCGTTATGAAAACCCCGAAAGACCAAACAGAACCAAAGAAGAAGCCGGGCCGGAAGCCACAATGGACCGATGCGAAAGTGGATATAATGTGCAAGGCGATTGCAAGCGGCAAAAGCCATAAAGACGCATATACTGCGGCCCGTATATCTCACACGGCGTTTTACAATCATCTTAAAACCGATGTTGAATTTATTGAGCGCATCAAAAGGGCCGAACAGGAATACCAGGAATGGTATGATTCGCAATTGGTTGTAGATTGTAAACGCTCTTTGTCGGAACTCATACGCGGTTATGAGTGGGACGAAGTTACAACGGAAACGATTTTGGGGAATGATAAGAAAGAAACGGTAACGAAGAAAAAGACGGTTCACAAAAAGGCCGCGCCGAATGCAACTGCAATCATATTTGCGTTGTGCAATCGGGACCCGGAAAATTGGTCGAATAAGCATATACAGGAATTAGCCGGGAAGGTGGACGTAGAGAGCAAACCGGGTATATCTTTACATAACGTGCCGGATAATCTTTTAGCGCAAGTTATTGACGCGATAAACGGGAAATAATATGCCATTCCGGGGAGAATCGCGGCGCATACGGTCCAAGGCCGGGCGCGAATTGGATGAAATGTACAACCGGCATTTAATCGGATGGGCGCATTATAAAAAGATTTGGGACAAGGCAAAATATTGGGAGTGGGTTTGATATGGCTAAAAAAGCAAGATTGGAAATTATTTTTCAAGTTAGTGACGCGGATACGGCCGCAATACAGGATTTAGAATATTTCAAACGGGAAATTGAAAACGGTAATTTTCAAAGGGATTTGACAAAAGCGGGTGCGCGGAAAGTTACGGCGGTTTTCGAATGGCTAAAAAAATAATGGCTGGATTTGGAAAAACGGATGGTCCGCAAGACCCGAACGAAGATGTTATTATTATCCATCTTGGCCGGAACTTGACGGATGAACAGTTTGAACGGGTGCAACAATCCGTTATTGCGTTTATGAACGCACGATGGCCGAACTTTGCACGAGTTGGGATTGATAGTTGATTATGGACGTTGATACGATGCAAATAACCCGGTTGTTGACCGAACACCCGGAAATGTTTTTACAAGAGGGGGCGCGGCGCAATCTGTTGTGGTTTGCTCAATATATGCAAACATCTTTTCAGCCAACGCCGTTTCACGTATCGTATTACCGCGTATTGGACTTGTTTGCCAAACGCAAGATTCAGAAACTTATCATACAGGCCCCGCCGCAACACGGAAAATCACAAGGTTCAAGCCGATTTTTGCCCGCCGTAATGTTGGGGCATTATCCCGATTTGAAGATTTGTATTTGCTCCTATGCGGCAACAATCGCCAAGGATTTCAACCGTGACGTTCAGCGTCTGATAGATTGTGACGAATATCGGGCGATATTCCCAGAAACGACTTTGAACGGCTCAAATGTCGTTACGATTGCCAATAATTATTTGCGCAACTCCGATGTATTCGAAATTGTAAATCATACCGGTTCATTACGCGTTGTGGGCCGTGGCGGTTCTCTAACATCCAAGACCGTGGATGTTATGATTTATGATGATTTATACAAAGATTCTGCGGAAGCGAATAGCCCGATAATTCGCGCGGCCGCGTGGGAATGGTTTACGAAAGTTGCACAGACACGTTTGCATAATGATTCGCAACAATTGGTTGTGTTCACGCGATGGAATCCCGATGACATTATTGGCAAAATCATAGAATCGGAAAAAGTTGTATTTGTCGAAAAATGGTCTGACTTGGAAAATATACCTGCCGGGGCGTGGGTATTGGTAAATTTCGAAGCAATAAAGACGGGCGCGCCAACGGAAATTGATAACCGGGAACCGGGGCAACCTTTGTGGGCGCAACGGCATTCTTTGGAACGCCTGTTGCAACAAAAGCAATTGGACCCGCTGGGCTTCCAATGTCTTTATCAAGGCAACCCCGGCGATGCAACCGCGTATCTGTACCAATCATTCAAAACGTGGGTGGAAAAGTCCGATTGGGGCCAATACATTCGGTCCGGTTGTTATGTTGACGTGGCGGATTCGGGCGATGATTTTCTATTTGCCGCAACTTATGACGTGTACCGTTCGGAAAATCAAATTTGGAACGAAGCCAAACACCGAATGGAACCGTTAATATTCGTACTGATAACCGATGTGGAATTTACTGACGAATCAACGGAGGTTACAACCGTAACCGTTCCAAGGATGATTAACGCGAAGGGCGTACAAAAAGCGTGGATTGAATCAAACAACGGCGGTTCTCAATTTGAAAAGACCGTGAAGAAAAAAGTACGGGCGATAACCGTACCGTTCTACCAAAGTGATAACAAGGAATCCCGGATTATTACAAATGCGCCCTTTGTCAATTATCATATCATTATGCCGTTTGGATGGGAAACGCGTTATAAGAAATTCCACGACCATATAACGGGATTTCTTCGGAAGTTTGATGCGAACACGCACGACGACGACGCGGACGGACTGACCGGAATTTACGAAAAGGAAGTTGCGGACGGTAATACAAAGCCATATAACGCGGCGCATCGTGGGGTTAAGGTCCATTAAAGCCATTTTTGGGCGATTTTACGGCCCTAAAAGAAAAAGTTAAGGAATTACACTTATTTGCAATTAAAAGCGATTTAACGCGATTTTTATAAAAAATAACTACATTTGCAATCGAAAGCGGCAAAGGGTCAGCCGTAAAACATCAACAATTAAACATTTTGCATTATGTCACTAATTTGTCAATGCCCGGCCGCCGCCGCAATTACGACTATCCCCGCCGTTGCTTGCCCGGAGAATTTCGGCCAAATCCAAAAAGTTGCGTTCCAACGTTTGCGTAAGGCCGATGGAACCCGCAACAGTTTTACATCAACCGCCGCAATAGGTCTGAAAGCATCTTGGACCGCTTTGCTGGCCGCGTCCGATGGTTCCAAAATAGTTGTTTCCCCGTACATCAATGCCCCGGCCGATTCCGGCGGCGATGCGCGTATGACATCGGGCGGAAATGATGATTTGGGAGGAATCCCCGAAGTATTGGGCGGAAACCCTGTCCAATTCGACGGCTCGTTGCGTTCCATTCCGCAGTCAACAATCAAGGTGATGAAACAATTGATGTGCGAAGCAAGCGCGGGAAATCTTGGCGTTTTTCTGTTTGACGAAAACGGAAAAATCCAAGCGGTGCAGGACCAAACAACCGCCACCACTTATTACCCGATTCCCATTCGCGCATTGTTCATCGGCTCACTGATTCACGGGAATTTTGACGCAAAGGATTCCAACGCGATTTCTTGGCAATATCCCGACAACTATTCCGACGATTTGGCAATTGTCGCACCAACCGATTTCAACCCGTTGACCGATTTGATACCCGCATCCGCGCAATAAGATGAATGCCAAGACGACCACGGTAACGTTGGTTGCAAACGGCGTTACCCGGGAATTTGAATTTTCCCACGCGGAACGGTTATTGAAAATGCCAAACAACGGCGGATGGACTTTGCCGGAACAATCGAAATTCGAATTTAGCCAAGATTATGGGTTACGATGTCGCCAAGATAAGGGAAAAAATAGCGGAAAATAAGCGTTCCGCCGTTTTGAGCCGTGCGAAACTGCATCAAATGCGCATTAAGTTTCACACGGTTAAACGGGTTACGTCTTTCAATTCGCTGTACATTTCCATTCCGTTGACGCAATTTCTTGCGATGGCGGAAAATATCTTGCCGCACGACAAATTCGTTTTGTTCAAAGCACTTTTCCGTTATCCCATTAAGACAAATGAAATAACGGAAATTTGCTTTGACAAGTTAAGCCGCATTTTTGACGGTCGCAATCCTGCGTTTAATTATCAATTTTCCAACTCTGCACAGCGTGACGATTGGGAACAATACCGGTTAAACAAATTGAATGAACCCGAAATATGGTCAACAAAGGGATGGGAATTTTTCAAATCCGAAATCAATTCCGTTCTAATCGTTGACGTGGCCCGGGAACAGACAACCGAATTGCCCGAACCGTATTTTTATTGGTTGCCGATTGACGATGTAATTACATACGATGCAGACCCGACAACGGGCCAAATGGATTATATCGTTTTCCGCCGTAAAGATGAAATCATTGTTTTGGACGATGAAACGTACAGGGTTTGGGATGATAAGAAACATACCGGACGTATTGAGGGTCTGCCGAAAATCGAAGCGGTCCACGATTTAGGTTATTGCCCGGCTCGTTTCTTTTGGAACGAACCGCTATCCTTGGACGACCCCGATGTTAAAGCATCCCCGTTATCAGCGGAATTGGAAAGTTTGGATTGGTTTGAATTTTTCCATATATCCAAACGCCAATTGGATTTAATGGGCGCATATCCCATTTTGTCCGGTTACGAACAGAGTTGCGATTTTACCAATGCCGAAAACGGCGATTATTGCGACGGTGGTTTTTTGCGTGACAAACAAGGCCATTACCGCTTGGATATGGCCGGACTATTATTGCGTTGCCCTAAATGCGGCAATAAACGCATAATTGGGGCCGGGTCCTTTGTGGAAATCCCTGTACCCAATGAAGCGGAAAACCAACCCGATTTGCGCAACCCTGTACAGATGTTGACCGTTGACCGCAACGCGCTTGACTACAACGTAGGGGAGCAGAAGCGGTTACGTGAAGAAATCATTACGGCCGTAGTTGGTCAAGATGAAATCGTAACGGACCGTGACGCGTTCAATGAGCAACAGGTACGGGCGAATTTCGAAAGTGTAACAACTGTGCTGAACCGGGTTAAAAAGGGTTTTGAAGCCGCGCAACAATGGGCTGATGAAACCGTTTGCCGGTTACGTTATGGGCGTTATTTCATTTCGGCAAAAATCAATTATGGGACGGAATTTTACTTGTACTCCCCGGATGAATTAAGGGCGCGTTATAAAGCGGCCAAGGAATCCGGCGCGTCTGAATCCGAATTGGATATGATGCAGAACCAAATTTTGGAAACGGAATACAGGAACGACCCGGTACAATTACGCCGAATGTTGATATTGGCCGAACTTGAACCGTTGCGCCACCTTTCGCGTGTAGAAGTTACGGATTTGTTTTCCAAAAATCTTGTTCCCGAAACGGATTTGCGAATTAAGTTGAATTTTCCCAACTTTGTACGCCGATTCGAACGTGAGAACACGAATATATTGGATTTCGGTTCGGAAATTGACTACAAGCGCAAGATAGAAACTATTATGGCCGAATTGCGGCGATATGCCGAAGAACAGAAACCGGAACCGGCCCAAGTTTAACAATAAAACCGTGTAAAGCGATGATTACAAAAGACGGGCGAGATACCCCGATTGAAAAACTGACACCGGACAATTACATTGTTCCGAAGGGAGAGGAAAAGGACTACCACGCCGTTATTGAGGTCGTGCAATACGACCCGAAAACCGGCAAGAAACTTTCCAGGCCCCGCGTCCAAAAATTCGGACGCAAGACGTTTGAAAGCCACGTACACGCAAGTTTGCGCAAGCAGGGCTACGACATAACGATATTGCACGACCCGAACGAATGGATTAAAGAGCAACAGGCGAAAGCCGCAGAACAGGCCAAGCAAAAGGCGCAAGCCGAACAAGCAAAGTTTGATGCCGCCGTAGCCGCCGCCGTAGCCAAGGCACTTGCCGAACAGGCCGCTAAAACAAAGACGGATACCCCGGATTATTCGAAAGACGTTCCCGAATATGCAAAAGAAAAAAAACCGGGCCGTCCCGCCAAAGAAAACAAGGATTAACAACAAACTTTTTTTACCATTATGGCACAAATCGCACAACAGGACAATTTGTTTATTGACGTAACCACTTTGGGGACTTTCTCGGAGGACCAAAAGGCCAAGTTGATACAATGTTTCAAGGCCGGAACAATACTTGATGTCGTACAACGTTCCGCCGCTGGGGTATCGAAGTGTATTGCGGCAACCTTTGCCGATGTCAGCACAACCCGTACCTATACGTTCGTTTTCGGTGGCGCAGAATTGCAGACCGTAACTACGACCGAAACGATTTCCGCATAAATACCTGTTTGGCGATACCGTAAATTGACATTTTAACCAAAAATTCAAAGGGAAAGAATTATGGCACTTACAACCGAACTTTTGAACGCCAACGCCGCATTGTCGGGCTTGACGGAAGAACAGAAAACCACAATCGTCGAAATGTCGAAGAATGACGAAACGGCGGTTATCGGACAAAAAACCGGCGAAATTTACGGCGGTTTGGATGCGGATATATTGGCCGCTTCCGGAATCGCTAAAAACGGAGCCGAAAAAACGTATGATTACGCCAAACGTGTTATTGGCGAAATCAAAGGCCAAGCGGGTAACGCCGCGCAATTGCAGACACAGATTGCCGATTTGACCAAAGAAAAGGCACGTTTGGAAAAGGTTATTGCAGACGGTGGCGCGGACGCGGAAACCAAAAAGGAATTGGCCAAGGCCAAGGCAGATTTGGCGAACGTGACCAAAGAATTTACCGACTTGAAAACCCAATACGATACGGCCAAGACCGAACACGAAAAAGCCTTGTTCGGAATGAAGATTGACGGCGAATTTGCGAAAGCAACTGCCGGTTTGAAATTCAAGGCCGATTTGCCCGCATCTGTCACGTCTGTTTTGACTGAACAAGCCATTGCAAAAGTTAAGGCAATGAACCCGGAATATATTGACGATGGGAACGGCGGCAAGACTTTGGCATTTATGGAAAACGGCGCGGTAAAGCGCAATCCGGAAAACAATCTGCGTCCGTTCACGGCGGCGGAATTGGTCGCCAAGGAACTTTCAGCGATGGGAGTGCTGGAAGCAGGACGCAAGCAGACCGGGGCCGGAACCCAGGGCGGAAAGGACGTTAACGGTTCGGGTGGAACAGTTGATTTGTCCGGGGCGCGTACCCAGGACGAAGCCCACGAAATCATTGCAAAACAATTGATGGCGGCGGGCAAGGTCAACGGCTCAAAGGATTTTAACGACGCAATGCAACAGGCGTGGAAAGACAACCACGATGCAATAAAGGCGTTACCAATCCGATAACAAATAAGGCCGCAAGGCGAACGGAAACGTGCATACTTTGCGGCCGTTTTTTACAACAGGAACAAATAACCGGGTAAAGGGTCAATCCGGCAAAAATTAACAACTTAAAACTTTACGTATTATGTCACTTATCGCAACCCGTTTGCAAAATTGGCGTGTCGAAAACCCGGAATTTGACCGTAATATGGCCCGCCCGTTGGAGTACGGCGCATTGGATTTCTTCATTGAGCAAACTAACGCCGCAAATTCCATTATCAACCCTAATTTGCGCGACCGTGCGTTTGAATCAATCGGAAACACGGTGCAAATCCCCGTTATCAACTATGATGGCGACGTGACCGTTTCCAACGTCCGTTCTTGCGTCATTGCTGACGACGAAAACACATCTGCATTGTACACCGTGAATTGGGTAACTCTGGCCGTTGGCTTCACTATGGTTCCCCAACTCTATCGCAACAATGAAATTTCCTACGAACACGATTTCGCCCGCAAGATGGAGAAAGTTTGCCGCGCTCTTGCAACCGCAATGGACGTGCAGGCAATCGCCGCTTTGGAAGCGAACAAAACCCAAGTGTTCAAGGACCAATTGTATTACACCATTACGTCAAATTCCGTTCAGATTCCTTGGAACGCCCGTATGGAATTTTTGTCGGATTTGAACGCGATGATGCGTGCAAATGCCTATCCCGAAATGTTGCACGTTATTGGCGGTGCCGGATTCGATTCGCTTGTCCGCAAGTTGGCCGAACACGACATTTACAATGATGTCAACAAGCGTATGGAGTATGACAACAAGGTTTTCCACTACACTAACAATATTACCAATGAGCAGGGCGTGTTCGCAACCGGTTATGTTGTTGCAGATGGAAACGTTGGCGTACTTACCCGCGTTGACCGTGAAGCACTGAACCGCACCCGCGCCAATTTCCACGAATGGGACGTTGTGCGTCTGCCTTACATTGACTTGCCCGTAGGGTCACACTATTATACCGCCGTCGGCGACCAATCCGGTATTGCCGGGGCCGCATCCGCCGATATGGTGTGCAATGTCAAAGAGTATTTCGGCTTCTCCGTGGACATCGCGTTCTTGGTTGCGTACAATAGCGCACCCGGAACCGTGGCCAACCCTATCATAAAGGTTGAAGTTGCCGCGCCCGGAACCGCCAACCCGTTTGCAACTCCTGTTGAGGTCGTGAACGGCGAAGATAACCCCGTGTACACGTCCGCCGTGCAGGGTTAATCCGGCATATCTGAATTGAGCCACGCGGGGACGGGTCAAGAAACCCCGTCCCCGTTTTTTATTGCAAAAAAGTTTACACGTTCGAAAAACATAGAAAGAAAAACGGAAATCTATGATACGTTTATACGATATTCAAAAGGCATTATTGCCCGTTGTGGGGTGGCAACAGGACTATAACCCGGAAAAGCAGATTGATAACGAATTGTGTCAATCGGAAAGCGGGTTAACATTCCAAGGTGCGCATCCCCTTTGTACATTGGCAAATATCCGCGCAATTATGCCGGATGATTATTTGTATAGTTATCCCGCGTGGAATCAGATTCTAACCTATAAACGCGGTTCGAAAGTGCTTCACGATGGTATTGTTTGGATTGCCACGCGTGAAAATACGGGAATTGAACCCGGGCCGTTAAGTGACTTTAATAATGATTTCAATAACGATTACGGTTCAGATGTTGCGGAAGCGTGGGTTAAATATGAAATGATTTCTGATTTCATTCGTCAACTGACCGTTAACGGAATCAATACGGCCGTGCAAATGTTTTTGCAAGAAAAGCAGTTGCAACAGGAAACGCGCAATCTTTTGGAGCGACGCACGTTTTTTGACGGGGCGGCGCGATTGGCCGCAACAATCGAACCGACCGGAAAGATTGTAGGCTTTGAAATCGTGCCGGTTCGGGCAATGGGAGTTACCACGAAAATAGAGCGCATCGGATTGCAAATGATTGGCGGAACCGGCACGGTCCGTCTATACTTGTTCCATTCTTCGCAAGTTGCGCCGATGCGCGTAATAGATTTGGCGTTTACCAATACTAACGGCGGCTTCCAATGGTTTACGCCAGCGGAACCGATTTATTTGCCATATATCGGAACTGACAATGATTCGGGCGGGGCCTGGTTCCTTTGCTATAATCAAAGCGAATTGCCCGCCGGAATGCAGGCGTTGAACGTGTCGAAAGATTGGTCCGTGGAGCCGTGCCAAACCTGTCTTGGCGGTTCGATTGAATCTTGGCGGCAACTGACGAAGTATTTGCAGGTATCGCCGTTCGGGATTCACGCACCGTTGGATTTCCACGATTACCCGGAAATGTTTGATATTGCCGAAATCGGATATACCAATACGATGAATTACGGGCTGAACGTTGAAATATCCGTAGGATGCGATTTGACGGATTTTATTATTTCGCAACGCGGCATCTTTGCAACGGTTATTCAGAAACAAGTCGCGGCAAATGTCTTGCGGACAATTGCGATGAATCCCGATGTGCGTGTTAACCGAAATCAAGTTAACGTTACCCGTGACGAATTGTTGTACGAACTTGATGGCGCACCGCAGGGCCGCGCAACCGGGTTAGGGTATGAGTTGAAACAGGCGTACAGGGCGTTGTCGCTTGACACGCGAGGGCTGGACCGAATATGTTTGCAGTGCAACAATCACGGCGTTAAATATCGCACGGTATAAGTTAATTTTGCAAGAAATGGCGTATAACGGGCGTTTAGCCGAAAGATGATAAATTATCCGTCTTTTTGTTAAAGTGTCCTAAAATAGCCCAAAATAGGCCAAAAACGAAAAATGGGAATATTAAACGACTTGCGGAAACGCGTTGCGGACGTTAACGACGGTTTGCAGACCGGCGAAATGGTCCGTAACGTTGTCGTTAAGCACCCCGACGATATTTTGGAATTGCAAAAACAACAGTTGTTTCAAGGATTAGCCGCCAACGGCCAAGAAATACGCCCTTATTATTCGGAAGATTTGAAACCGTCGGGATATTTCCGTAGTGCAGAATCCGCCGCACGTTATGCCGCGTGGAAAAAAGACGGTATCAATTATCCGTACACGGCCAACAGAAACCCCGATGCGCCAAACCTGTATATTAACGGCCGATTTCACGATGAATTAGGGGTACAATTTGCCGCCGATACCGTGGGAATCGTGGCTACAACTCCATATTCGGCCGGTATTGTGGCAAAGTATGGAATTAACACGTTCGGGCTTATGATGGAAAATTGGATGGTCGTATTTGTTCAGCGCGGCGCATACGATGAATTATTGTTCGAATTAAAATCACGTCTTTATGTCTAATACAAACGCACCCGTAATAAAAAACCCGGTTATGCTTGACCGGGTAATCGGGGAAATACAAAACGGATTGGTGGAAAACCTATCGTGGTTGGATGCGGCTTTTGGCCGGTCCCAGCGCATTACGAAATTGATAAACGGAAAAAAGGTTATTACGCCGAATGTCTATTGTGGCGGGTGGAACGGTCACGACGAAAATGATTATATCGAAACGTCGCCCGATTCCAAGATAGGTAATTTTGCGTTTTTCGAAATAGAGGACCCGCAAACGATTGATGCGGGGCCGTGGGCGCGGCAAATCAAAGCCCCGTTCGGCCTTATTGTTTGGTTCGACTTAACCCGTGTTTATAACGAACCGTCCAACAGGAATACGGAATATATCAAAGCGCAAATATTGCGCGTCTTGAACGGCCGCGCCGGTTGGCATTTATCCCACGGGCGTATCATCTTGAACAAGATATATGAACGGGCCGAAAATATTTACCGGGGTTATACTCTTTCGGAAATTGACAATCAATTTCTAATGCACCCGTATTATGGTGTGCGATTTGATGGGATATTGGAATTTGATGAACTTTGTTTTGAATAAATATGGAAAAAGTTTTACAAATCAATCCATTATCGAAACGTGTTTTGTGTTATACGCGAAATGGCGATTTGGTTAAATGTTATGGCGGCGTACACGAAGCAAGTCGGGAAACCGGAATAAACAAAGGCGATATTGGCGCGTGTTGCCGTGGCAAGAGAAAAACCGCCGGAAATTATATTTGGAAATATGATAATTGAATTTGTTTGTTGGGTTGCGGTCGTTTCGTTAGCGGCCGCGTTCCTTTTGGGGCTTGCCGTTAAGTGGCATTGGTTGGAATGGTTGCAGATTCACGCGCCGAATGACTTTTTTAATCAACTGTTCAATTGCAAATTCTGTTGCTCTTGGTGGGTTTCCGTAGTTATTTCGTTAACTTTGTGCCTGGTCACGGGTCAATGGGTTTTGTTGGCCGTGCCGTTTTGCTCAACAGTAATTGCGCGTGAATTATGGTAACTGTAAAGATTGGAAAACATACCGTGGAAATGTACGACACAATCGAAGAATTACCGATTGTGCGTTTCCATAAATATCAGAAGTTGTTATTGATTGATGCGGGGATTGGGTCAGATATAACCGCATTTGACCAACGCATTGAGAAAACGCGCCGGTTCCTTATGGATGGAAAGACGGAAAAAGCGCAACAGGAATTGGAAAATTTGCGCCAATCGGTTTACCTTATCCAAACCGGATTAAGCCCGAAGCATCGTGCGTTTGCCGCGTTGGTTGCCAAATTGGACGGCGTGGAATGTACTGACATTTCCGATGATGGTTTGGCGAAAATCACCGAAGCGTTAAGCGATGCGCCGGAAAGTGACTTGACCGCCCAATTGGATGCGGTCAAAAAAAAAATTGACGGGGAATTAAGGTTATATTTTCCGGCATTGTTCGCAGATTCCGAAATAAAGGAATATTACGATTTGTTGAAAAAACGGACTTTGGCCGTGCTTGAAAATATCATTGCGGGCGTAAAGAATCCGGACACTACCCCGGAAATAGAGAAGTTAACGACCGCGTTGGTAACATACAGTAACCCGAAAGCGTTTGCCGGTTCCGATGGCGTGGAGATTCAATTTGACCGCCAATTTGAAAACTTGTGTTTGGTTTTGTCAGAACAATTGCACGTCAAACCCAAGGATTATTCCGTTTTGGAATTTTACAACGCATTCGATTTTGTACAGGAACGGGCGAAAAAGGCGGAAAAGGCCCAAAAAAAGGCCAATTTGCGACGATAAGGCAACAAGACGTATAATTTACCATTTGTAAAAACAAACGCCGAAATACGGCACTTTTAACGAAAATAAGTTATGGACAATCCGAACCCGATTTATTACCGCGATTTGATTACGCCGGATAACTCAATTACTAATCTTATTGCACAATTGGATGCGCTGATTGCAAAGTATGAATCCGCACAGGAAAAAATAAAGAGCGCGGCCACAGAAGCGGCCAAGACAATGGGTAATCTATCCGGAGCAACAGAGGAGCAACGCCAACAAATTGCATCGCTTACAACCGAATCGGATAAATTGGCGGCGGCATACAAAAAGAGCAATGACGCGGAAAGTGAAGTTTACCGCCGTCGTCAACAGGTTATACAGGCCGTTAAAGAGCAACAACGTATTGATAAATTAGTTGTAGAACTTAACAATTCCAAAGAGGGTTCGTACAATCGTCTTTCGGCCCAATACCGTCTTAACAAGATTCGGTTAAACGAAATGTCGGCGGAAGAACGGAAAGGTACAGAAGCCGGGCGCAAATTGGAAACTGAAACCCGATTGATATATGAGGAAATGAGCCGGTTGCAACAGGCGACCGGCAAATATACGTTGGAAGTTGGCCATTATCAAAACGCATTAAAGGCGTTGCCCGGTCCCATCAATCAAGTAGTGACGGGCTTTTCCAATATGCGTTCTCAATTAAATACAATTGGTGCGTCAAGTTTGCCGTTAGCATCAAAGGCGGTGCAGGGTTTTTCTACGGTGCTATTTGGCGTTGTAGGTATTACAATGTCGTTTGTCCGGTATCTGACCGGGGCCGAGAAAACGATGCGGGAATTTGAACAGGCCAACGTTAATCTATCCACGATTTTGGGAACAACGCGGGATGGGATGAAAGCGTTAACGGATTCCGCGTTATCATTGGGGCGTACGACAGAATATACGGCACGTCAAGTTGTAGAATTGCAAACTGAATTGGCAAAACTTGGATTTGGCCAGGGTTCCATAATTGCGATGCAGAAGCCCATATTGCAATTTGCAACGGCAGTCGGGGCGGACCTTGGAGAAGCCGCCGCCGTAGCCGGTTCTACCTTGCGGGCTTTTAATTTAACGTCGGCCGAAACGGAAGAAACATTAGCGACGTTGGCCGTGGCTACGAATAAATCCGCATTGTCTTTTGCCCGTATTCAAAATTCAATGGGAACCGTATTCCCGGTTGCAAATGCGTTTGGATTGTCAGTTAAAGATACTATTGCCCTATTGGGCGCATTAGCAAATGCGGGCTTTGATGCTTCAAGCGCGGCAACTGCAACCCGAAATATAATTTTGAAATTGGCCGATGCAAACGGAAAGTTAGCAAAGGCAATGGGCGGACCGGCGAAAACCTTTGACGAAATCATTAACGGATTGATTGAATTGCGCAAATCCGGAACAGATTTGAATGAAGCGTTAGAGTTAACCGACAAACGAAGCGTAGCGGCATTTGCGGCCCTGTTATCCGGCGCAGAATCCGCAAGGGAATTGCGTGTAAGTTTGGAAGATGTGGACGGAGAGTTGGAGCGCATACAAACGGAACGTTTGGATACCGTCGAGGGGTCCACGAAATTGCTAAAATCGGCGTGGGAAGGGTTAACGCTTGCGTTCCAAAATTCAAGTGGCGCAATCAAAGATACCATTGATGATTTGACCGTGTTGATTGGTAAGGTGCAGGCGTTGTTATTCCCCGTCGAAACGGCAACGGCACAATGGGCTGACACTTATATTAAGCAATTCCAAGACTTGGCCAAACAATCCGCACAAACGGCAAAAGATGAATCCGCCAAAGTTATAAGCGATTTGCAACAGAAGTTGGCCGATGCGTATAAGAAATTAGCCGATACCCCGTCAATATTGGCAATTACCGTTGCACGTAGGGCAAAAGCCGTTGAAGATATTGAAGCCCAATTGCAGGGAGCATTACGGGCGCAAGATGTAGTTAACCAACAAATAAAAAATGACGAGGAAGAACGCCAACGACAAAGGGAGCGCGAGGATGAAGCCGCGCAGCAGAGCAACAATCGTAAAAAGGAAGAGTTGACCAAGGAGCAGAAGAAAGCGATTGAAGCGGCCAAGAAACAACGCATTGCGGACCGCCGGGCGGTTATCGAATCCATTGATTTGGAAATATCCATAACGGAAGCCGGAACAGAAAAAATGTTGCAGTTGCGTCAAGATAAAATCGAAGCGCAACGGCAATTGGAGTTAGAACAGAACCGGCAAAAAACCCAATCCGAACGCCAAGACGAAGCCGCTATAAATGCCAAGTATGACAAACAACGTGTGGATGCGGTCAAGGCGTTTAATAACGAGGTATCGAAGATGAACGTACAAAGGTTGCAGGCCGAGCAACAGGCAATACAATTGGAAATTGCTATAACGGAAGATGGAACCGAACGTATGTTGGAATTACGCTTGGATAATATCGAAAAACAACGCGCAATTGAGATTGAGCAGAACCGGCAGAAAGACGAAAAAATACGTCAAGACGAAGCCGCGATTAACGCGAAATACGACGCATTGCGTTTGAGGGAATCGGCTAATTTCAATAATAAATTAGCGCAACGCGATTTGGCCGCATCGCAAGATTTGGCCCAAGCGGAATTTGATTTGCTGGACAAAAACGAACGTCAAAAAACGTTGTTTAAGTTGCAACAGGAAAAAGCCCGATTGGAAGCAATTTTGAAACTCAATGAAACGGCAACGGAAAAAATGACTGCTGATGAAATTGCCGCTATTAAAGCAACCATTGACGGAATTGAGAAAGAAACGAAGAAGTTGGGTTACAACAATCTGTATGAATTGTTGGGTATTGGGTTGGATTCGGACCAACAAAGCGCATTGAACACGGCCATTGATGCCGTCAAAGATTCAATTGATTCTTTGGTGGATTCTTGGAATCAAGTTGCGGAAGCCGCCGTTAATGCGGCCAACGCCCAAGTGGATGCGGCGCAACGGACTTTGGAAGCGGAAATAGAAGCCCGGAACGCTGGTTATGCCAATGAGGTCACGACCGCGCAAAAGGAATTAGACTTGGCCAAGAAAAACCAAGAAAAGGCGTTAAAGGAAAAGGAAAAGGCCCAAAAAGCACAATTGGCCATTGATACCATTACGCAAGCGTCAAGTTTGGTAACGGCTACCGCAAATATATGGTCGTCGTTATCCGGTATTCACATCGTTGGTCCCATCCTTGCAATTGCGGCTATTGCTGCAATGTGGGCATCGTTCGGGGCTGCAAAAATAAAGGCGATGCAGGTGGCGAAACAAACGGAACAATACGGGGATGGTACGGTGGAATTATTGCAGGGAGGAAGTCACGCAAGCGGTCACGATATTGATTTGGGAACGAAGGCCGATGGAACCCGGCGACGCGCAGAGGGCGGCGAATTTTTCGCCGTTATCAACAAACGCAATTCACGCCGTTATCGTGACATTATCCCCGATGTTATCAATTCGTTCAATGATGGCACTTTTGCGGACCGTTACCAACGTGCAAATGCTTCAATGGCAGGGTTAGCCGTGCAAATGATTGGCGGCGGAAGTACGGACGTTTCCGCGCTGGAAAAGGATGTTTCCGCAATCCGTAAGCAAGGGGACCGGGCGCAATACGTGGACGGTCAAGGCAATGTAATTTACAGGTATAAGAATCTTACACGAAAAGTTACCGCAAAATGAATCCGATTTATAAATTTGAATTGGTCGCCGGAAACATAACAAAACGTGTGTATCCGATTTATAAAGATGATTTGGCAAAGGAATTTTCCAAGGAATCCAATCAAGAGTTTTTCCGGGCAAAATTGTCCGGAAAATTGACATTTGAAAGCGAAGATTACACGTTCATTGTTACAAAAGCATTCGACACGCAATTTTTATTAAGAATTTCAATTTCTTACAATGCCGGTCAAACCTGGGCGATATATTGGCGTGGGACCTTTTGGAAAACAGATTGTGAGTTTGACGAGGACACGCAGATGGTTGTTGTACAACCGTCCGTCTATGACCAATATAACGACGTATTAGCCGGTATGGATAAGGAATACAACTTAATTGATTTAGCCCCGGAAATCGTACAGGTAAAGGCCGATAAACGGCCGTTAATACAGGTATATGTTCCGGGGCAATCCGTAGTAGGTTGTTTTCTTTCCGGTATGTGGTGGGAACAGGAATGCGAGGTTACAAGCGAATCCGACACCGTGGAAGTTGAGGGGCAGACGGTAAACAAGTTGGCGTATTTGTGTTTTGCGCTAAACAAAGTTATGACAATGGCGGAAGTTTCGGGCACACCATCATTGCAATTGCCCGAATTTTTTAGCCGAACGACCCCCGCAAGCGGAAGATTTAACCCACGTTTACAAGGCAGAACGGAGTTTGCCGGTTCATCAACGTATAAATTAGTATATACATTTGGGGCGGGTTCAACAGGTTCACTTTTTTCGTGGAGTATTATAAGGATTTCAGATGATGCAGAACTATGGCGATATAGCGAATCGAATCAACTTCCCCCCGAATTGCCCGTACAATTAACATTAACGCCTGTTTCGGGTTCTGGGGTAACGGGGGATGTTATTCTGTATGTTCACGATTTTCCGGTGTATGCCCGATATATTTGTGATACATTGACAATTCGCGGGAACAATACGGTTCCGATTCCGGCTGATGATATAGTAGAAAATAACCGAAATTATACCCGTATGATTCGGTACGAATTTCCCGAAACAATATATTTTTCAACGCGACTGACGACTACGCCGAATCAATGGGGATTGTATCAACCGGGGCAATATTATGGGCAACCTAACATGCCCGGATATGAGCTTTTCCCGATTTCTCGCAATGCTTGGGGCCGTGTTTCTATATGGTTTTCTTTCACAACATATAATTGGGTTGTAGAAGCATCGGGGCGACAACCGTTTATTATTCGCCACGCCTATCCGCTTTCATCGGTTCTATCTGTATTATTGGCACAGATTGCGCCGGGGATAACTCACGCCGCAACTACGGATTATTCGCAATTTCTATACGGAGAAACAAACATAATCGGGATAACGCAAACTTTGTTGATTACGCCGAAATCAAATATCATTTCGGCCGGGTACGACCAGCCCGCGCAGAAAGCCCCGATAACGTTAAAAGACGTGTTGGATATGTTGCGCGATTGTTTCCGTTGTTATTGGTTCGTTGACGACCAAAACCGATTCCGTGTTGAGCATATACAATATTTCCGCAATGGTGGTTCTTATTCTGATGCGCCCGAAGTGGGAATTGACTTAACAACGCAAGAAGTAACGCGGAGTGGCAAAAAATGGGCTTTTGCCCGGAATCAATATAAGTTTGATAAACCTAATATGGCGGCGCGTTATCAATTCGGATGGATGGATGATGTAACACAATTATTTGAGGGCTACCCGATTGAAATTTTGTCAAAATATGTCAATCCGGACAATATCGAACAAATTGACGTGGCAAAATTCACGTCCGATATTGATTATATCCTGTTGAATCCGGGCGAAATTTCAAAAGATGGTTTTGTGTTGCTCGCGGCGGCATATCAGAACATTTTACCCGAAACGGAAGTATTAACGTTGGATTCAAGCGGCCGCGCCGAATTTGACGTGGACGGAAGCGCATACGCCGGAATGACGGCTCGTGTACGCCTTAAATTGTCGGCGGGTGTTGTTTATGGATACCAATACGACGGACACGCTTATACGGGATTCGGCGTTACGATTAACACAAATACGCAATATGTTGATATTGTTATTGTGCCGAATTTGCAGAAAATAGTATTCAATTATGGAACGGCAGGCGCAACGGTAACGGTATATTCCATTACGCCGCAACAATTGGCGTTGCCATATTACAACTACGTTCACGACTATAACGACCATTATTTGCAAAATGCTTATGTTGCTTTTATGGTCCTGCAACAGTATTACGCGTATGATATGCCCGCGCCCAACTATTCGATTAACGGTGAACAATATGTAGCGCAGGGCACGAAGAAATTAAGAAATCAAACAATAAGGTTTCCGGCCTTAACGGACCCGGATTTAATGGAATTAGTCAAAACAAATTTGGGTAACGGCGTTATTGAAAAATTGTCCGTAAATTTGTCAAGTAGAAACGCAAATGCAACGTTGATGTATGATACCGAATAATAATCTATCAGTATTACCGTGGTACACGTCCATCGAAGAACAGAACGCCCGTAAATGGTGGGTTTATGGGCGTGTATATCCCTTGTTTACACAAGCCGGATATTTATTGCCGTGGCAATTGATTAAGGAACACGCCAGCGATTCCATCAATGCCGTTACCCTAATGAACGGCAATACTAATCAGGTAGTGAGTTCGGTAACGACCCAGGTAAAGAACGCGACGACAAAAAAGCAATTTGCCGCGCTGGGTTATGACGTGTGGGTATTTCCCGGTTCCGTCCCTATTTTCGCATCAATGAGTAACGGCCGTTATTATCTTGATATGCTTATAGGGTCCACGCATTATTATTCGGAAATATTCACGGTCGTAAACGATATTGAACCGTACTTGAAATTAACGTGGTGGGACAATGACGATTTTACGATGGATGCCGGCACGATTGTTTACAAAAATCCTGCATTCAAAAACGTATTGTATTTGCAATCTGACATAGCCAAACCCGAATACCCGTTTGAAGAAGAGGGCGAAACAAGGGACGGATATTTTTTTCCGACGAAGCAGATTTCCGAAAAACGTTATAGGTTCAATTTCCTTGCGTCCGAATATCTGTTGGACGTGATGCGCTTTATCCGTATGGCCGATTACGCGGAAATTGAATATCACGGCAAACGTTATAGTTTGGACACTTTTTTGATTACTCCCGAATGGGAAGGCAATGGCGACGTCGCGGCCGTCGAAGCGGTATTTGACACCGCAACCGTCGCAAAGAAAATCGGCTTGGGTTTTACGAAAGCCCTACGGGGCGACTTTAACGACGATTTCAATAACGATTTCGACAACTAATAAAGCAATTGGATATGGCAAATTATGCGACATTAAAAGGGGCTATACAGGCCGTAATAAAGACAAACGGAAACGAAGAAATTACCGGTTCCGTATTGCAACAATCATTGTTGGCAATGATTACATCTTTGGGTGCGGATTATCAGTTTGCAGGCGTGGCGCAAGAGGGGACCACCCCCGGAACGCCGGACCAAAATGTTTTCTATATTTGCGGCCCCGGTACATTCCCGAATTTCGGGGCCGTAACGATTCCCGACGGATACATAGGCATATTGAAATATAACGGTTCGTGGACAAGTGATTCTTTGCAAGTGGGTAAAGATTACGACGCGTCAATAAGCGCGTTACAGGACCTTGTTGCACAAATCCAAATGGGTAATCTATTGACACCCGGCCCGGCTTCTGCATTTCCGGGTTATGATGGTCACGTTTCCGGAATCATTGCATCACGCGACAACAATGTTTTTACATCAAACTCGGGGTTTGAGGTATATTACTTCCAGGTTAATAATGATTGTATTATTGACTACGTTTTAGGATATTATACATTAAATGCGGCCGCAATTGTTGTTTCCGATGCTTTACCCGCGTTGAGTGGCAGTTATACGAAAATAGCCGATATGATTGCCGGGCAAAGCGGCTCATTTTCGGTTCGTGCCGGAAAATATGTCGGATGCGTTTGTTATAATGACCAATCAACTTTTTTACCCCGGTCGTTAACTATCCGTCAACTTGTTCCTGTTAACGTTTTGACAGAAATACAGACCGTTAATGATAAGATAAGTTCTTTCTACAAGATGCGTAATGCCGCCCTTGCATCGTCGTACTATAATGGGGTGCGTCTTGTAGATACTATGACGCAACAACTTTGGGGAAAAAGCACTGCAACGAAAATTGGCAATTTCATTCCTGTTTCGACCGCGCAAAATTCGGTTACTCTTTCGGCCGAAGATGCCGCGTGTATTGTTAATACGGTCATTCTTTCGTGCAAGATGTCGGACGGAAAATATTACAATGTGTATTTTTCCGCCGCTTCGGGAAACGTTATAACAAAACTTTACGATTTCGGCCGGAACATCAATTGCGCAAATATCGTGGAAATGCAGTCTTTGCACGATACTGTTAACGGTGCGGGAGGAATACATCTTTCTCCCTACGGATACCGCGCAATGGCACAGATATTATGCGACAAGTTGCAAACGAAAGAGCCATTCAGCGACGTTTTCGCGGGGGGCTGGTCAGCGCAATTCTGTCAAGCCGCCGCAAATTATCTTGACCCCGTGATTAAGGACGCGAACGGCGTTACTATTTGTACGCCTATATTAGACGGGCTAACTATTGATGGCGCGGCATATCACCGTTGTCAAATTCAATACGTTGCAGCGATTCCATCAAACGGACCTGTTTATAACACTTTTTATGAAATTACACAGGACGCGCCGAATGGGGCAAAAGTAACTTTCCCCTTAAATGCGGATTATCCTTTCAAGGGATTTTTGCGCATTAATTGTTCGCGTGAACCTGGATACGATGGCGCGGTTAGTCTGACCGTCAAGGACTTTGAAGGTAACATTATCGGGACAAAAAATGTTTCTCAATATGCCGATTCCTACATTTTCGAATTGAATGATAAGTATTATAACGGCGTAAACGTGATTGTTACAATGCCGGATAATACGATGTCCCGAATAAAGATTACCGAAATGACGTTGCACGAAACTTATGTTGATTTGGTGCAAGTACGCCCGATAAACAATAAATCGGTAGTTGCTTTGCTGGGTTCATCAAATACGCAATTTCCGCATTTGGATACTGCGGAAGCACTTTGCCCCGACGACCCCGATAACGAAATTGTAGAACGCCCCGACGGTACGTTTGGCGATGGTTGCGGATACTTCGGCAAACAGATTGCGCGTATAACAGGCGCAACCGTTGACAATTGGGGAAAAAGCGGCGAACAAACGCCTTATGGCCTGGAAACGATTGAGAAAGTTTTTGCAACCAAACGATATACGCATATTATATTGTCCTTGTTCGCAAACGATGCTAACGCAAATAGGCCGTGGGCGGAAATTATTTCGAACATTCGTCAAATGGTCGAATATGCCAAGGGGCACGGTTGCGTACCAATTGTTGTAATGGGTTATACCGTTAATACTGCAACTCCCATTGGGGCTTCCGTTCCTACGTCGCAGGGTGTTATACGTTATTCTTTAATGTATAACGACTTAACGCAGGGTATGGACTCTCCGTTTATCTATACTAATGCCGAATTGCATAGTGCCTAATTATGATACATAATTTCACGATATACCCGGTAAAGATTATTTCCGGAATCCTTGCCGGGTTCTTTTCGGTTTTCGTTGATAACTTGTTGCCGTTGTTTATTACGGTGACGGTTTTCGAATTGGTGGATTTCATAACCGGCGTTATCAAATCGGCCGTAGTTGCCAAGCGGTCAAAACAACAATTTGCATTCGAATCTGTAAAGGCGTGGCGCACGATTTACAAATACGTTTTTATCCTTATTGGTATAGTGTTAGCAGAAATGTTGGACCAAACGTTTGTATCGGAAACGCGACTACGTTTTGCTAATTATTTCACGTCGTTTTGTTGCGGCGTGGAATTTTGGTCGTTTTTGGAAAACGCGGCCGTTATATCGGACCATCCTTTGTTCCGGTGGTTGCGAAAATTTATGCGGTTCAAAGTTGAGGACCAAATCGGAATGACTTTCAAAAATGCACAAAAAGATGAAGCCGGAACAAATTGACGCAATCGTTATCCATTGTTCGGGGACCCGTGCCGGGGTGGATTACAGGGCGGCGGACATTGACCGTTGGCACAAACAAAAGGGCTGGAAAATGATAGGTTATAACTATGTTATTGACCTTAACGGAAACGTTGAAATTGGTCGGCCGTTAAATATGGACGGCGCGCATTGCAACACAGCGGGATTGTCCGGCATTCCCTACAACAAACATTCCATCGGCATTTGTTATATCGGCGGCTTGGATAAATACGGCAATTCGGCTGATACGCGCACCCCGGAACAGAAAACGGCATTATCAAAACTTGTCAATGAATTGATGGAGAAATACCCCGGAATTATAGAGGTAATCGGACATCGGGACGCAAGCCCGGACAAGGACGGAAACGGCATAATCAATCGTTACGAATGGGTAAAGGATTGCCCGTGTTTTGATGTGCGCTCCGAATTTCCCGTTGCGGTCTGCAAAGCAAACAAACTTTAACCCATTAAATATATTATCTTATGGACAAACAACAAATCGTATCGTTAATTAACGAGAAAATCGCCGGTCAAGGTAATCAAGTTGACATCGGCGGAGCATTGGCCGAAATCCTGTTGGACCTTGCGGGCGCATCAAAACCCATAGAGGTTACGGACATCACTAAATTGACGGCCGCGCAACTTGACGCGCTGAATGTTGGCGACAAGGTTGCCAAAGTTACCGGAACCGATAAACACTTGTACGTTGTTTCGTACAAAGCCGAAATCGGTGGCGGTATCTGTCTTTCTTACAATGCCGCCGGATATGGTGAAACTGTATCCTACGACCGTACAGAAAGCGGATGGGCCTACAATTCGACCGACGTAAAGACTTACGGTGAATGATTAAGCCGTGGTTTAAGATTGCCGCCGTGGTTGCCGTATTACTTGCGGCAACCATTGCGGTAATATGGGCGCAACAAACAATTGTCCGGTTAACTGCCGAACGGGACCGTTATAAAGGGAATACAGAAACGTTGTTGTCGGACGTGGAGAAATACCGGGTTTGTGATTCGCTCAATGCGGCCCGAGTGCAATCGCTGGAATTGACGGTAAAGGAATATGAACGTTTCCGGGCAGATGATGCCGAATTGATTAGGTCGTTAAGGGCCAAGAATCGGGATTTATCCGCCGTCAACAAAACCCAATCACAAACCATTATTGATTTACGGGCCATTCCACGCGACACCGTGGTAATTGTGCGAGATTCGATAAGGGTTCCGGCCGTTGCGGTCCATTGCGGGGATGCGTGGTTTGATTTTGATGGCGTATTAACGGCTGAACAATTTACCGGGACGTTGGCCAATCGTGATTCGTTAGTATTGGCCGAAACGGTCAAGTATAAACGATTCCTGGGCTTTCTTTGGAAAACGCGCAATATTGAGGACAGACAATTAGATGTCGTCAGTAAAAACCCGCATACCGAAATAATGGGCGTTGAACACGTCGTAATTGAACGGTAGGCGTGTATAGATTTTTTTCATATAGGGTTTGCCGGTCAAGTTGTGAAATTTGGCCGGTTTTTTATATCTTTGTGCGCAAACCGGTTCTTATACGCAACAATAGGTTATCGGCCTGTAAACCGCCTTGTTTGGGGCGGTTTTTTGTTTTGATGTGGATTTGGCCGTTTTCGGGCAATTTTACGGGGTTATACGGTTTAGGTGGTATAACTTACCGCTTGTGTCGCAAACGTGCCTTAAATCGAAGAAAAGGAAAAAATAACTTATTTTCGGTCAAAATGTAAAAAAATTATAAAAAAAACTTTTGGAAATTAAATTTTATTGACTACCTTTGTACCCGGGTTGAGGTTATAACCCAACGGACGCGGCCGGTTCCGCGATAAAACAAAATAGCAATGGCTACGTTAAAATACACTACCCGCGAAATCAACGCCAATTACAAAATCAAGATTTCCGGAATGTTCGATGGACAAAAGGTTAATACGCTTGTTGGCGTTTCGGGCCTTATCAAGATGGTAAATGACATTGAATTGACAAACCGCCTTTTGGACCGTGCGTTTAACGATATGTCCGATTGTTGTGTGTGCAAATTACGTCGCGGATTGAAGATTTCGTTTTACGTTGCTTAAATTTTCCGCCATTATGTACACGATTGACCAATACAATTGGGGCCGCAAATTGAATGTTGTTGTAAAGGATTTCGAAATTATAAAGTAAAACCCGGGCCGGGCAATCGGCCCACAAAATGCAATACGATGGAAAAAAGACCTCAAAATTTTGAATTGGCGGTATATCTTGCAGGAAATCACCGCGAAAAAATGACTAATGATGACGCGTTTAAGAAAGTTGCGGCCGTTTATAATATGCAATGGCGAAGATTGAAACGCAATTTTGAATATGTGTGTTTTGTTAATGATACAATCAATGAACTTGCAACTAAAA
>Ga0310690_10003129_pt1 | contig 25372 bp, 24 predicted proteins | sample AusTroGonzalo_MG_2_FD_207661 | JGI IMG/M metagenome (GOLD analysis project Ga0310690, IMG submission 207661) | Bovine rumen microbial communities from tropical cattle in Woodstock, Queensland, Australia - Gonzalo_04 (v2) (version 2) | ecosystem: Host-associated > Mammals > Digestive system >... | reverse complement strand
AACTTCGACGCCAAAGCCAGGAAGATGCTGAAAGAAATAAAGGATATGCAGCTCGACCATCTGCCGGTCTGCGTGGCCAAGACGCAGTATTCTCTGTCCGACGACCCGAACAAGCTGGGAAGGCCCACGAACTTCAAGCTGAACGTCAGGGAACTCAAGATCTCCGCCGGCGCCGGCTTCATCGTCGCCCTGACAGGGGACATCATGACCATGCCCGGGCTCCCGAAAGTTCCGGCCGCCATGAACATCGACTGCTACTATGATCCCGAAAAGCGCGAAAGCGTCATAACCGGCCTCTTCTGATATGAACCTTGTTTACTTACTGATAGCTGTCATACTTATCGTGGCGGCCCTGGTAGTCTTTCTCATTATCCTTGGCAAAAGGTGGGAGAAAGACTTCCAAATGCGCTTGGACGAGAGCCTTAACAAGGCAACGTCTGATTTCAGCGAGCAGCAGGGGAAAAGCAACTCCGAAATAAACGAGAAGATCACGGAAAAGATCGGCAGTCTCCAGCAGTCCCTGGCGGAAAGATTAGGCCATATCGATGAGGCGCAGAATAACTTAAGCCAGCTGAACACCCAGGTCATATCCCTTAAAAAGGTATTAGAAGGCAACCAGACGCGCGGCCGTTTCGGCGAAATGCAGCTTAAATTACTATTGCAAAACGCTTTCGGTAATACGGAAGGTCTGTATTCGGAACAGTATTCCATTGGCAACGTCAGGCCGGACGCCGTGATTTTTCTGCCGGAACCGGAAAAACTTCTGTGCATAGACTCGAAGTTTCCGTTCTCGGAATATCAGGATCTTTTCAAGGAAGGCCTGACGGATGAACAGAAGAACGCCTTGAACGTCAAATTCAGGGCCGCGGTCAAGTCGCATATCACGACTATCAAGAACAAATACATAATTGAAGGGGAAACCTGCCCGTATGCCGTGATGTTCATTCCGAACGACGGCATTTTCTATTATGTCAACGTCGAAATAGAAGAATTGGCCGATTACGCCAGGAGCGTCAACGTCATTCTGTCCAGCCCGGGGACTTTGCAGCCGATTTTGGCGACCATAAGCTTATTCTGGCGGGAACAAAAACGCAACGAGAATCTCAAAGAGATAAGCAAGCAGTTGGCGGATATCGCGACAGCCTTCAGAGTATTCCATAAGAGCTGGGATCCTTTCAAAAATTCCTTAAATGACGCTTACGATAAAAAGGAAAAGATCGAATCTGAGCTTCAGCGTCTGGAAGACAAGCTTATTAGGATCGCCAACGCTGAGACGGAAGAGTAAGCCCTAAAAACCCCTTAATGACATTTCGGGGTTTTTATATATGCTCAACTTAACATAAGATATATTATGCGACATAAGAATACGCGGAAATCCGCATCAATAAAGGAAAGTCTTATCTGCGCCCCACCGGGTCGTCTTTCGAATTATCCCTAACCCTGCCGCCTATAAGGGCCAGAATTTCACCCGCCATATAGCAGGATCCGCAGATCAAAATATTGCCCTCAGTCTGAGCTTGGATATCCTTTAAAGCATCCGCGGAATTTTTGAAAACTTTCTCGAAGCGCCTGTCATTCGGCACAAGTTTTTTCCATTCCTCGCAGCTCAATTTGCGCTCGTTCTGCGGTTCGATATATGATATGGATTCCGCTATCGGTTCCAATATCTCCAGAGCCAATTTCGGGTCCTTTTCTTTTAGCATTCCGAAATAGATCTTCCACTTGCCTTCCGATATGTCGGTTAAGCTTCTGACCAGAGCCTGCCAGCCCTGAGCATTGTGGGCGCAATCCAGGATGGTTATGGGAACTTTCCGCAATATCTGCAGCCGTCCAGGCCAAACAGCCCTTTTTAAGCCGTTCAGGATGCTTATAGTATCTATGCCGCAATAATTAGCTATATTGGCGGCAATAGCGGCGTTTCCGTACTGATAATTGCCGATAAGACCTAATTCGGCATTGTAAAGGCCAATTTCAGGGATACTTATGAAGTATTTTAAAGGTTGGATATAGCCTTCCGTATAAGTGACAAATTTGCAAGGCGCGTCAAGTTTGGCGCAAGTGGCTTCCATTACGTCTTTTGCAATGCCTTCGCAGGTGTGGAAAAGAGGTATTTTCGGCCTGATGATACCTGCTTTTTCCGCGGCGATCTTTTCAAGCGTATCTCCCAGATACTGAGTATGTTCCAGGCCGATATTGGTAATAGCCGTGACATAGGGTTCTATGGCGCTGGTGGCGTCCAAGCGTCCGCCCAATCCGGTCTCCCAAACCACGTATTCGCAAGCTTCTAGGCTGAAATAGAGCCAGGCCAGGACGGTCAGGTATTCGAAAAAGGTCAGTTCCAGGCCCAGAGATCTGACTTCGAGGGCTAATTCCTCAAAACGCTTCTCCCCTATCATTTCGCCGTCGATTCTGATGCGCTCCCTGAGGTCGATGAGATGCGGGGAAGTGAAAAGGCCGTGCTTTATCCCTGCTTCCTTCAGAATGGAAGCGAGGAAAGCGCAGGTGCTGCCTTTGCCGTTGGTGCCGGCGATATGCAGGAACTTCGGCTCTTTTTGGATGTTGAACTTTGCTTTGAGGGCGGAAACAGCGTTTTGGGTGTTCTCGAGCCCCGGGCGGACGCCGAAGGTCCTGAGAGAGCAGAGATAGTTTTCCAGTTCCGTCATAGGGAGGCTTTGACCTCGTCCTTGATCATTTCTAGTCCTTCCTCAAAGGAATGGAAGGGCGGCAGGCCCAAGCTCTTGTAAAGGGTAAGATCGAAGGTGCAGTTTTCCGGGCGGTTGGCGGATAATTGCGGCGGCTTGCCGGTATCGACTACGAGGTTGGGATCGAAGCCGAAAGCGGCCGCTATGGCCCGGAACATCTGATAGCGCGTGATGCCGACGGGATTGCTCATGTGGACCAAGCCTTTGTAATGGCGTTTTTCCAGTTCCAATAAAGCTTGGGCGACGTCGGCGCTGAGCGAGGGGAAGCGCTTCTGGACGTTGTCGAGCTCCAGCTTCTCACCCTTAGAGAGCGTTTTGATGGCTTTGTGGATGAAACTGAGCTCCGGACGGTCGGTCGTACCGTACTGCAGGGCGATCCTTATGATCAAAAGGTCGGGGCAGATTGCGGCTGCCTTCTCCCCTGCCAGCTTCGTTTCGCCGTAAAGGTTGACGGGATCCGGTACGGCCTGTTCGTTGTAGGGGGGATTCTTGCCGTTGAAGACATAGTCAGTCGAGATATAGACGAGCCTTTTGCCGAATTTTCGGCACCATTCGGCCATGACTTTGGTGGCGTCGATGTGCAGAGCTTTCGCTGTTTCGGGCTTTCTCACGCATTCGTCGGGGTCTCTGATGGCCGCGGAATGGATGATAGTGTCAGGCTTTGTTTCGTCAAGAAGAGCTTCCAATGCCTGGAGGTCGGTGAGGTCGATCTTGCGGTCGCAGTTCGAGCCGGAATGGCCGAGTCCAATGATGGGATATACCGGACGGAAAGTTTTGTAGATATGCTGGCCTAAAAAGCCGCTTGCTCCGGTAAGCAGGATCATAAAAAAGCCTTAAAAAGGATGGGGTGAATGAGGAGACTTGAACTCCCGGCCTTCTGGGCCACAACCAGACGCTCTAACCAACTGAGCTACATCCACCACTTATAAAATCAGTTCATGTATTCTACCTAAACAGGCTCTGAAAGTCAAACGAAAAGGGGCGTGGAAATCAGGCCCCCTTTTTGATAAAATATCGACTAATAAATAACCTATTTTTATTTCTAAAATCCCTATGGAGGCACTATGAAAAAAACGGTTCCTTTCAACGGCACCAAAGAACAGGAAGAGCAACTGATCGCCTACATCAAAGAGATGCAGGACGTGCAGGGCAACCTCATTCCCATCATGCAGAAAGCCCAGGAGATCTACGGGTATCTGCCCATCGAAGTTCAGACCATCATTGCCCGTGAAATGGACATTCCCCTGGAGAAAGTTTACGGCATCTCCACCTTCTACGCCATGTTCGCGCTTGAGCCCAAAGGCAAATACCAGATCGCGGTCTGCCTCGGCACAGCCTGCTACGTCAAAGGCTCCGGCGACGTTTTCGCCAAGCTTGAAAAAGTCCTGGGCATTCAGGGCGGCGGCTGCACGCCGGACGGCAAGTTCAGTTTGGAAGCCTGCCGCTGCCTGGGCGCCTGCGGCCTTGCTCCTGTCATGATGATCAACGGCGAAGTTTACGGCCGTCTGACTCCTGACCAGATCCCCGGCATTCTTGCCAAATACAACGACTGATCTTTCCGTATGAAGATAAAAGAAGTCAAAGAGCTCTTGGATGCTGAGCTTTTGTGCGGCGACGAAGCGGAACTTGAGAAAGACGTTTACAGCGCCTGCGGCAGCGACATGATGAGCGACGTGCTTGCCTACGTGAAAGACCAGTCCGTGCTTCTTACAGGACTCGTCAATCCGCAAGTCATCAGGACCGCCGAGATGATGGACATGATCTGCCTCGTCTTCGTGCGGAGTAAAAAGCCGACGCCGGAAATGGTGTCGCTGGCGCACGAGCACGGGCTCGTCGTCCTCGCTACGGAAAAACGCATGTACGAAGCCTGCGGCATCCTCTATTCCAACGGTCTTACCAGCAAGGGAGTCAAGAAAAGATGAGCGAAGCTCTCACTTTTCATTTTGACGTGAACGGCGAAGACTTCACTTCCGCCGGCCAGGCCTCGGTCCGCTTCAAGAAGAACATGCGCGAACTGGGCGTCGATCCTGAGATCATCCGCCGCGCCTCCATCGCCATGTACGAGGGCGAAATAAACATGGTCATCCATGCGCACGGGGGCGTGGCCGACGTGGAAGTGGACGAGGACGCCATAAAGATCGTCCTGAAGGACCGGGGGCCGGGCATTCCCGACATTGCGAAAGCGATGCAGGAAGGCTACTCCACGGCTCCCGACAACATCCGCTCTTTGGGCTTCGGCGCCGGCATGGGGCTTCCCAACATGAAGCGCTACACCGACGAGATGCAGATAGAATCGACCGTAGGCGTTGGCACCACGGTCACAATGAAGATCAACCTTAATTAAATTTTTAACCGCGGCATGGAATATCAGCATTCAGTATCCCTGGACATCGAGAAGTGCAAAGGCTGCACTTCCTGCGTCCACCACTGCCCCACCGAGGCCATCAGGATCAGGGACCGCCATGCCGTGATTGACGCGATGCGCTGCATCGACTGCGGAGAATGCATCAGGATCTGCCCGCACCAGGCGAAAAAAGCCTTACGCGACGATCTACTGGATCTGCAGCGCTACAAATGGAAGATCGCTCTCCCCGCCCCCAGCCTCTACGCCCAGTTCAACAATCTTGACGACGTGGATTTCGTGCTGCAGGGACTCCTGGACATCGGTTTCGACGACATTTTCGAAGTGTCGCGCGGCGCGGAACTGGTGACGGCCAGGACGAGGCAGTATCTTAAGCGCGGCGATCTGCCGAAGCCCGTCATAAGCTCCGCCTGCCCCGCCATCGTGAGGCTCATAGCCCTGCGTTTCCCGAGCCTCAAGGAAAACATCCTTCCCCTCCTGCCGCCGATGGAGATCGCGGCGGCCATGGCCCGTGAGCAGGCCCTTAAAGATCATCCGGAATTCAAGAAGGAAGACATCGGCGTCTGCTTCATCTCCCCCTGCCCCGCCAAAATGAGCTACGTGAAAAACGGACTGCCGGAATACAAGAGCCAGGTGGATGTGGTGGTGGGCTTCAAGGACGTCTATTTCCTGCTCATCAATGAGATGAGATATTCCAGGCGCCCGAAGACGCTTTCGGAGTCCGGCATGATCGGCATCGGCTGGGCCGCTTCCGGCGGCGAGGCCACCGCGCTCTTCAACGACGCGTATCTGGCGGCGGACGGCATCGACAACTGTATCCGCGTGCTGGACCGCATCGAGGGCGGCGACTTCCCGAACCTGGAGTTTGTTGAGCTGAACGCCTGCCCGGGCGGCTGCGTGGGCGGCGCCATGACCATCCAGGATCCCTTCATCGCCAAAGCGAGGCTGCAGACATTGCGGCGCTTCATGCCGGTCTCGCAGAATTTCGTGGACGAAAAAGATCCCATCCCGGAAAATTATTTCGTGAAAGACATGGGCTCTTACACTCCTCTGAACCGTCTCTCCGACAACATGACGGAAAGCATGAGAATGCTGAAGGAAATAAGGGAACTCAAAGAGGAGCTGCCGGGCTTCGACTGCGGCGCCTGCGGAGCCCCCACCTGCCGCGCTTTCGCGGAGGACGTGGTGAAAGGCACAGCCAGCAAATACGACTGCATCCTGACGCATCTGGAAGACGTCAAAGCCTACCTTAGGGAACGCGAGGAGAAAGCATGACGGTAGCCGAATTCGCAAAGAAATACGGGATCGAAGCCCTGTCGCTCCCCGCTCCTGAAAGAGAGATCAAAGGCGGCTACATGGGCGACCTTCTCTCCTGGGTCATGGGACGCGCGCAAGCCGACCAGGCCTGGATAACCATTATGTCCAATCAGAACATCATCGCCGTGGCCTCCCTCGTGGACGTCGCCTGCATAATCCTGGCGGAGGATGTCAGACTGGAAGAAAGCATCGTTGAGAACGCCAAAGCGAAAGGCGTGAACGTTCTCGCGACCAAGGAACCGGCATTTGAGATTGCCTGCCAATTGAGCAAAGAAATATAAAATGAACCGCTACTATTACGACCTGCATATCCACTCCTGTCTTTCTCCCTGCGCGGAGAACGACATGACGCCCTGCAACATCGCAGGATTGGCGGCTCTGAACGGTCTCAATATAGTGGCGCTGACTGACCACAACAGCGGCAAGAACTGCCCGGCCTTCTACAAGGCCGCCAAGAATTACGGCGTCATTCCCGTGGCCGGCATGGAACTGACGACCGCCGAAGACATCCATCTCGTCTGCCTCTTCCCTACCCTGGAAGACGCCATGAATTTCAGCGACGAGATCGACAAGCGCAGGATCAGGGTGAAGAACAGGAAGGACATTTTCGGCGACCAGCTGATCATGGACGAAGAGGACAACGTTCTGGGCGAAGAGGAAGACCTCCTGCCCAACGCCACGACCGTTTCCTTAGACGAGGCTCCAACTCTGGTCGAAAAGCATAACGGCGTCTGCTACCCGGCGCACATTGACCGCGAAGCCAACGGCATCATAGCGATCCTGGGAGAACTGCCCAAGACGCCGGAATTCTCCTCCGTAGAGATCCGCGACCGCGAGAACACAGATGCCTACGTTAAGGAACACAATCTGGAAGGCAAGACCGTCGTCGTCTCTTCGGACGCGCACATGATAGAGCAGCTGAGGGAAAAGGAAAATTATTTCGACCTGGAAGACGAACCGTACAGCGGAGACCTGGTGAGGAAGTCTTTGTTCAACCGCCTGAGAGGAGCCAAATGAAAGAGCTTTCTTTGAACATCCTCGACATTGCGGAAAACTCCGTGAAGGCCAAGGCCCCGCTCACCCAGATCCTCCTTACCGAGACGGAAGACCTTCTGACAATTGAGATCATTGACAACGGCTGCGGGATGACTGGTGACGTCGTGAAAAGAGTGACGGACCCCTTCTACACGACCAGGACGACCAGGAAGGTTGGGCTCGGCATCCCCTTCTTCAAGATGGAAGCGGAGCAGACGGGCGGAACTTTCGAGATCGAATCCAAAGCGGAAGCGGAATATCCCGAAGACCACGGCACGATAATAAAAGCGACATTTCATAAAGATCACATAGATTTCATTCCCTTGGGCGACGTCGTCTCGACCGTGACCACGCTCATCCAGGGGCATCCCGACTCCGACTTTCTCTTCAGGCACGCTTTTCCCACGGGAACCGCTTCACTGGACACGAGGGAAATAAGAAACGAGCTGGGCGGCGGCGTCTCACTGGCGGAATACGAAGTGATCAAATGGATAGAAGAATATTTAAAAGAACAATATCAATCAATTTAACTCCAACTCAAGGAAAACTTATGAAATCTTTGGCTGAACTTCAAGCGATCAAAGACAAAATGAAAGACAAAGTCGTCCTTAGGGAAGGTTCCGCGCAGAAACGCGTGGTGGTCGGCATGGCCACCTGCGGCATCGCTGCCGGCGCCAGGCCCGTATTGAACGCCTTTGTGGAGGGTGTGAGCAAGGAAGGCCTTTCCGGCGAAGTGGCCGTCACTCAGACGGGCTGCATCGGCATCTGCCAGTACGAGCCGGTGGTCGAGGTCTTCGAGGCCGGGAAAGAGAAAGTCACCTACGTTAAAATGACCGCTGAGAAAGCCCAGCGCGTCATTACGGATCACCTCAAAGGCGGCAAGGTCGTGACCGAATACACGATCGCCGCTTACGCCAAATAAGGAGGAGACTTTATGATTCGTGCACAAGTATTGATCTGCGGCGGCACCGGCTGCACCTCTTCCGGCAGCCACAAGCTGATGGAGTCTTTCGAGACTAACCTCAAAAAGTATGAGTTGGACCAGGAAGTCAAGATCGTGCAGACCGGCTGCTTCGGCCTCTGCGCTCTCGGCCCCGTGGTCATCGTCTATCCCGACGGCACCTTCTACTCCCGCGTCACGGAAGGCGACGTGGAAGAGATCGTCTCCGAGCATCTTCTTAAAGGCCGCATCGTCGAGCGCCTGGAATACAAGGACGTCACCGACGATCTTAAGAACAAAGCCGACGTTTCCCTGAACGACACGAAGTTCTATCGTTCCCAGATGCGCATCGCGCTTAGGAACTGCGGCGTCATCAACCCCGAGGACATCAACGAGTACATCGCCATGGACGGCTACGCCGCTCTTGGCAAAGTTTTGACTGAGATGAAACCGGAAGACGTCATCCAGACGCTTCTCGACGCGGGCTTAAGAGGCCGCGGCGGCGCCGGCTTCCCCACCGGCATGAAGTGGAAACTGGCCCGTACGCTCGTCAACGACGGCGGACCGAAGTACGTCTGCTGCAACGCTGACGAAGGCGACCCGGGCGCTTTCATGGATCGATCCGTTCTGGAAGGCGATCCGCACGCCGTCCTTGAAGCCATGGCCATCGCCGGCTACGCGATCGGCTCCAACCAGGGCTTCATCTACGTCCGCGCCGAATACCCCATCGCCGTCAAGCGTCTCCAGATCGCCATCGGCCAGGCCAAAGAGCTCGGCCTCCTCGGCAAGAACATTTTCAACACGGGCTTTGACTTCGACATCGACATCCGTCTCGGCGCCGGCGCTTTCGTCTGCGGCGAAGAAACGGCTCTGATGACCTCTATCGAAGGCAACCGCGGCGAACCGAGGCCCCGTCCCCCGTTCCCGGCGGCCAAAGGCCTCTTCATGCGCCCGACCATTCTGAACAACGTCGAGACTTACGCCAACATTCCCCAGATCATATTGAAGGGCGCCCAGTGGTTCGCCTCAATAGGAACTGAAAAATCCAAAGGCACGAAAGTCTTCGCCCTGGGCGGCAAGATCAACAACACCGGCCTTGTGGAAGTTCCCATGGGCACGACGCTCCGCCAGATCGTGGAAGACATCGGCGGCGGCATCCCGAACGGCAAGAAATTCAAAGCGGCCCAGACCGGCGGTCCTTCCGGCGGCTGCATCCCGGCCGAGCACTTCGACGTTCAGATCGATTATGACAACCTGATGGCCATCGGCTCCATGATGGGTAGTGGCGGCCTCATCGTCATGGACGAGGACAACTGCATGGTGGACATCGCGAAATTCTTCCTGGAATTCACGGTGGACGAATCCTGCGGCAAATGCACGCCCTGCCGTATCGGCACGCGCCGCATGCTGGAAATGCTGACGAAGATCACGGAAGGCAAAGCCACCCTGGAAGATCTCGACAAGCTCGAAGCTCTCTGCTACTACATCAAGGACAACTCCCTTTGCGGCCTCGGACAGACGGCCCCCAACCCGGTCCTTTCCACCCTGCGCTACTTCCGCAAGGAATACGAGGCCCACGTTGTGGAGAAACGCTGCCCCGCCGGCGTCTGCAAAGCGCTCCTCAATTACGTCATAGACCCCCTGAAGTGCAAAGGCTGCACGCTGTGCGCCCGCAACTGCCCGGTCGGCGCCATAACTGGCACAGTCAGGAATCCCCATACGATCGACACCACGAAGTGCATCAAGTGCGGCGCTTGTATGGATAACTGCAAATTCGGCGCTATCAGCAAGAAATAAGGGAGAAATACTATGGAAAATGTAAATGTCAAAATAAACGGTAAAGATTACAGCGTGCCCGCCGGCTCCACCATCCTGGAAGCCTGCCGCATCGCCGGAGTGGAGATCCCGACTCTCTGCTACCTGAAAGGCATCAACGAGATCGGCGCCTGCAGAATGTGCGTGGTGGAAGTGAAAAAAGCCCGCACGCTCGTGGCCGCCTGCGTTTACCCCGTCAACGAGGGCATCGAGATCACCACTAATTCAGCGCGCGTTCTGGAAGCGAGGAAGAAGACCCTGTCTTTGATCCTCTCCAACCATGACCGCAAGTGCCTCTCCTGCGTCCGCAGCAGCAAATGCGAACTGCAGACTCTGGCCCACGACATGGGCGTCGAGGACGAGGGCTACTACGACGGCGTGAGAAGCGAGTCCGAAGAGGACATCTCCGCCGCGCACATGATCCGCGACAACAACAAGTGCATCCTCTGCCGCCGCTGCACGGCCGTCTGCGAAAAGATCCAGGCTGTGGGCGTCATCGGCGCCAACGGCCGCGGCTTCAAGACTCGCATCACCTCCCCCTTCGAAATGGGCTTGGGTGAAACGAGCTGCGTCTGCTGCGGACAGTGCATCGCCGTCTGCCCGGTGGGCGCCCTCAAAGAAAAGGACTACACCAAGGAAGTGCAGAAAGCCATCAACGATCCCGAGAAATTCGTGGTCGTCCAGACCGCCCCGGCCGTCAGAGCCGCTCTCGGCGAGGAATTCGGTTATCCGATGGGCACCCCGGTGGAAGGCAAGATGGCGGCCGCTTTGCGCCGCATGGGCTTCGACAAGGTCTTCGATACTGACTTCAGCGCCGACCTTACCATCATGGAAGAAGCCAACGAATTCGTCGAGAGAGTCAAAAACGGCGGCAAGCTGCCCCTTATCACCTCCTGCTCCCCCGGCTGGATCAAGTTCTGCGAACATTACTTCCCCGAACTGACCGAGAACCTCTCCACCTGCAAGTCCCCGCAGCAGATGTTCGGCGCCACGCTGAAGACCTACTACGCGCAGAAGATGGGCATCGATCCCAAGAAGATCGTCTCCGTCTCCGTCATGCCCTGCACGGCCAAGAAGTTCGAGATCGGCCGCGACGACCAGTCCGCCGCGGGCCCCGGCATCCCTGACCTCGACTACTCCATCACGACCCGCGAACTGGCCCGCATGATCAAGCATCACGGCATCAAGTTCCGCGAACTGCCCGACGAAGGCTTCGATGATCCTCTGGGCGAATCCACCGGCGCGGCCGTCATCTTCGGCGCCACCGGCGGCGTCATGGAAGCCGCTCTCAGAACGGCTGTCGAATGGATCACCGGTCAGGAACTGAAAGCCGTCGACTTCAAGGAAGTCCGCGGCACCCAGGGCATCAAGGAAGCCACCTACAACGTGGCCGGCATGGATGTCAAGATCGCCGTGGCGAGCGGCCTTGCCAACGCCAAAGAGCTCCTGACCAAGGTCAGGAACGGTGAAGCTGACTACCACTTCATCGAGATCATGGCCTGCCCGGGCGGCTGCGTCAACGGCGGCGGCCAGCCCCAGGTCCACGCTTCCATCAGGAACACCGTGGATATCAGGGCCGAGCGCGCCAAGGCGCTCTATCAGCTCGATTCCGGCATGAAGATCAGGAAGTCTCATGAGAATCCCAGCATCAAGAAGGTGTACGCGGAATTCTATGAGAAGCCCGGCAGCCACAAGGCTCACGAGTGCCTGCACACCAAGTACGTTAAGCGCGGCCTCTATAAATAAGGCTGACAGCAGCGTGCAAAAAAAAGACCCGCGGCGAAAGCCGCGGGCCTTTTTTTATTCTGAGGATCCCTGTCAGTTCTGCTGCACGACCTTTTCGGCGTGCTTCACTTTCACGGGGTTCTTTGTCTTGGCCGAGAAGATGTTGTGGCGCAGCATGACGTTCTTGGCGTAGGAAACGATAACGTCCGGCTGGTCCAGTTCCGATTCGAAAATATTGTTTTCGATCAGAATGTTGTCGTGCACGCGGGACTTCTCGTTGCCGTCGCAGTTGATGCAGACGCCGGTGCAGCCTCCGCCGTAGCCGCAGCGGATGAAGCGGTTGCCGCGGATCACGATGTTTTCAGATCCCGGTCCTTCGCCCCAGCCTTTCTCCACGCCGATGTGGATGGCGTAGAGCGTCGTCTCCATGATCGTGCAGTTCTCGATCAGAACGTTCCTGGTCTTGATGAGGACGCCCCTGGCGCGGTGCGACATGATGGAGCAGCCGCGCATCCTGAGAGAGGGCATCCTGGAAGCGTTGATGCAGGCGTATTTCTCGAGATGATTGGGAAGCGGAGTGTCGAAGGTCACTTTGCTTCTCAAATTCTTCACGTCCTTTTCCACTCTCACGACTTTCATGGTCGTCAGGACGTTCATGGTCTCGTAATCCACGATCTCCATGATGTCGCCGGCTTCCGGAGCGTCGAGGACCAGGGCGTGCGTCATGGCTTTGACTTTGAGGATGGCGCTATTGTCGTCCCCTTCCACAGGGATCATAGTGTAGTAAAAGTTATGCAGATTGGTGGCGTCGTCGCCCTGGTTGGCGAACATGCAGTTCTCGAAATCAATGATGCCGGAGCAGTTCGTGAAGTGGGTTGCGTCCGTATTGGTAGAGAGCTTCTTTCCGGGCAGAGGAACGACTCTCAGACCCTGCATGAAGACGTTCCTGGTCTTGTTGCCGACAATGCCCATGCCGGGCTGACAGAAGATCGTCACGTCTTTCAAGGTGATGTCCTCGCATTCGTTCATCAATATGGCCGGACGGAAATGCAAAGAGTGGTTGAAGATCACGATGAAGCCCTTGTATTTCTCAGGAATGGAACCGTGCACGCGGAAGGTGCCGTCGGACAACACTTCGTTGTCCCTCTGGAAATAATCCTGGTTCGGCTCAAGCCTTTCCCTTACGGGATCCCAGTAAGAGATCCTGGAGAGCGAAACGCCTTCCGTAAGCGGCGTGTCGGCATCCAGCTTCACGTCGTAGTAGTCTTTCTCGACTTTCGTGATGACGCCCTGGGTGAAAGGCAGCCTCTTGTAAGAGATGCTGAGGCCCTCGATGCAGACGTTCTTCGAGCCTTCCAGAGTCACGGGTTCCATGAAGCCCTCGCAAAGGATCGTCACGCCCTTGGCGGTCACCTTCACGTTCTTGAGGTCGCGCATGTCGAGCCCGGTGACGTACGGGAAATAGAATTGGAAGATCGAGTTCTCGTCCTGGCTCTTGTCCTTCAAAGACATGACGGTGTCGCGGAGCTTTATCGCTTCCGGATCGCTGATAAGGTACACGCCCGGGTCGATAACTAGTTCGCAGTTTCCCTTAGCCCTGCAGGCGTCGAAAGCCGCTTTGAAAGCGTCTCTGGCGTTGACGTTGCCGTCTGATTTGGCTCCGTAATCGCTGAATTTGATCTTTTGCATGTTCATGGTCTTACCTTTTCCTTTCGGGGCTCCGAAGGAAGAAGAGCAGCCGGCGGCCAGCACTATGAGCGCCGCGAGAGCCAGTTGTTTTCCAAAAGAAAGCATCGTTCTTTTCCTTCAATATGGTTGGTTACGTAAACGATTATATCATAGAAAGCTCAAGTAATGGTATAATCAGATAAATAATACCTAACTAATGCGGGACATATCCAATATGAAGAATATTTTTGCAGTTATTCTTACGCTCTTAGTTTTCGCCTCGGCAGCCTTCGGCGCCGAGACGCTTCCCTTGCAGCCCGAGAAGGATGACTTTCTCGAGGCCTACCGCCTCGCTTTGAACGCCTACGGAGTCAACGCCAGTTATGAGGAATTGGCCTGCCTGAACGGGCTCCCCCTTACGCCGCTTAGGAACAGCGAGACCTTCTGCGGAAGGAAGTCCGACTTCCCCTGTTCCTGCCATTACAATGTCCAAAGGCTGAACAATTTTTACCGCCTGAGGAACGAAGAGAAGAGTTTCAGCGCCAAGGAACAGGTTTCGGCATCCAAACGCACAGAATACCGCAAACTAATATCCGATGCGCAAAAGGAAGGCGCTCCGGCCATCCAGTTCGCCAAGCTTCAGGGACAGCTCTCCCCCACCTGGCACTATGTTGAGCCAGGGACCGGCCTGACTCTGAGGGCTGTTTACCGCGACAGAGCTTACACTTTCCAGGGCGTTCCGGAGAAGGTCTGGCTCATCCGGAGATCTTCCCGCCCCGCTTCTTCCGACACGCCCCAAGTCTTTATCTTCGAAAATATCGGCAAGCTTCTGAACGGCACGACGACCGTCTCTTTTTTGATAGGCGGCGTCAACATGCTGCGCGAATTCGCGGACAGCGCTTACGCCATGCCCTGGTGCCCGGAATGCAATTCTCCCTTCAACAACTGCATCTACAAGCACCTCCTGCGCTGGCAATATGATTCCAAGAAAGCGCTTTCTCTCTTCCCCTTCATGCGCCAGCTCTGCCAGACCGAAGAGGAGAGAGCCTTGCTTGGCCTGGCGGAGAAGGAATACAAGAATTATTCCGAGGGCTTCACGGCTATTTTAAGCGACCCGAGCTGGGATCACCCCCAGACCGACTTGGCCTCCCAGACCATCATGGGCGAAAAAGTGAGGAAACTGACGCTTCCTCTCATGAGCTGCGCGGAATGTTTCTTCACGCTGGCCAACAAGAAAAACTCCCTGAGTCAGGAGTATTACTCCCCCAGCAAACGCTCGCAGCTTGTTTCCGACAAGCTCGCCACCACGATAGTCGACATGCAGGTCGACTCGCGCTATGAAGGCTCCCTGGCCACTTCGCTTCTGATCGCCTGCCAGCTCTCAGGCTGCGACAGGCCGACTTTCGTCACGCGCTCCATAGCCGGGCTTCCCGTAAGGCTGGCGCTTAGGACCAACGACTGGTATTTCTGCCGTGAGATCAACGAGGGATCGGACGTAAAGGACGCCTTGGCGGAAGCCTGCGGGTTCCGTCTGAGAACTATAACGACGAAGATCAGCGACACGGAAGCCGCCACAATTGACAACAACATCAAAAGAGTTTACGACGCGGCCGTAAGAAAAGTTATAGACAACATTTCCGGAAAGAGACACGCCGCGGTTGGCTCCAACCTCAACCGATCCGGATCCTGGGGCGTCATCGCCGGCTACAGCGACTACGGCTTCACCTGGCTTGGGCGAAGCGTGCTGGACACGAGATCCCAGCTCACGGAATTCACCACGCTTCCCGCGGACATAATACTGATCGACACAGCTTTGCCGAAGCAGTCCTTTGAGGACGACGTGATCCTCTCCCTGGCGCGCTGGATAAAATACATCAAGGGAACGAACAGCCAGGGCGTTCTTACGGGCGGGAAACTCTTCTCTTACTGGATGAGGGAAGTCGCAAGCTGGTCAAGGCATGAAGATATGCCCGAGCCCAAGAAAGCCGGCGTCAACCGCAGCCTCTGGAACACCATGATAGACGGCCGCAGCGATGCGCTGTTCTTCGTCAATCATTTGATCAAAGCCGTTCCCATTATCTCCATCCCCATGACGGAAGCCAAGGAGATCTTGGAAAGAGAGCTGACAGTCGCCCGCAGCGCCTTGAACAACGGGTACGTTTTGGGCTACGACAATTCCCGCTACCAGCCGACCAAGTTCGATCAGGGCTCCTTCATGAGGCAGATCGACGCCATGCGCCAGATAGCCGAACAGGACAGGCTTTTATTAACGCATCTGGAAACGGCGCTCCAGACTCTCAAGAAATAATTTACCTGGCCAGGAACAGCATCACAGCGGTGATGACCGCTTCTCCGCAGAAAAGGCCCCTGGCGGCGCCAATCGCCCCGCTTGCGCTTATCATGCATGCCGATAGGCCTATGCTCAGGATAACGCCCAAAACGAGCGGCAGAAGCGCTGTTCTGGCCTTTCCCTTGGCTATCACTCTCTGGTAGGCCAAAACTCTCAAGGGTACCAGGGCCATCTGGAAGATCCCGGCTTTCAACACGAGGGCGCCGCCTTCATACGACTGGCTGAACAGCAGCGAATAGATGAGCCCGGCGCAAAAATAACCGGCGGCGGCGAACAAAACTCCCAATATGAGCGCGGGAAGCAGCGTTCTTTTGTACGTCCCCTCTCCCCCTTCCTTGCTGAACCTGGCAAGAAAGACGAAGCCTCCAAGGTTCGCAAAAGTAACGGCCGTATAGATAAGCCGGAAAGAAGAGGCGTAAAGCCCGGCTTCCTGCTCCCCTTTCATGAAGAATACCAGGAACTGCGGAGCGTTCTCATGCAACAGGAGCAAAGCGGAAAGCAAAGTCAGAAGCAGAACGGGCTTCAAATTTATTTTGGGTACAGGCAGGCTGCGGTCCGCAACTTTCCCGTAGCGCAGGAAAAGGCAAAGGAAAAGGAAGATGTTCTCGATGGCGATGGCGGCTGTGAAAGCGCCGGCCGCCGCCATAAGGTTGGAGCTTCCATGCACTAGCGTGAAGAGCAGCGCAAGGTAAACCAGGCGTCCGCCCACAAAGTAAACCGCGATCGGCCACGACCACTCCAGCCCGTAGAAAAGGTTGACGGTGTAGAATTGCAGCGGGATGAAGCCCAAGCCGAAAAGGATGAGGGCGAGACCGCAATCCCTGCTCCCCCTCCCCAGGTACAGCGCGATGAGGGCGGTAAGAATAACGGCCAGGTTCGCCAGCTTTCTCCTTACGTGAAAAAGCTCTTTGGAAAAAGGCCAGACAGTTTCAGGAGAAAGTTTGGCGCTCTCAGCGGTCGTCAAAGTGTCGATTCCCGTGAAGAGCGCCAGGCTGATGTAATTCGTAACGGCAAACGCCGTGCTGAAGATCCCGAAGCCTTCCACTTCAAGTTTGTTCGCCAGATAGATCGTGGCGACGAACATCATGACTTTGCTGAGGATGTTCCCGCCCCAGACGAAAGCCAATTCGGAAAGCGGCCAATGGGATCTATTGTTCATCAAAGCGTTACGATATTGCTGCGGTCCGCAATGTCCTTGGTCGCGTTGCGGGTGTCGACGATGAGCTTGGCGCTCTTGGCTATCGCCTCGTAGTCGAAGCAGGAGTGGTTCGTCAGAACGACTATGCAGTCGTACTGGTCCAGGTTCTCGTTGCCGACGCCCGTGATAACTTCGTCGTTGTAGCGGAAGCTCTTGATGAAGGGGTCATTGTAATAGAGTTCGGCGCCTTTCTGGCGCAGCCTGTCGTAAACGAGAAGCGAGGGGCTCTCCCTCAGATCGTCGATGTCCTTTTTGTAAGCCATGCCGAGAAGGAGTATCTTCGACCCCTTGATGCTCTTTTTATGTTCGTTCAAAGCTTCGCCGATCAGAGTGACGACGTAATCAGGCATAGCGCTGTTGATATCGTCCGCCAGCTCAATGAAGCGTGCCTTGTAATGCAGCGTCCTAAGTTTCCAGGAAAGGTACAAAGGATCGATCGGAATGCAGTGGCCGCCGATGCCGGGGCCGGGATAGAAGGGCATGAAACCGAAAGGCTTCGATGAAGCGGCTTTTATCACTTCCCAGACGTCGATGCCGAGATATCTGCACATTATGGCGATCTCGTTTACGAGGCCGATGTTTATGCTGCGGAAAGTGTTCTCGAGAAGCTTCGCCATTTCCGCGGCTTCGCAGGAGGAGACCGGCACGATCATCGGGATGATGCTGGAATAAAGCGCGACCGCCAGCTCCGTGCATTCGGGCGTGGCGCCGCCCACGACTTTCGGCGTGTTAAGCGTGTTGTATTTCGGATTGCCCGGGTCCACGCGTTCCGGGGAGAAAGCGACGAAAACGTCCTTGCCAAGTTCGAAGCCGGCTTTCTGAAGCGGCTTGATCATCAGTTCCCTGGTGCTGCCGGGATAGGTGGTGCTTTCCAAAACGAAGAGCGTGCCTTTTTTTAGATGCGGGAGAATGTAGTCCCTGGCGTTGATCATGTAGGAGACGTCCGGTTCGCCGGTCTTGGCTAAGGGCGTAGGAACGCAGATGGAGATGCAGTCAACGTCACGCAGCGCGGAAAAATCGGTGGTCGGCGTAAAGCGGCCCTCGTCCACGAAACCTTTCAAAGTCTCCGACTTCACGTCGATGATGTAGGACTCCCCTTTCTTCAAGCTTTCAACTTTGCTTTGCGAAAGGTCGATGCCCGTCACCTTATAGCCCTTGCTCGCAAAAGCGCAGGCCAGAGGAAGCCCGACGTAGCCCAATCCCACGACCGCCACGTGCGCTTCGCGGGAAACTATTTTTTCTTTCAAGCTCTTCATTTTATTTGTCCTTTTGTTAGTTCTTTTTCAAAATAATCGATCGTCAGCTTCAGACCTTCCCGGAGCGGGATAGTGGGTTCCCAGCCGAGTTTCGCCTTGGCGAGCGAAATATCCGGCCTTCTCACCATCGGATCGTCGGAAGGCAGCGGAAGCTTAACGATCCTGCTCTTGGAGCCGGTCATCTCGATCACGATGTCGGCCAGTTCCTTGACGGTGAATTCCCCGGGATTGCCAAGGTTGACAGGGCCGGCGAAACCGTCTTTTTCCATCATGGCAAGAATGCCTCTTACCAGATCGCTGACATAGCAGAAAGACCGCGTCTGCGTCCCTTCGCCGTAAACCGTGATGTCTTTCCCCTGCAGCGCCTGGACGATGAAGTTGGAGACGACTCTACCGTCGTTCACCCTCATCCTGGGGCCGTAAGTGTTGAAGATGCGGATGATCTTGGTGTCAACGTTGTTCTGCCTGCGGTAGTCGCTGCAGAGCGTTTCCGCCACGCGCTTGCCCTCGTCGTAGCAGCTCCTGACGCCGACCGGATTGACGTTGCCCCAGTAGGATTCCACCTGCGGATGGACCTTGGGATCGCCGTAAACTTCCGACGTGGAAGCCTGAAGAAGCCTGGCGCCGCAGCGTTTGGCTAAGCCAAGCATGTTGAAAGCGCCGAGCATGCTTGTCTTCGTCGTCTGGATGGGATCGCTCTGGTAGGCGTCCGGAGAGGCCGGGCAGGCGAAGTTGAAGATCCAGTCGAAGTCTTCGCAATAAGGTTCCGACACGTCGTGCTTAACGAAGCGGAAAGCAGCGTTGCCTTCAAACTGCTCAATGTTTTCCAATCTTCCGGAGGAGAGATTGTCTATGACCGTCACCTGACAACCAAGCTTCAGAAGCTCTCCCGTAAGGTGGCTGCCTATGAATCCGGCTCCGCCGGTAACAAGTACGCGTTTTCCTTTCATTTCAAACCTATAACGTCGGCCATAGTGTAAAGGCCGGGCTCCTTTCCAATAAGATATTTCGCGGCTCTCAGGGCGCCCATTGCGAAGTTTGAGCGGCTGGATGCTTTGTGAGTAAACTCTATCCTCTCGCCTTCCGAGGCGAAGATCACCGTGTGGTCGCCGACCACGTCGCCTCCTCTCAAAGAGTGTATCGCTATTTCTCCTTCAGGCCTTGCGCCTGTGTTGCCGAAACGACCGTAAATTTCCTTTTCCTTACCGACTCCCCTGCCGCTTTCCACCATGTCAGCCAGATAAAGCGCTGTGCCGCTGGGAGCGTCCTTCTTGTTGTGATGGTGCATCTCAACAATTTCGGCATCATACTCTTCTCCGAGCACGGCGGAGGCCTTTTTTAAAAGCTCTCCCAAGAGATTGACGCCCAGGCTGAAATTGGCGGCATGGATGACAGGGATGGTTTTCGCAGCTTCCGCAAGCGCGTTTATCCCCTCTTCGGGAACTGCCGTCGTGCCTATGACGGCCGGAACCTTATGCGCGGCGTAAGCGTCCGCTCTCTTTGCTATGCCGTCCGCCAGGGCGAATTCTATGACAACGTCGGCGTCTTTCAGGGCGGCATCAATATCATCTGTTACCGTAACGCCGCAAAAAGCTTTCCCGACTGCCGGGGAACACTTGAATTCAAGGGCGCCGCTCACAGTGAATCCGAAGCTCTCGGCGAGAACCCCAACGTTCTGACCCATGCGCCCCATGGCGCCTACTATGCAGAGATTAGGCATTAGTTTCCTTGTTTTCCAATTCTTTTAACAATTCCTCGACCGCATTCAGGACCATTTCCGGCGTGATGTCCGCCATGCACAAAGAAGGCTGGCCGGCCTCCCCCAGAACGCACTCGCGATGATAGCAGGGCAGGCAGCGCCTCTTGCTCTGCAAAACTTTGTTGTGATCTCCGTAGGGGCCGTGGCGCCTCGGGTCCGTCGGCCCCATCACGGCGATCATCGGCGTTCCCGCCGCCGCCATGACGTGCATAGGCCCGGTGTCCGGCGTTACGGCGCAGACGGCCTCGGCGCTCAAGGCCAGGAACTGCGACCAATCAGTCTTGCCGGAAAGGTCGATGAAGGCGTCCGGAGCGATCCGGCAGATCAAAGCGCAGACTTCCCTGGCGTCGCTGCCGCCCACCAAAACGCCCTGCCAGCCGTGGCGGGCTTTCAACTCGCGCCCGACCGCCGCGATGAATTCCGGCACCCAATTCTTGCTTTTCCAACGCGTAAGGGGTACGGCGATGAAGAAGCCTTTTTTCGTCAATCCGAATTTGTCCAGAGTGGACTGAGTGTCTTCGGGCGCGAAAGAGGGCCATTTTTCATCCTTTTCTATCCCGATCTCTTTCAGCATTTCGAGATTGCAGAGCGTACTGTGCGTCAGCTTCCTGTTGACGACTACCTTCGTGTCATAGAAGATCGGCGAGCATTCCCTGCCGTCCGCGAAGCCGATAGTTTTCTTGGCGTTGGAAAGAGCGGTGAAGATCCCGCTCCTCAGCAACCCCTGAAGGTCTATAGTGTAATCATAATGCTGAAAGGGAAGCTTGCACGCCACTCCCAGGTAATTTATGAGAGCTTTCGGCCAAGAGGAAAATTTCTTCCAGGCCTGACGGTCGATGACAAGCACCCTGTCGGCGCCGGCTGCCTTGGCCAGCCCGGCGTATTCCTTGTTCACAAGCCAGTCCACGGACGCATCGGGGTAGCGCTTCTTGATAAGCGCCACGACCGGCATGGCGCAGGCCACGTCGCCCAAAGAACTCGGCTTAATGATGAGGAATCTCACTTTTTCCTTACTGGACGTTCACTACGTCTTCTATGGAGGGGATCTCTTCCTGCAGGACTTTCAAAACGAAGCCGCGGAGCGTCATAATAGCGCCCGGGCAGTGCCCGCAGGCGCCCTGCAGCCTGACTTTCACCACGTTGTTCTCGATCCCTACGAATTCGCAGGAACCGCCGTGAGTCTGAAGGAGGGGGATGACTTTTTCATCCAGGATCTTCTTGACTTGTTCTTCCATAAATTCACCTGTATTTTAGTTTTAATTTTTATCTAATGATTATAGCAAAAGCGTCTATCCTTAAGCAAACCCATCTTCACTTCGGACGCTATTGCCCAAAGGGGCGGGCTTTTGATAAAATATCCTAATTAAAAATGAATGATTTTATGAAAGAAAAAGCCTTGCCAGAATCTATCTTTTTGTGGCCCGATGAGTCGGTGCCGCAAAGAAAATACCGCTCCAAGGTCGAGCGGCGGATCCCGGACGCCGCCCCCATAACGCTCATTACGGGCATAAACTATCCCGCGCTCGTCCCCTTCCCCGCCAAAAGAACGAAAACGCACTCCCCTGCCGTCATCGTCTGCCCGGGAGGAGCCTACGACGTTCTGGCCATCGACTACGAGGGCTATGAGATCGCGGAATATCTCTCAAAGAACGGGATCTCGGCCTACGTTCTGAAGTACCGCGTGCCCAAGCAGCGGGCTGCCGCGCTTTGCGACGCCCTGCGCGCAGTCAGATATCTCAGGTTCAACGCCGAAAAGTTCGGCATAAGAAGGGACAGCATCGGCATCATGGGCTTCTCAGCCGGCGGACATCTCGCCGCCTTCTGCGCCGGAAGCTACGCCAAAAAGCTCTATGAACCTATCGATGAGATCGACTGTGAGAGCGCCCGCCCCGACAATTTGGGCCTCATCTATCCGGCTTACCTGGAATTGAAGCCTAAATTCACGCTTACCAAAGATCATCCTCCGACCTTCCTTCTGCAAGCCAGCGACGACCCCTACTTCCCCAGCCTTACGGCCTACGAAAAGGCGCTTCTCATTAAGAAGCTTCCCTTGGAGTGCCACATCTATCCGGAAGGCGGGCACGGCTTCGGATCGCGCCCCTGCGGCAAAGCGACCGACAACTGGCTTGAACTTTATTTATCCTGGCTGAAAAGACAAACAAAACAAGCGAAATAAAAATGTTTTCAGAAATCGTCAAAAAGATCATCTCGACTCCCGTTTATGAAGTCGCCAAAGAGTCGCCCTTGGACAAGATGTCCATTCTGAGCGGCAAGCTTAACAACACAATCCTTGTCAAACGCGAAGACCAGCAGGAAGTCTTCAGCTTCAAATTGAGAGGCGCCTACCAGAAGATCCACTCTCTTGCCAAAGAAGACCTGGAAAGGGGCGTCATCGCCGCCTCCGCCGGCAACCACGCCCAGGGCGTGGCGCTGGCCGCCGCAAGACTTGGCTGCAAGGCGACGATCGTCATGCCGAAGCCGACTGCAAGCATAAAGATAAACAACGTCCGCCGTTTGGGCGCCGAAGTCATAGTCTACGGCGACAATTTCGACGAGGCCTGCGCCTACGCGCTCGACCTGGCCAAAGAAAAAGGCCTCAGCTTCATCCATCCCTATGACGACCCGGACGTCATCGCCGGGCAGGGCACGATCGCCATGGAGCTTTTGAGGCAGAATCCCGAACAGCTTGACGCCGTCTTCGTCCCGGTTGGCGGCGGCGGCCTTATTTCCGGCATGGCGAGCTACATCAAAACTTTCCGTCCGGAAGTGAAAGTCTTCGCGGTCGAGCCCGAGGGCTGCGCCTGCTGCAAAGCTGCCATCGACAACGGAAAGCGAGTCGTCCTCGACAAGGTCGACCTTTTCGCCGAAGGCGTCGCGGTCAAACAGCTGGGAGCGCTTCCCTTTGAGATATTGAAAAACAACCTCGACGGCTGCATCACTGTCACTCCCGAAGAGATCTGCGCGGCCACGCGCGACATCTTCAACGACACCAGGGCCATTTCCGAAACCTCCGGCTCCGTCGGCCTGGCGGGCATCAAGAAATACATCCGCGAAAACAACGTGACCGGCAAAGTCTTCGCCACCGTGCTGTCCGGCGCCAACATCAACTTTGAAAGGCTGAGAGTGATCTCCCAGCTGGCCGAGATGGCGGAAGGCGAAATACTCTTCTCCGCCAAACTGAAAGAACAGCCGGGCTCCTTCCGCGCTTTCGCCGCCGCCATAGACGGCCACGACGTGACGGAGTTCAACTACCGCCATTCCGACGACACGAAGGCTTACGTCTTCGTCGGCATAAGGCTCGCGCCCGGGCAAAAGCGCGACACGCTCTACGACAAACTCAACAGCTTAGGCTATGAGATCTGCGACCTTACCGGTAATCTGCTCGCTATGACGCACGTCAGGTACATGGTGGGCGGGCACGCCAACCTGAAAGGCGAAGAGACGCTCTTCCAGTTCGAGTTTCCGGAAAGGGCCGGAACGCTGAAGACCTTCCTGGACGCCATGGGCTGCAAGTGGGACATCACCATGTTCCACTACCGCAATCTGGGCGCCAGCGTAGGCAGGATCTTCATGGGGCTTATGGTACCGCCAGGAGAGAAAGAACAGCTGAACGAAGTACTGAAGAACCTGGGATACCCCTACACCATCGAGAAAAACAACCCAGCATACGAATGCTTCCTGAGATAAAACTAAAAATTAAGGTTTAAAAATGAGCAAAAAGATACTCAACACAGAGAAAGCCCCGTCCCCTATCGGCCCCTACAATCAGTCCGTCGAAGCCAACGGTTTCCTTTTCATCTCCGGTCAGATCCCCATCATTCCAGAGAGCGGTGAACTCGTGAAAGGGCCGGCCGCTGACCAGGCCAGGCAGTCCCTTAAGAATCTCGGCGCCATCTTAGAGAACGCCGGACTTAGTTTCGAAGACGTTGTCAAGACTACGGTCTTCCTTTCCGACATCAACGACTTCGCCGCCGTCAACGCCGTTTACGGGGAATGCTTCCCCAGTGACACCGCGCCGGCCAGAAGCTGCGTGGAAGTGGCCAACCTTCCCAAAGGCGTGGCTGTAGAAATAGAAGTGATCGCCGCATTGAACAAATAACTGATCGAAATGTTTTCATGAAGGCTCCCAGATACGAATTCACGCCCTTCGGATATCTTGACAATCCGGCGCACACCGCGCATTTGCATATTTCCGGCATCGTCAGGTCCGTTCCGCCCTTAGGCTTCGGCTTTTGGAAGCGCTCGCTTCCCTGGACGTATGCCAGCGGCGTCTGCCCCAGTTTCAACAACTACCTTTCCTTCCTCAGGCTTTCCCTCATAACGGAGAAAGTTAGGATCTCCAACATGGAGGAAGCCAAGCAAGAGAAAGTCTGCTCCAGGATCCATTCCAAGAACCTCATGAGCTACGACTGGGAGGGGCACGGATTGAGTTTTTGCGTCACCTACCTCCTGGCTGATGAAGAGACCATCGCCTGCGATTACGAGATCAGAAACGATCTCTATGAGGAACAGAAAGCGACGCTGAGAGTATCAAACCTCTACGGCTTCATAGAAAAGCCCTGGTGGGGCAGCTCGGGCGTCGTCAGCCGCTACAATTCGGAGAAAAAAGCCTGGATAAACAAGATCTGGGAAGGCGGCGCCGTCTTCATTCTGGGAGCCGACGACGCGCCCTTGAGGACCGGACTGAAATTCTACAAAGAGGGCGACGATCCCTCGCAGTGGGTCGGCGACGAACTGAACGATATTGATTACGGCACGAAAGATTTTTCCGAGTGCATAGGCGCGGAGTCTTTTTCCGACTACAGTTTCACCATAGACGGCAAAGCCAGCAGAACAGGACGCTTCTACCTTGTCAGGGAAAGAAACGAAGCCTACGCCTGGCGCAAATTCTGCAAGATCAAGCTCGATTACGATTCCATCAAGCAGAAAAAGCTCTTGGAGGACGAGGATTTTTATTCGCATACTCCTATCCTCGAAGGCGACTGGAGCGATAGCTGGAAACAGGGCTGGGTGCAGGACTTTGAGACGTTGAGGATGACCGTCAGGCCGCCCGTGGGCATCTACACTACGCCCTGGGACGCCATGCAGATCTTTTCCCCGCGCTGCGTTTTGGGCGAAACGCACCTCGACATGATGTGCTTTGCCTACGCCGATCCCGAGACCGCCAAGGAAGTCATCTTGGGCTGCTTCAAGGACGCGCCCATGCCCAACGTCCCCTGCTCAAGGGAGGACGGCAGCATGAACA
>Ga0310690_10003128_pt1 | contig 25372 bp, 13 predicted proteins | sample AusTroGonzalo_MG_2_FD_207661 | JGI IMG/M metagenome (GOLD analysis project Ga0310690, IMG submission 207661) | Bovine rumen microbial communities from tropical cattle in Woodstock, Queensland, Australia - Gonzalo_04 (v2) (version 2) | ecosystem: Host-associated > Mammals > Digestive system >... | reverse complement strand
GCCTGCCGCGGCGTCATCTGCGGCTTCGGCCTCGACAGCTACCGCTTAGCTATGGAAGGTATTCTTGCATGGAAAAAGTGACTTTTTCGATGCAAGAATACCTTGATAGCCACATCACGCCCGAGCATCCCTACCTGCATGCGCTGTGGCGCGCCACGCACCTCCACCTCAACTACCCGCGCATGGCCAGCGGCCACCTGCAGGGGCAGGTGCTGCGGATGATGGTGCACATGATCCGTCCGCGCCTCGTCCTCGAAATCGGCACCTTCACCGGCTACAGCGCCCTCGCGATGGCCAGCGCCCTCGAGCCCGGCGCCAAGCTCCACACCTTCGAGATCAACGACGAGCAAGAAGACTTCACCCGTCCCTGGCTCGAAAACTCCCCCTGGGCCGACAAAATTGAGTTGCATATCGAAGACTTCTTGCAAGCCTTCTCCCCGCCCTCAATTCTCAATTCTCAATTTTCAATTCTCAATTCCATCGACATGGTCTTCATCGATGCCGACAAGCGTCACTACATCGATTACTACGAAGCCGTCCTCCCCCACGTCCGCCCCGGCGGCTACATCCTCGCCGACAACACCCTCTGGGGCGGCCAGGTCGTAAATCCCGCCGCCGTTGCTGGCAAAACGTCCGCCAGCCCTGATAACGCCAAATCCTCCCAACTCCGCGGCATCATGGCTTTCAACGACCTCGTCGCCTCCGACCCTCGCGTAGAAACCGTCATCCTCCCCTTGCGCGACGGCCTCACCATCCTCCGCAAGAAATAAGCGTACCCATATACATCGCGCCCTGCAACTCCTTTGAGTTGCAGGGCGCGTATCTTCTTCCCCTCCCTACGGGGGAGGGGTAAGGGGAGAGGCCCTTACCAAATGTCCCAATCTACCGTTTCCTTCGTGCCGAAATTCTCGGGGGCGATGCCCTCATCACTCTTATCTACATAGGCATTAGGATCAGAAACGGTGAGGAGCTGTTCCTCGAGTATCGCGAAATGCTCTACTGCCTGCGGTTGCAAATATATCTTTTTCATAAGACTCTTTGTTTTTTCTTGTTATCTATCCCCACTACCCGCAGGTCCCCTCCATCACGGGAGGGGTCCCTTTGGGCGGGGTGGGTCTTTTTACTTCACTAACACCTTCTTGCCGTTGACGATATTCACGCCGCGCTGCATCTTGTTCATGCGCTGACCGCCGAGGTTGAAGATAGCCTCCACCTCTTCGCGGGTTGCGGGACGTGTCTCGATAATACCCGTGGCCTCATCCTCGAACACGAACGTGAAGCTCTTGACGTTGGCGGGAACGCTGTTGGCCAGGAGGTAAGCCTTGCCTGCAGGAATCGTGCCAGCTGCATTGTTGATCACGAACTTATTGTCAGTAAGACCATAAACCGTCTGGGCCTTGACTGAGGTGGGATACCATGCACCCACGAGCAGGTTGCCTCTCAGTTCAGTTCCCCCGCTAGCGCGTGTCAGAGTGACATTTGAAGCACCTGTGGGATCTACATCCTTGTCATAGAGCAGAACACCCTGTGCAGCTTCGATAGCGCCTTTGATCTTCGAGAAGGTGATCTTACCGTCACTGGCAATATCAGTGATATACCAAGCGGTGTAGCCATCCGTAGTCGTGAAGTCCAGAGGGTACTCAGAGCAGTAAGTAGCGTAGCCGTAGGCGTTGAGCGTTATATCAATAGGATCTGTGCTATTCTTTGTAATGGTGATAGGACCAACACCCACATTGCTGCCCTTGGTGAAGTAGAGACGGATGTAGCGCGTTTCAGGTTCAAAATCCATTTTGGTCGTGAGGGTAAGAACATCGTTCTGGACACCTGCAATTGTCAAATCCTCAACGTCGGAGAAGGTCTGACCGTCTTCAGACTCCTGCACGGTAATCGTGGAAGTGTAGCTTCCACCAAGCATCTTCACACCGATAATAACCTTAGCGGGTTGTACATCAGTCTTCACTTCAATGTAGTCACCCGTGCCATCTAATTTAACAAGGTACGGAGCGTTGCTTGCAGCATAGTCAGAACCAAGACCACTGGCTGTAACACCATTCAATGCTGTGAAATCTGCACTGGAACCACCAACCCATCTGAACGGCAGCGTAGCGTAATCAATGACAAGACCAGCCTGATTGACAGTGACAAGGTTAGAATAAATCGTATTGTTGTTAGCATCAACACCATAGAGCTTCAAATAACCCGTGCGGGCTTCTGAGCTGGTGTTGTCTTGAATATCCAACACAAGCTCTTCATGATGGATGAAAGTCATACCAAACCAGTCGGGCTTAGAGATTTCATCGCCATCAGCATTGTAGTACTGAATTCTCAAATCTTGCCAATCCCCCGCAAGGCCGACTGTAGTAATGGTGGACGTTATGGCTTCTGAACCAACAACAGCGTTAACATTAACAACCGCCGGGTCAATGGTGATGCTGGGAACAAAGCCAGCCTGATTGACCGTGACGAGGTCGGAATAGATTGTCTCTCCACTGATGCTTTCACCATAGACCTTCAAATAACCCGTGCGGGCATCTGAGCTGGTATTATCTTGAATATCCAACACAAGATCATTATAATGGATGAATGTCGTACCAAACCAGTCGGGCTTAGAGATTTCATCACCATCAGCATTGTAGTACTGAATTCTCAAATCTTGCCAATCCCCCGCAAGGCCGACTGTAGTAATGGTGGACGTTATGGCTTCTGAACCAACAACAGCGTTAACATTAACAACCGCCGGGTCAATGGTGATGCTGGGAGTCATCTTAGTGATTGTGATAGGACCAACACCGACATTGCTGCCTTTGGTGAAGTAGAGACGGACATAGCGTGTAGTTTCAGCAAAAGCATTGGTGGTCTCAAGGGAGAGGATAGAGTTTTGCGTACCGCTAATGGACAAACCCTGCACATCCGTGAAGGTTACACCGTCAGCAGACTCCTGCACAGTGATTGTGGATTCGTTTGCTCCGCCAATCATCTTCACACCAATGGTTACCTTTCCAGGCTGGCTATCGGTCTTCACCTGAATGTAGTCACCTGTACCATCTAATTTAACAAGGTACGGAGCGTTGCTTGCAGCATAGTCAGAACCAAGACCACTGGCTGTAACACCATTCAATGCTGTGAAATCTGCACTGGAACCACCGACCCATTCAAACGGCAGCGTAGCGTAGTCAACGACGAAACCAGCCTGGTTGACCGTGACGAGGTCGGAGTAAATCGTATTGTTGTTAGCATCAACACCATAAACCTTCAAATAACCCGTGCGGGCATCTGAGCTGGTGTTATCTTGAATATCCAACACAAGTTCATCATAATGGATGAATGTCGTACCAAACCAGTCGGGCTTAGAGATTTCATCACCATTAGCGTTGTAGTACTGAATACTCAAATCTTGCCAATCCCCCGCGAGGCCGACTGTGGTGATGCTGGACGTAATGGCTTCTGAACCAACAACAGCGTTAACATTAACAACTGCCGGGGCGATGGTGATGCTGGGAACTAAGCCTGCCTGTGTGACGGTGACATCCTTGGAAATGCTGCCATAAGTCAGTGTGACGGTAGCTGTGCGGGACGCTGGATCAGTGTTGGCTGTGGTAGTAAAGCTTACAATACCTGCACCAGGCACGGTACCAACACCAATCTCTATATTAGAAATCCAGCTTGCCGTAGTCGTGGCATCGAGCGCGTTACCAGGAACCTCATTATCGATGGTGTAGTTAATCTCACCTGACGTAGCATCGTATGCTAACTGTATGTCGTCGGCATTGATGACGGGCGTCGTGATGATGGTATAAACAGCTACAGCAATATTGCTGTCCTCGTAGCCGCTCTTCACCGCGACAGCCTTAATCGTCATATCTGCATCAACGGCGATGGCTCCATTATATTCATTAGGAGCGGCTGTTGGATCACTGAAAGGATCTGTTCCGTCTGTTGTATAATAGATGGTAGCACCTTCGGTAGCACAGCTGATTACAACACTCTGAGCAGAAGTGTACTCGCCAGCTGCAGGAGTGAAGGTTGGAGTGGCCACTGTACGGACGAGACTGACAAGCTGGTTATTTGAGGCAAACTCGTAGGTTGAGTTATATTTCGTCAAGTTACCATAGATGACAACCACATCACCCACCTGAATATCATCTGCGCTGGTGAAGTTTTCACCATTATAGCTCTTACCGCGATAAGCTTGCAGCTGGTCACTGGTGGTGAGGCCATCCGCAGAGATATTGTAAGAGATGTTGCCGTGCTGCGAGCTATAAGCCGTTACGATTTCAGAAACGATACCCGTAGCATAAACGCCTGTCACACCTGCGCCGGCATCAACGGCTGCGCGAGCCTGAGCCACCGTGTAGGGATTGTTCTCAGAGCCAGGAGCTGTGGGATCGCTGTTGGTAACCGTCATCACATAGGTAGCCGTTTTCTCGCTGTAGTCACTGTTGCCAGCGTAGGTGGCGGTGAAAGTGACAGAGCCGGCAGCTACAAGGGTAACAACACCTGTCGTAGCATCAATGGTTGCTACTTCGTCATTGTTTCCGCTCCATGTTACGAGAGCTCCAGAGATAGCTGCATCCTCGTAGGTAACGGTTGCTGCGAGGCTACCAGCCGCCGTTCCAACATAGACATTGGTATTGGTGATACCTGTTGCGTCGATGGTAACGGTGGGCACAGCCAGATTCTTGGTAGCTATTACCTGTGCGACAGCGCTCTCTTCATTGTCCTTAATAGCCTTCGCATAGATTGTTGTGGTCTCATTTATCGTCATATCAACAGGAGCAGGAACATACTCAGTCCAATTTGTCCCATCGAAGCTATACCAAATGGTTGCTCCGGCTGTAGCACAAGTGAAAGAAACAGAAGTGGAGAAAAGGAACGGGTTCGCGCCAAGAACTATTGTAGGCGTCTCCACGGCAGCAGCTACGACAGTCGTGCAGTAGCCGGAATAGGTGTTGGGGGTGCCAGTCTTATATGTAATAACGATAGAGGATGTATAACCAGCGCCAGTACCATTTGTAAGAACAAAATATTCTTTATTGTTACCAGAGCAATCAAATGTATAAACATTTCCAGAGGATGACGGAGTAATAGAAGTGCCTCCTGTTGGATTCGCCACATCACCTACCTTCAAAGAGATGTTCTTATTATTATCTCCATCAGTATAGGTAATAACTACAGTTTGTACATTTAATGCATCATTATTGTACATCGCTCCTGTACCATTACTATTTCCTTGTGCACGCCACTGAAAATAATTATTATTATCATATATCTGCGTGATATTGAATGATACGCCAGCAAGATCATAGTCTGTCGAAGCTGCATAACTCGTTGGGAAACCATTATCTTGGGATGATGCGTCATAAGTTAAGGTCTCTATCGTTTCAGAACCTTGAACAACATCCGCAAATACAGCATAATAAGTAACATCGCTGTTACCCATTGTTGCAGAGGTCACGAGGGAGGGAGCCGTGTCGGTCACGCCACTGATTGCCTCAGTAACCCAGCCTACAAAACTCTTGCCGCTGATGTCAGCAGGATCACCCGGGAAGACAATAGCTGCACCTTCCTCGAAATCTTGTGAAGAGGTCGTTCCGTTTATGGAGAATGTAGCGGTATGGGTAGGAAGGGGGGTGGAATCGTCGATAAATACGGTAAATGTAACGCTTCCAGCGGCATAGTTAGCATCAGCAGCCTGCGAGACAGTGATGGTCTGAGCAGAAGGTGTTACAGCCGTTGGGGTTACGGTAATGGTATTGCCGCTTACGGCTGTCGTCACATAACCTTCGCCGCCACTCACCGTAACAGCACCCGTACTTGAGGTTGTAAAGGTAACCGTTTGAGCTTCACTGTTATTATAAAGGTCAAAGCTCAAAGCAACAGGAGCGCCAGTCAGAGCTAGGTCACTAGCGGTAAGACCACCAGTACCAGCGGTAGTCACCTTCAAACGGATATTGTCTATACGGGCATTGCTGCTACCTGTATTCTTAATGGTCAAATCAAAACTCGTGACACTACCAGTAGCAGAAATTGTCCAACTCTTCTGGCTACCCGAAATCGTAATACCTGTAGTGGATGAGGTGACTTCATAGGTAGTCTTATTGGACAAAAATGTCAAAGACATTTCTGTAGCCTGACCGGTTGGAATGTTGCTGATAGTCCATGTTTGATTGTTTTTCGATAGCAACAATTCTGGAGAAGTGCCGCCTGCCAAAACCTCAGCATACAATTTGGTGTTTGTTGAACTTTGGTCATAAGTCAAAGTTGCACCGCCATAGACAGTAGTTCCTTCAAAACCATATGCGGAAGGAGTTTCTGCGGCATCCCCACCAGTCCAAGTCTCTTCCCAAAGGGTCGTATTGACAGGTGCTTGTGCCCATAAATTACTTACTCCCACTAGCAAAGCACATAGCAGAAGCATGAATCTAGAAATTAGTTTTTGTTTCATTGTTTAGTTTAATTAAAAATTAAAGTTCAATTTTGCGGGCAAAGATATATTTTTTATGTGTGCGGTGCAAAATTTTTGGCATTTCTTTTTCGTTCAACGATGTTTTTTGCTAATCTCATAGAAACAATTTGCCATAATATACATCAATTAATCCACTAATAACATGAATCATTTTATTGGAAACGATTGATAGTAGTTAGTAGGCGTGAGAGCTTTCGTCCAGTTCCTCGCGGGTGAGCTTCTTGCGGTCAATGGCACGCCAGGCATAGACGATGTAGGCGAGGACGAAGGGCACGAGGAGCGAGACATAGAACATGGTGCGGAGGGTGAACTCGCTGCTGCAGGAGTTCTGCATCGTCAGCGACGACTGCAGGTCGGCGGTGGAGGGATAGTAGGCGGTGTTGTTCCAAGCGGAGCAGAGCAGCAGGGCGAGGACGGTGAGGACGGTGCCGATGCCGGCGGGCCAGATGCCTTTGTTTAGTTGAGAGTTGAACGTTGAACGTTGAGAGGTGGAGCGACCGAAGATTTCAATGGCGATGCCATATAACACTAGGACAACACCTATTAATAGGATGACGAGCAGGTACCACATATCAAGCAGGTTGTGCAGGTACTTGTAGGGTTCCATGAAGATGATGCCTGTGGCGGGATCGTAGGCGTAGCCGTCCTTCATCAACAGGTGGACGAGGTAGGCCACGAAGAGGATGACGAAGGGCACAGCGGAGCCGATGAGGCGTACACTGCCGCGTGAGCGGATGTCCTCGTCGTCGATGTTGTTCATGACATAGAGGATGCCCAGCGTGCGGGCCAGGAAGACAACGGCAAAGCCAAAGACGAGTACCCAGGGGTTGAGAAGGGCATCGAGGCCGTGAGAGGCGTTGGCCCAGTGGGAGATGACAGGAAGCCCCTCCCCCGACCCTTCCCCTGTTAGGGCGGGGAGAGCAAGGAGGTTGCCTTTTTCAACGATGAAGTTGGAACCTTCGAAGAAGGTGGCGACGGCACCGCCGAGGAGCAGGGGACCGAGGATGCCGTTGAGGGTGAGGCAGAACTGAAAGGTCTTGGGGCCCAGGAAATTGCCAATCTTGTTCTGGAACTCGTAGCTCACCGCCTGCACCACGAAGGTGAACAAGATGAGCATCCAAAGCCAGTAGGCACCGCCGAAGCTGGTGCTGTAGAACAGGGGATAGGAGGCGAAGAAGGCTCCGCCGAAGGTGACAAGGGTGGTGAAGGTGAACTCCCACTTGCGGCCCGTGGAGTTATAGATGAGGCGACGACCCTGCTCCGTCTGGCCGAGGCTGCCAGCGACGGAGTTGGCACCCTGCACGAAGAGCAGGAAGACGAGGATGGCACCGAGGAGTGCGACGACGAAGCACCAGTAGTGCTGAAGGAAAGAGTAAGAGAGACCCCCTCCCTGCTCCCCCTCAAGGGGGAGAGCGGTTTGTAATAGGCTTATGAGAGAACTAAGGGTTATCATCGTTTTGAGAATTTATAGGTTCATGATGGAAGAGAAAACACTTTTTGATAGGTGACTACTCTCCCCGAGCGGGGAAGGGCTCTCCCTTCTTAATTTGTTTCAGCATAATATTGATCTCCACGGCGAGCATGGTGGTGAAAAGGACGAGGAAGAGCCAGAAGGTGGTGGCGACGGCACTGGCACCGATGTCGGAAACGGAAGCGCCGACGGGCAGCATATCCTGAATGGTCCAGGGTTGACGGCCGAACTCAGCCACCAGCCATCCGCTCTCAGAGCAGATGTAGGCACAGGGAACGAGGATAATTGCCAGCCATAAAAGCCAATTAGGATAGAAAGACTCACCCCCAACCCCTCCCGTAATGGAGGGGGGCTGCTGCGCGCTGTTCTCGAACGAAGTGAGGCTCTCCCCATCACGAGGGAGCGGGGAGAGGGTCTTTTTCTGCTTCCAGCTGATGAACAGCAGATAGGCGAAGAAGAGGATGAAGAGGGAGCCGAAGCCGACCATCACACGGAACGCCCAGAAGTTGACGGCAACGGGCGGCACGAGTTCGGACTCGTCCTTGATGAAACCGTAGCCGAAGTAGGGCATATTTGTGTTGAGCGTTGAGAGTTGAGCGTTGAGAGTGGCTTCATTGGCACCTTCGGCTTTAGCCTGTCGATAGGCTGCCAGTGTGTCAATGGCGATGCGCCCGCGCTCCATCTTCTCTTTGGCGCTGGGTTCTACGGTGCCATCGGCGCGCGTGTATCCTTTTAATATATCATTGATGCCGGGGACATAGCCGTTGAAGTCGTTGGTGGCCATGAAGGAGAGGGCGTAGGGCACTTCGATGCCCTCGATCACCTTGAGGCCCTGGCCTGTGCCGCCGTCGTAGAGTGCTTCCATCGCTGCCAGCTTCATGGGCTGCACGGCAGCAACGGTCTGTGCGGACTTATGACCTGTGGCGGCAGCCAGTACGCTGGCGATGAGGCCCACGATGGCTGCGATGCGCAGGCTCTTCAGCGACATCTCGCGCTCTGCCTCGCGCCGCTTGAGCAGGTACCACCCTGAGACCGCTACCACGAAGACGGCACCGACAATCCAAGAGGAGATGACGGTGTGGCAGAACTTGTCGATGGCGAAGGGCGAGAGGGCCACATCGAGGAACGAGGTCATCTCGTTGCGCATCGTGTCGGGGTTAAATTCACAGCCAACGGGGTATTGCATCCATGAGTTGGCGACGAGTATCCACCAGGCGGAAATGGTGGCACCGAGCCAGGTGAGCCACGTGGAGGCGAGGTGGAAGCCGCGTGACACTTTCTCCCAGCCGAAATACATCACAGCCACGAAGGTACTCTCCATGAAGAAGGCCACGATGCCCTCGATGGCCAACGGCGCACCGAAGATGTCACCCACGAACCACGAATAGTTCGACCAGTTGGTGCCGAACTCAAATTCCAGGATGATGCCGGTGGCGATGCCCATGGCGAAGTTAATGCCGAACAGGCGTTGCCAGAACTGCGCCGTCTTGCGCCAGAAGGTATCACCTGTGCGGTAGTACTTGGTTTCCATGATGGACATAATCAGTCCAAGTCCCAAGGTCAAGGGGACGAAGAGCCAATGGTAGATGGCTGTCAACGCAAACTGAGCACGCGCCCAGTCAATAGCTGAGAGGAGACTATTCATATTCGTTGAACGTTTAATGTTTAACGTTTAAAGATTTCGCTTGCTACAAACTCGGCTTCGTGACCTTTCTCGGTGTGTTGTCCGATGAAATCGGGGAAAAAGAGGAGTTTGAGGACGATGAAGATGATGAACAGCTTGATGGCAATGATGAGCCAGAGCGTGCGCCCCAGCGTCATATTGCGGAAACCATCGTAGTAGAGATGGAATGCCTTATGCCAGAAACTGTTTGGATTCATGGGTAACAGGATTGGGGTGTAGGGTTTTCTCTAAGAGCAGGCTGATGCCTTTGCGGATGCTGAGGAGTCCGAAGTCTTCGGGTCGGATGTCCTCGGGGCGCAGCCACAGCAGCTCGCTGGCATCGTCGGCAGCCTTGGCACCGCTGGTGTCGCTGACGCGACAGCGGTAGAACATATCCATCGTGTGCACGGTGAAGCCGGAATAGACGTATTGATTGGGGATGGAGAAGAGGAACTCCACGCGCTCTACATCGAGGTTCGTCTCCTCCTTCACCTCGCGGATGACGCCCTCCTCGCTGGTTTCATAGAGGTCTGAGAAGCCGCCCGGCAGATCCAGCGTCCCTTTGGCCGGCTCCTTGGCGCGCCGCACGCACAACCACTCTACAGACCCACCCCCGACCCCTCCCGTGAGGGAGGAGAGTGGCTGGTGCATGGGGCGTTCTATGAGGGCGACAGTGGCGGCGGAAGGATTGATATAGTAGGTGAAGCCGCAGGCCTCGCAGTGCTTCGACTTGCCATTATTTTCCACGAAGCGCGGCGAACCGCACTTGGGGCAGAATTGGAAGAGGGTGAGTGGATGAGGCCCCTCCCCCGACCCCTCCCCTGTTTGGGAGGGGAGTTGGGAGGTTGGCTTTGATATCAGATGTTCTTTTTCCATTGTTTCCAGAGGTTTTGAGTCCCCCTCCTACGGAGAGGGGTTAGGGGTGGGCTACTACTTCATTCACGAGGTTGTAGGCACCGCCCCAGCGTTCCATCAGCCACAGCACAAAGCGAATATCGACGCCAATGCAGCGTTGCAGGGCACTGTCGAAGCTGATGTCGGAGCTGAGGGCGTCCCAGTTGCCGTCGAAGGCCAGACCGATGAGCTCGCCGCGACCGTTGAACATCGGGCTGCCGCTGTTGCCGCCCGTGATGTCATTGGTGGTGAGGAAGCAGAGGGGCAGTTCTCCGGTCTTGGCATCGGCATAGCGACCGTAGTCGCCGCTTTTGAGCAGTGCCAGCACCTGGCTCTGCATCCGATAATCGGGGTTGTTGGTGCCCTTCTCAATCTTCTCAATGAGGGACGGCATGGTAGTGAGATAGTCGTGGTGTACGCCTGAATTGGTGTAGTCGCTGACGATGCCATAGCTCATGCGTTGTGTGAAGTTCGCATCGCTGTAATGCGGCTGATCCTGTTCCATCTCCAGCACGGCTTGTGTGAGCAGGTCCTCGTTGTAACGGATGACGGGTGTCGTGGTGCCGACGACCTTCTGAATCATCTGCTTATGCATCCGCAGGACATCGACCATCATTTTCTCGGCAGGGTCTTTGAGGAAGTATTCCTTATCCAGTACGGAGTCTGTGGCCAGCACCTCTGCCAGTTCCTTGTCTGAGAAGTTGACGGTGGCCTTCTTCCGCACCTTCATCTGGTCCCATTGTTCCTGGGAGGTGAGTTGCGACTGCTGGAAGATATCGTGTGCAAAGCTGCGGTAGTCACCATGGTACTTCTTGCGGATATCTTTGTAGAAGGCGGGTAAGTATTTGCTCTTCACCTGTTTCGCGTAGTTCTCCAGCAGGGCGGCCATCACCTCTTCATCGACGCGTGGATCGTAGTCCTTGTAGAGTCGGGCGATGGCCTCATCCGCCTTCTGACGTGCTTCGCGACCGTTGGCGTTGTAGTAGCGATAAGCGGCATTGGCGATATCCAGTATCTCGATACCACGATAGAAGGTCTCTGTCATAAAGCCTTGGGCATAGCGGGCCTCATGCTGCTGATGATATGCCTTCTTGAGCGTGGGGAACATGGTGCTGAAGCGCTTGCGCAGCTGCGGGTCGGCGCTGTACCAGCGGCGGATGTCCTGTTCGCGCTGCTGCTTCTGACTGATGATGCCCAATCGCTTGACGGCCTCATTCATGCCCTGTGAGTTCTTCCAGTAGTTCGAGGAACTGGCATATTTCGAGGCATATTTGATGCCGACGGCACGCTCGGCGGTCATCCATTTCTTCCATACGCCCTGTTTGACACCGCGCACCTGAATGACGGGGATGTTCGACACGTTGACACGCTCGTCGATACCATAACTGCTCAGGTAGCGGCTGGTGGAACCCGGATAGCCGATGGTCATGCAATAGGCGCCCTGCGCATAACCGTCGAGGCTCACATGCGCCCAACGTTTGGGATGCAGAGGCACATTCGTCTCGCTGTACTCTGCGGGCTGACCGAGCGAGTCGGCATAGATGCGGAAGACGCTGAAGTCCGCCGTTTGGCGCGGCCACATCCAGTTATCGGTGTCGCCGCCGAACTTACCCAGCGATTGCGGAACGGTGAAGACGAGGCGGATATCCGAATACTGACGGTAGTAGTTCAAGTAATAGACCGAACCGCCATAGAACGCCTTGCAGTCGCAGGCCACACCCTGCTGCCCGTCCTTTTCTGCCTTCAGCTCGGCGCGGGCGGCGATACTATGAAGGATGCCGTTGATATAGTCGTTGTAGATTTCTGCCTTCTGCGCCTCTTTCAGCTTCTTGCCTTTCGCCTTGGCAGCATAGATGCTGTCCAGCTCGTGGTTCACCTGTGCAGTGACATCCTCCGTGCGCTGCCAGATGCGTACGAAGAGGTCCTTCGCGGGACGCTCCTCGGCAAACTCGTGTGCCACGAAGCCGTTGCCCAGGATATCGTCTTCAGGCGTTGACAGCTGCTGAATGGCGCGGAAGCCGCAGTGGTGGTTGGTGAACAGCAGTCCGTCGGCACTCACGATGACACCCGAGCAGTAGCCCGAGAAGTTGACGACACAATCTTTGAGCGATGTGCCGTCCTCGCCATAGAGCTGTGCATCCGTGAGCTGAAGGCCCAGGCTACGGGCTGCGGCCATGGCCTTGGGGTCTATATGTCCTACCAGCCACATCCCCTCATCGGCACGGGCTGCATTCGAGGAGAAAAGGAGCAAAGCTCCCAATGTCCATAATTTCAATTGCTTAGACATATATATTTCGTTTAACGTTTATCGTTTAAGGGTTCAAGAGGTTTAAGAGTTCAGGGGCTCAAAGTTCAATTCATCATTCGTCATTCATCATTCGTCATTCGTCATTCATCATTCGTCATTCATCATTAAATCATTGGAATACTCATACCGTTGATTTTGCGATAGAGCTCCAGGGCATAAACGTCTGTCATACCGGAGATATAGTCGAGGACGGCCATGAGGCGGTCGTAGAGGCGTGGGTCACGCAGCTGGTACTGTCGCGAGACGCGGTTGAGAAGCAGTTGTGAGTAGGCGCGGTCGGGGTACATGGCGGCTTCTACCATCTCATGGATGAGGGAGGTCATCACGCGGAAACCCGCCAGCTCTATATCTACGACATCCTTGCTGTGGTAGATATGATCATAGCTGGTCTGCACACATTGCTCATACGCCTTACGGGGTGTATCGGCAATATGTTGAATCAGAGAACCTTGGAAGCGTCCTTGCAGGATCTCCTGTTCGTGCTCCACGAAGATACGCACACACTCGCCCTCCAGTTCGTTGATTACGCAGGAGCGGAGATAGACCACCTGCTCGTTGACGTCGTGGACATCCAACTGCTGCAGATTCTGTACGATTTCATCGCGTCGTTTGGGCTGGAAGTAGGAGAGCAGCAGCTCCTTGACATCGGCGGTAGGCAGAATCTTCAACTTATGGGCATCTTCAATGTCCATGATCTCATAGCAGATATCATCGGCAGCTTCTACGAGGTAGGCCAGTGGGAAGCGCACATATTGCAGGGTGCCGGGAGCGGAGTCGCAGCGCAGGATGCCCAGTTCCTCGGCAATGCGCTGGTAGTCCTCGCGTTCTGCATCAAAGAAGCCGAACTTCTGGTGGGTGCCTGCCAGATTGCTGGAGAAGGGGTATTTGACGATGCTGGCCAGCGTGCTGTAGGTCATCACGAAGCCCCCCGGGCGACGCCCGTTGAAATGGTGGGTGAGGAGGCGGAAGGCGTTGGCGTTGCCGTCGAAGTGTATGAGGTCGTTCCACTGCGTGGGTGTCAGGCGGTCACCTGTCACGGGGTCCGTGTAGTCCTGCAACCAGCGGCCTTCGCCCTCACTGAAATAAGTGGCGATGGCACGTTCGCCGGAGTGCCCAAAGGGCGGGTTGCCGAGGTCGTGGGCCAGACAGGCGGCACTGACGATGCTGCCCATCTCGCTGAGGTGTGTGTCGGCGAGCTCGGGGTGACGCTCCAGCAGGAGACGTGCGCTGTCGTTGCCGAGGGAGCGCCCCACGCTGGAGACCTCCAGGCTGTGCGTCAAGCGGTTGTGTACGAAGATGCTGCCCGGAAGGGGAAACACCTGTGTCTTGTTCTGGAGGCGACGGAAGGGTGCCGAGAAGATAAGGCGGTCGAAGTCGCGCTGAAACTCAGTGCGGTCGTCGCGGTGCTGCTTCTGACTCTCCAGTCCAAGCCTTTTGGTGCTGAGTAGTTGGGACCAATTCATTTATTAATTGCGAATTGAGAATTGAAAATTGGGGTTGGGGTTTCTGGGTGCAAAAGTAAGATTTTTTTAGTTGAAAGAGGACACATGACCGTTGAAAAGTGATGATAGCATGTAAAAAAATGAGAAAAATTACATCTATTTGAAAATATACTGTAACTTTGCACCGAATTCAACAACCTAAAAAACAAAACTATATACAAATGATACATTTTTATCTTAAAACCCTTCTTCTGCTTCGAAATGCCATGAGGGCAGATTCTCTTCGGATTCTTTTCCTCTTTTCTGTATGCCAAGGGATATGCTTTCAGATATCTGCAATGCCAGATTTCTATTATGGGCAGAAAGGGAATGATGATTTCACGGAGGAGGCCATCATCAACTTCGAGGATCCGCTCGTAAAGTCATTATGTGTGGCGAACTGGGACACAAACGGGGACAGTGAGCTCTCTTATGGCGAGGCACGGGCTGTAGAAGATATTGGCAAGATTTTCTACAAAACGGATATCACGACCTTCGACGAATTACAGTACTTCTCAGGACTGACCACTATTCCTGAATGGGCCTTCAGCAACTGTCGCCAGTTACGCAGCATACTGCTGCCCGAGACGGTGCGAGAGATTCGTGACAACGCTTTCACGTATGCATCGGCTTTGGAAGCGTTTCACATTCCTGCGGCCGTGGAGTCAATAGGAGAAGCCGTATTCGCTGGCGCAACAAACATTCAGAAGCTGACGCTGGATATTGACAATACACATTTCATGCTGCAGGATGACGTTCTCTATCAAGGCATTCCAGCAGAGACACTCGTCTATTGCCCGCCTTATAAGAATGGAACTGTTAAGCTGCCAGCCAGCGTGTGGGATATAACGGGCAACGCTTTCTATCTGTGTGAGAAGGTTACTGCCATCGAGTTAAATGAGGGTCTGGTGATAATGGGCGACGGAGCGTTTCAGGGATGCAACGCTTTGGAAACGCTTACCCTTCCCGCGAGCCTGGAAAACATCGGGGAGGGCTGTTTCTACTGCCTCAACCTAAAAGCCATCTATGTGACAGAAGGCAATGAAGTGTACCAATCCATCGATGGCGTTCTTTATCTCTTCGATGGCAATGAACTCATCTATTATCCACCGGCCAGAGAGGGAGCGAGCTATGATGTGCTTGACGGAACAGGGTTTATCATGAGCTATTCTTGCTGCGCAAACCATTTGGAGGAGGTGACGTTGCCTGCCTCCACGAAATGGATTGGTGATTATGCATTAGGTCTGTGTGAACAACTGAAAGTTGTTAGATGTATGGCCACAGAGCCACCCCTATTGGCTTCCACCGCCTTTAAAGATTCCAACCCCACAGCTGTGCTTTATGTTCCCAATGAGGCAATAAAAGCCTATCAAGAGTCACCTTGGGCACAGGCGTTCCCTAATATCTTGCCTGTCGGCATTGTAGATGTCAACGTGAAATCCGTTCTTAACACAGAATATTACACGCTGGACGGCCGCCGCACGTCTGCTCCCCGCAAGGGTCTCCACATCATTCGCCGCGCTGACGGCCTCTCAAAAAAAGCCCTTATACAATCAACTCACTAATAAATTCTTGGAAACAATGAACAAACAACTGAAAACTTTGAGCACGGTGCTGGTGGCACTATGTGCAGCTATGCTGACAGCTTGCTCCGGCAGCAGCAATGGTGAAGGTGATGCTGTGGGCATCATCGACTATCTTGCCTATGAGAACAATGGTAGCGACAGAACTTTCCTTATGAATCTGGAGGGCGACGTTATTGAGCTGCCTGAGAACCTGATGTTTCCGAGCGCTTCGGTGAATGGTATTTTCACTGCTATGGATAAGGAAACGAACCTGTATTATTTCTTTAAGACGGAAAAAGACCCGAAGCCCATAGGCGATGGCTATAAGAAGGTGGGTGCTTTCACGGGCAAGTACGCCCCAGTGGTGGATACAGATGACCAACTCCGCTACATCGACCGCGATGGCAAGGAGGCATTCCCCACGCTGGCCTATGATGCAGGTAACTTCTTCTGTGGACGTGCCATGTTCTGTGCTGGCAACGGCATGGGCGGAATGCTCTGGGGTTACTACGATGAGGCTGGCGAGGTCGTCATCCCCACCGACTACTACGCTGCCAACCGCTTCAATGAAGGCTACGCCGTGGTGTGGAAGGATAAACACACATGGGCCGTCATTGACAAAGAGGGTAACGAGGTCCTCAGCGACATTGTGAACCATTCCGCTCCCAAGCGCGACGGTGCCGTCCGCGAGGACTTAGTGCAGGGCGGCTACTTGCTGGCTTTGAATCCAAGGCAGGATATTCTCTTCGTGTATGACATCGCACACCCCGACAAGAGCTTCGAGAAGGCTTTCGACTGTCGCATCCGCCTCTATGACCGCGTATATAAAGGTCGTGTGTTGGTCGATGAAAAGGATATCTATCAGATTAAGGACGGCGATCTGGAATATGTGGGCGAGGGACGCCTGCGCAGTCAGTTTGACAATTTGGACTATCCGCTTGTGATGCCTTATCCGCTGGAGGTGAAAGGTGCAGAGAAGATAGCCTTTTGCTCCAATCCCAGCACGATGTTCCTTGTTGACAAGGGTGGCAGTGCACGCGATATCACGGCTCAGTTGGAGCGCTCCCACGAATGCTATAACCAGGTATTCAACAGGATGCTGAACGGGACAGAAGAGCCGAGCACAGGTTCATCCATGTACCTTCCCATTTATGGCCGTTGGGACAATGGCAATGAACTGGAGAATGTGTCGATGATTTTGGACACCGATTATGGCCAGTTCGATGGCAAAAAGGGCTACGGATTTATCTCTACTTCCGTGGAGTTCGAGCCTTGTGACAACTTCCTCATCAAGAATTTTGCTCTTTACGAGGACAAAGTTGTGCTCTACTATGACAAGGTGTCGATGGAGTTCACGGGTGACCTTGACAACCCCGACTCCGAGGGTGAATGGGTGGAGAAACTCATCGCCTCCGACTCGCTCGTTGTCATCCCGGTGAACGCAAGGACGCTGAAGATTGAAAGTAGCGATGCCAGTCTCAACGGAGCTGTCCTGAAGAAATGATGTGAACACCTACTTAATTATCGTATGAATATGAAAAACAGTATCCGACCTTTGGTGTTGGTGTTATGCGCTGTCATATCATTCTTGCCTATCCGCGCACAGCAAATTTCTGAGCCGGAGGCATTGAGTAGAGCGCAAGCTTTCATGAATAACAGGTATTCATCCGAAGCACCTGGTGTACGACGTGCGCCGAGAAAAGCACCGCGCTTCAAGACTGCTCTAAAACGCAATGAGTTCTACATCTTTAACGATGAGGCGAACAACGGTTTTGTGATTGTATCTGGCGAGGAACGCACCCCAGACATCCTCGGCTACTCGGATGACGGGCATATCGACAGCGAGAATATGCCTGAAGCTCTCAAGGAGCTGTTAGAGCAATATTCTCTCGAAATCAAGGCCATCAAGGCGGGGGCACCTGTTGCAGATGGGGCGCCGGAGTTTACGCCCATTGCTCCCTTGATTGCCACGGCATGGGGACAGGGATCTCCCTACAACCTATTATGCCCGTTAGAGGGTACTTCCCGTTGCTTGACGGGGTGTGTGCCCACGGCCATGGCGCAGCTATTGTATTATTGGCAATGGCCCAAGAGCTTAAGCACAGATGTGCCAGCACATAGGAATGACCTATCTGTTATTCCTGCAGGAACCAACTTCCAATGGGATTCCATGTTGGAAAGATATAATGCAGACGCTACAGAGGCACAGCAGCAGGCTGTGGCGCTCCTAATGGTAGCCTGCGGTCAAGCCTGTAAAGCCAGTTACGGCACTTCCGGCACCTCAGCTTACTACTCTAATATGCTTGATGGCTTACACAAATATTTCGACTTTAGCGAGAATTCTTTCTTTGCATCTCGCAATGATTACAAGAGTAGCGATTGGGAGACGCTTATCTACGGGGAACTTCAGGAATCACGCCCCGTCGGCTATCGAGGTACGCACATTGACGATGGCGGAGGACACATGTTCATCTGCGATGGATATGCCACAGACCATTATTTCCATTTTAATTTTGGATGGAACGGCAACAGCAATGGTTATTATCTGCTTGCGCTTGCTAAATCTGGAGCGGGAACATCATATGCCATTGACCAATGTGCATTGGTATGCCTGCAACCGAACAACCTGCCGGCCGTGGAGCCGGCGGTGGGACCCACACGGGTATCTGGGTCCTATACAGATCTCATTATAAATTCTTATACCCTTCCCGAACAACTGAAACGCGACCAACGCACCACAATCGTCTTCAACATCTCTAATCAAGGCGAGGATTTCTTCGGCCCGTTCTATATCAGCCACCCTTGCGTAGGACAAGTCAACGAAATGAATGACATAGATGCCAACTCCACCCGCGATATGTCCTTCTCCTTTATTCCCTATCGTAGCGGAAAAGGCCGCTTCATGCTGAGCACCGACAGCGAGGGCTTGCAGGAAATCGGGCAGACACCAGAAACGGTATTAGACTTGGGAACGGAAGATGACTGCTATCTTTATAATCCCGCCTCAGGTCTTTATTTATGTGCGGGTAATAAATGGGGTACTCATGCTTCTTTGGGAGAAGCAGGCATGAATGTAGCCCTCATCGGTACTAAGGATGTCTATTCCATAGAAACATTGGTCTGTAGTGGAGGGGTCAAGCACTATCTGGGTTCTGATTTCTATGTAGATCAGGAAGCTGTTGAATGGCGATTTGAATTTGCTGATGACGGAACCTTTAGCATGACAACGGATGGCAATCGCTATTTGGCATATGATGGTTACAGCCGGGATTTGACGACTGTAACAGACCCAACAGACTATAATGCCCGCTGGCAGAAACGCTCACGCGAGGAAGTAATCGCCATTATGAAAGGGGCTACATCATCAAAGCCCATTGATGTAACGTGCCTAATCAGTGGTGCAGACTTCGGACGTTACGACCTTCGTACACAGCAGTGGATCGGAGGTGCACGCAGCATGGGTCGCGACGCCAATTTTCACGTTGAAAAGTTTGACAAAGCCTTTGATACGTATCAAGTTATCACAGGCCTACCAAATGGAACTTACCAAGTACGTGTGCAGGCTTTCTATAGTGGAGACGGGCAACTCTATCCACAGTTCTATGCCAATGATGCCTCAACAGCCGTAAAATCCATTTACAGTGAAAAGGGTAACTGCCCAGAAGGTATCATGATAAATGGAGATCTCATCCCCTATTCAGCCAATGCTGTTTCTACCTGCTTCTCCGAAGGGTTATATTGGAATGAGCTGACAACGGAAGTCACGGACGGCACGCTACGCCTTGGCATACGCAAGAGCGAGGAGGTTGATGATGATTGGACGTGCTTCGACAATTTCCACCTCATCTACTACGGAGACGGCACCTCACCTAATCTGGCCTCTTGTGAGATCAACGTTACAGCCAATCCCGCTGCAGGTGGTTCTGTGACAGGCTACGGCACCTTCCAAGAAGGCCAAAATGTCGTTCTCAAGGCCACACCAGCTGAAGGGTATAGGTTTGACAGCTGGATGGAGGACGGGAAGGTGGTTTCCACTAGTCTCGTCTATTCCTTCATCGCCACCCGTGACCGCACTTTGAAGGCGCACTTCTTAGACGAATACGAAGGCTTCAGCAACGAAAAACTCTATACCTTGACTTGCAGACGAGGCAGCATGGTGCTGAACGAAACCGGTACGCGATTGGCGACTGACAAGACAAGGACAGATGCTATAGAGGATGAAGGTAAATTTGCCATCATAACCATTGACGGGAAACACTACCTCTACAGCCCTGTCATTAAGCAGTTCCTTGCTGCTGATGGTTTCTTCGTAAACCGCCTGGGCTCGCCCATCGAACTGGATGACAGTCACGCTGACGAAGATTACAAGTACATGCTGATAACCCGCGATGATGTAGGACAACCATACTACTTCAATTTCGATGGCAGCGGAAACATCGTCATCAATGATTACCAGAAACCAGACGATGGAAATAGATGGAAGATAGAGGAAGTTGAAGATTTCGACCCTGCAGAAGCGCTGGCATTGGCGAATAGTACATGTACGGTGACCTACAACATCGAATTCGGGAACAAAATAATTGCCACTACGTCGATAAATGCTGAAGCCGGCGGTAGTCTGCCTGCCCTCCCGACATCACTGATGAACCCATTCATCCTGCTTTCTCCGACAAGCATATTCCCAGAGATAGTGAAGAATGATGTCACACTGACTTATCGTGCCGAGTGGAATGGCCCGTTCCAGTTCACGACTTCTATGCGAAATGCCAAGTGGTACAATATGCATATCCGCAGCGGTTATTATGTAGGCAAACAGGACAACGAACCCTATTATCCAGCTAAGGTAAACGAAGAAACACTTGCGACGCCAGAATACCAATGGGCTTTCGGCGGCGACCCATATCATGTCAAGGTCTATAATCGCTCAACGGATCTGGACGAAGTGTTGACGCGCGATGGTAACAACGCAGTTATGCGTGAGGGCGATTACTCTTGGGAAATCCTTGCCAACAGTGATGGATTCATCCTGCGCACACCTGGCACAACGAATTCCTGCATCAATCAAAATGGCGGCACGTCGGGTCCTTTGCAGTTTTGGACAGACAATCGTAGCTTAAAAGATGATGGCTCCACGTTCCGTGTAATAGAAGTGGAGGAACCAGAACCAACGATCTTATCGTATGAGTTCGATATGAATAACGGTATGTTCTACCGCAGCAGCAAGAATGGGGATGTAAGTTTTACACCAAAGGATGAGGTACAGTATGGCTACAAGTGGACGGCCAACGATACGGAAGCACTCCAGTTGATGATAGCCACAGGGAGCGGCGCCAATAACATGATTGTAGATACGGAATATGGATGGCGTGTGCACACCGACACGTACGACCTGACGTTGCCGCTGGGATATCTTATCACGGGCTATGAACTGACAGCATACACCAACTATACTGGCGGTTCCACGATTAACGGTACCACAATTTCTACCGACATCGAGCATCCGACCACCATCTCCGTCACCGATCTTGAGAGTCGTGAAGCTTCATTTACGGTGGCGACAGGGGATCCATGGATTGTAGTGACGGGGCTGACGGTGAATTACAGGATGGACAAGCCTGTGCACACAGTGACGTACGAAGTAATGTATAATAACAAAATTGTAGCTACAGACGCAGTGGAGGTTCTTCAAGGAGATCCCATACCTGATGTCCCCTCCTCGTTAGACAATGGTACTGTTGATCTCTTTATAAGTGGAACGTATCCAAAGACCGTGACTACGGATTTGACCATCATCTATACTTGTGCCAGTAAGTTTTTCAAACTAACAACATCTTTAAACGATGCCACATGGTATAATATGCACATCCGAAGTGGTTATTATGTAGGAAAGCAGTCGAGCGAACCCTACTATCCCGCCCAAGTGAATGAGGAGACGCTGGAAACGTTAGAGTACCAATGGGCTTTCGGCGGCGACCCCTATCACATTAAAGTGTATAATCGTTCAACGGGCTTGGATGAAGTACTGACGCGCGAGGGCAATAATGCTGTGATGCGTGAAGGTGATTACGCATGGGATATCTTAGCGAACAACGATGGCTTCGTTCTACGCACACCTGGCACAACAAATTCCTGCATCAATCAAAATGGCGGCACGTCGGGTCCTTTGCAGTTCTGGACAAACGACAAAAGCTTGACAGACGATGGTTCAACGATGCGTGTAGAGGAGGTTATGACGCAGATTGTGGAAGGGGACTATGTGCTGATACCCAATGGCACCTATTATCTCTACAACACTGCTGCCCAGTTATACTTAGCACCTGGAGGAAGTAGTGGAACACGTGCAGCCTTGAACGTTGCAGGCACAGACTGCATCCTAACACAGCAGGACGGAGGCTCACTCATCAATACCCGTTTCAGTGATGGCGATGGTTTGGAATATCTTGGTTACCCTGTGCCAAGCATGACCCAAGCAGCAACGACGTGGCTCTTCCTGCGCCAGGATGACGGTACATATGCATTGACACCTAATAAGAAATCCTTCCTAACGTGGGATGGTGAGACGTCTCAGCTGACGATGTCGCTTAACCCGGAAGTTGAAGCTGCTCATTGGCAACTGCTCACACGTGATGATATCATTGCACAAATGGCAACAGCCACGATGGAGATGCCCGTGGATGTATCGAGTCTCATCAGTTATCCGAACTTTGACAAAGGCGGCAACGAACGTTGTGCTGTATGGGAAGGAGCTGCCGCTGCCTCGGGGCTTGATGATAACTTCTTCTCACAGAAGTTCGACCAAGAGAGTTTTGACATCCATCAGGACATTACAGGTCTGCCCAATGGCATTTACAAAGTGTGCGTGCAGGCGTTCTACCGCGAAGGTTGCGACAAGAACTGGCAACCGACCCCTGCCGTGGAGTTGTATCTGGCTGGCGAAGAGCACTTTTACGCAAAATTCTATGCAAATGAAGCAGTGACATCGGTGGTCTCGATTTTTGAGGAACGAGATATGTGTGATGTGGGTGTAAGTACCGCAGTAGGTATGATTCCAAACTCAACAAAGGATGTATCAAAATGGTTCGCGAATGATCTCTATTGGAACGAGTTGGAAACAGAAGTGAAGGATGGCACGCTTCGCATAGGACTCCGTAAGGATACTTACGTTTTCTACGACTGGCTGTGCTTCGACAGCTTCCGCCTTCTCTACTACGGGCCAAAACCCATTATTGATGCCATCGCTGTTTCAAAGGCTGACGCCAATATCCCCTCTGCCATCTTCAACCTCAGCGGTCAACGCATGAGCAAGATGCAGCGCGGCGTGAATATCGTTAATGGCAAAAAAGTAGTGATGAGACAATAAGTTCACATATTAGGAAGTAAAGCTAACATTCTTAAACGCAGAAGACGCTGCATCTTATATTTATTATAAATAAGGTGCGGCGTCTTGTAAAATATAGTTTTTTGTTCACATTTCTCTCTTTATTGGCTAATTATCTCATAGTTTTTATCTACCTTTGCCCCCGAAATAAGGAATACGAACATGCAAGTACCTATTATTAACCGTTCGCATCACGCCTTGCCGGCGTATGCTACTCCTTTGTCCGCAGGTGTGGATCTGCGGGCGAACCTCAATGAGCCTCTTGTGTTGGCGCCCATGCAGCGTGTGCTCGTACCCACGGGTCTCTTCATCGCTTTGCCTGCAGGGGTGGAGGCACAGGTGCGTCCCCGCAGCGGGATGGCCATCAAACATGGTGTGACTGTGTTGAACACACCCGGAACGATTGATGCCGACTATCGCGGTGAGATTTGCGTCATCCTCATCAACCTCTCCAATGTGCCTTTCACCATCAATGATGGCGACCGCATCGCACAGATGGTGATTGCCCGCCATGAACAGGCAGAGTGGCAAGAGACGGATGTTTTGGAAGAGACCGAACGCGGCGCAGGCGGCTTTGGACACTCGGGAAAAAATTGAACTCTTGAACTTTTGAACTTTTGAACTCTTTGAACTTTTGAACCCTTGAACCCTTTGAACTCTTGAACCCTTTGAACTCTTGAACCCTTTGAACTCTTGAAAGAGATCATTGCCCATAAAGCGTATAGTTCCCATGAACCTCATCAGGCTGATGAGCCTCATGCTGTGCGCCGCATTCTTTCATTGTTCCCTTTTCACCGTTCATTTTTCCCTTTTCCCTTTTCCCTTTTCCATTTTCATTTTTCCCTTTTCACTGTTCATTGTTCCCTTTTCATTCTCCTCCTCGCTTCCTGTGGCTCTTCCAAGCACACAGTGCAACAGGCGACGCCAGCGCGGTCATCGGTCTATCGCACATTGTCAGGCGACGCTTATGCCGGTCTCACGGAGTCAGAGCATTTGCGCCTGGATTATTTCTATCGCGAGGCATCGAAGCAGAAGATGTTGGGGAACCACGTGGCAGCCTACGACCTCTATCGCCATTGCCTCGACATCTGCCCTACGGCACCCGAGGTGTTGTTCGATATGGCGCTCTACCAGATTTCCTTGCGCGATGACTCCTTGGCATTGCAGAACCTGACGCGTGCCACGGCACTTGACCCCGAAAACACGCATTATAAGGAAACCCTCGCGGGCTATTATCTGGAGCGCAACCAACAGGTGAAGGCCCTATCGGAGTTGGAGGACTTGGCGCGCCTATCACCTCGTCGTTCCGATGTGCTGGGACATCTGACACAACTCTATATCGCTCTCAACCGCCCCGCCGACGCCATCCGCACACTGGACCGCATCGAGGTGTTGGAGGGCAAGATGGCGAATGTGAGCTATCAGAAATTCGCGCTTTATATGCAGCTGCGGCAGGAGAAGAAAGCCTTCGGCGAGCTGGAGGCCCTATGCCGTGAATATCCCCATGAAATGAGCTACCGTCTGGCCATCGGCAACCAGTTGCTGCAGGCCGACCGTATCGCTGAGGCGCAGAAGGTCTATGAGCAGGTGCGTAAGATTGACCCCGACAATGCCAGCCTGAAGCTGTCGATGTTGGAACTCTATCGCAAGACAGGGGAGGATTCCCTGTTCGCCGCTATGCGGGACTCCTTGATGTATAGCGCGAAGACAGAATCCGAGATGCGCGTGGCGCTGTTGCGCGACTTCGTGACGGACCGGATGCAGGGGGACAGCATCGGGCAACAGGAGGTGGAGCAGACCTTCAATCGTCTGGATTCCCTCTACCCCAAGGATTTATCGCTCTTGCAGCTGCGTGCTGCCTACCTAGCGACCTATGATAAAAGCAATGACAGCGCCTTCGTGGCAGTGATGGACCGTGTCATCGACCTGGAGCCTGAGAACACGCAGGCGTTGTTCTACCTTATTCAATACTATGGTCAGCATAAAGACTTCATACGTTTGGAGTCCTTGTGTCGCCGTGGTGTCCTGACGCACCCCGAGGAACTCATCTGCCACTACTACCTGGGTGTGGCCTGCTACCAGCAGGACAAGAAAGTGGAGGCGCTGCAGGCCTTCAGCGAGGGTATCGTGCAGAAGACACCCGAGA
>Ga0310690_10003127_pt1 | contig 25386 bp, 36 predicted proteins | sample AusTroGonzalo_MG_2_FD_207661 | JGI IMG/M metagenome (GOLD analysis project Ga0310690, IMG submission 207661) | Bovine rumen microbial communities from tropical cattle in Woodstock, Queensland, Australia - Gonzalo_04 (v2) (version 2) | ecosystem: Host-associated > Mammals > Digestive system >... | reverse complement strand
ATAGTGCTCCCTGCAATCCCCCGTTTCCCCTCATGGTGAGCTTGTCGAACCACGCACCACGCACGATGCCGATGCAACGAAGCAAGACCCCTAATGCGCCTCGGCGGCCAGAATGGCCTCGCTGCGGATTTCTTCCGTCAGCTTCAGCCGCATCCCGGTGAACTCGGGGCTGGCCTTCACCGTATAATGCCGGGGGTGGCCGAGTGGCACGGGCATGATGGATTTGATCCGGCCCGGCCGTGCTGACATCGTCACCACCCGCGACGCCATGAAGATTGCTTCCTCGATATCGTGCGTGACGAAGATGACGGTTTTCTGCTCGTGTTCCCAGATACCGAGCAGCAGCTCCTGCATCAGCCCGCGCGTCTGGTTGTCGAGCGCGCCGAAGGGTTCGTCGAGCAGCAGGATTTTTGGATTGTTGGCCAGCGCCCGGGCAATCGCCGTGCGCTGCTGCATGCCGCCCGACAGCTGTTTCGGCCAATGGTTTTCGAAACCGCGCAGGCCCACCTTGTCGATATAGGAGGCAACGATGTCGCGCTTTTCTTTTTCGGCAACGCCGCGTTCACGCAGGCCAAAGCCGATATTCTGCTCGATCGTCAGCCATGGAAACAGCGTATAGGACTGGAACACCACGCCGCGATCAGCGCCGGGACCTTTGACCTCCTGCCCATCAAGCGTCACGGTGCCGCTGGTCGGGCGGTCGAGCCCGGCGACAATGCGCAGGAGCGTGGACTTGCCGCAGCCGGACGGACCGAGGATCGAAACGAAGTCGTTATGCGCCACGGTGAGGTCGGTGGGTTGCAGCGCCTCGGTCGGCTTGCCGCCGTGCACGCCCGGAAAGATGCGGCTGACGCCTTTGATGACAAGCGTGCTCATGCGAGCCTCCAGGCGAAAAGCCGGCGATTGACCGATTTGAACAGGAAATCCGAAATCAGGCCGATGACACCGATGACGATGATGCCGAAAATGATCTGCCCGGTGGCGAGCAGCGCCTGGCTGTTGATGATCATGTAGCCGATGCCCGAGGAGGCACCGATCATTTCGGCAACGATGACATAGGTCCAGGCCCAGCCCAGCACCAGCCGCAATGTTTCGGCGATATCCGGCGCATTGGCCGGGATGAGGACACGCTTGACGATGCCGCTGTCATTGGCGCCGAGCGTATAGGCGGCTTCCACCAGATCGCGGCGCGTATTGGCGACGGCCACGGCCACCATCAGGATGATCTGGAATACCGCGCCGATGAAAATCACCAGCAGCTTTTGCATCTCGCCGATGCCCGCCCACAGGATCAGGAGCGGAATGAAGGCCGAGGCGGGAAGATACCGGGCAAAGGAGACGAAGGGTTCCAGCATGGCCTCGATGGGCTTGTAGGCGCCCATGGCAATGCCGAGGGGAACGGCGATGATGGCCGCGATGACAAAGCCGCCGACAACCCGCCAGATCGTCATGCCGATATCATAGAGAAAATTCTGCTGGGACAACAGGAGCCAGCCGTCATGCAGCATGGTCAGGGGATCGGCGAGAAATGTGCTGGATACAAAGCCGCCGAAGGTGGCGGCGGACCATGCCGCAATGAACAGGATAAAGAAGAGGACGCCAAGCAGGACGCGTGACGACGCCCCGATCGGCTGGAGAGGTTGAACCATGAGTGTTCCGATGCAAAGAGTGAAGGTATAACCCTAGGAGTGCCGATGTTGTCCGGTTGAAGTGGCTGCAAGTTGCAGTGCGTGGTTCGACAAGCTCACCATGAGGGAGGTGGTTTGATGCAAGGCCAATCCGATGGGTTGCAGAATAGTGCTCCCTGCAATCCCCCACCTCCCTCATGGTGAGCTTGTCGAACCACGCACCCTCCTCTTGCAGCCATCAGCTGATTACTTGATGAAGCTGGTATCGACGATGGTGCTGATATCCGGCTTCTTCTTGATGACGCCAATTTCAAGCAAAAGGTCTGCCGCCTCGTCGGAGAATTTGGCAAAGTCTTTCTCGAAGAAGGCCTGGTTGGCTGCCTTGTCCTGCCAGCGCAGATATTGCGCGGAATTGCCGAACACCTCTGCTGTCTGCTTCACGTCGGCACCCATGATCGCGTAGGCCTTGTCCTTGTCGGCTGCGATCAGCTCGAGCGCGTCGAAGTAGCTCTTGGCGAAGGCCTTGGCCGCTTCCGGATTCTTTTCGAGGAATGCATTGGTGCAGCCAAAAGTGTCCATCACGACGGGATAATCCAGCGTGGTGGCGATGATCTTGCCCTTGTCCGGGGCGGCGCGCACGGTGGACAGATAGGGCTCATACGTCATCGCCGCGTCGTTCTGCCCGGCGACAAAGGCCTGGGCCGCCGGTCCCGGCTCGAGATTGACGACCTTCACGTCCTTCAGCGACAGGCCGTTGTGCTTCAGCATCCATGCCAGGACGAAATAGGGCGATGTGCCGGGCGCCGATGCGGCGATGGCCTTGCCCTTGAGGTCGGAAATCTTGGCGACATCGCTGCGCACGACCATGCCGTCGGCGCCGAATGACTTGTCCATCTGGAAAATCTGCTTGGTGGCGACGCCATTGGCGTTCCAGGCGATCCAGGTTTCCACCGTGGTGGCGGCGCACTGCACGTCGCCCGATGCCAGCGCCAGATGGCGGCTAGCCTGCGGAATCTTGGTCAGCGTGACGTCAAGGCCGTTCTTCTTGAAGATGCCGGCCTCCTTGGCCAGCGTCAGCGGGGCAAAGCCGGTCCAGCCGGACAGGCCGACGGAAACCGCCGTGTCCGCCTGTGACGGGACGGCGGATGCCAGAAGCGCCGCGCATGCAGCGCCGAGATACCATTTGAATTTCATCTGATTGACCCCTTTGTTCATTTTTTTGGCACGATGAATATAAAGGCATGATAGGCAGGCAGCTTTTCATTTGTCTAGACATAAGCTTGCGCCCGGATACAGAAAAAGCTGCCTGAGACATTTTGCATCGGCGCCGTCATTCGGCTAGAAGAAGATGGATCGGTTAACCGCTTGTCAGAACCTTCATTCCATAAATGCGCGACTCATGATTGCGGCGCTGACGTGTTCGGATGAAACGGGCCATGCCGTGAAGACAGCTCATATTGGATCAGGACATTTTCTTGAAAACCCACGACGTTCTCAACCAGACACCCTCCATGATCGGCCTCAACGCCTATCTCGGCGATCCGTTGCTGATGCAGATCACCAAGCGGTTTCCGCAGGCGACCCGGACGGAGCTGGAACAAAGCGGCCGGTTTGTCCTGTCCGGTGATGCGCAGGATCTGGCGCGGCTCGCCAATACGGAAACGCCCAAGCTGCGCACCCATGACCGCCAGGGCTTTCGCGTCGATGTCATTGATTACCATCCGGCCTATCATGCGCTGATGCGCCGTTCCGTGGCGCAGGGCCTGCATTCGTCCATCTGGGAAGACGGCCCGACGGAAAACGGCCTGCGCCACCAGGCGCGCACGGCGCGCTTCTATACGGCAGCGCAGCTGGAATGCGGGCATCTCTGCCCGATCACCATGACCAGCGCGTCGCTGGCGGCCTTGATGTCGTCGCCAAGCCTGTACCGCGAGTGGTCGCCGCTGGTCCTGCCGCGCAAATATGATTCCAGCAACAAATCCCCGGCCAAGAAGGCAAGCCTGACTCTCGGCATGGGCATGACGGAGAAGCAGGGCGGCACGGATGTGCGCACCAATACGACGCGCGCCGAACCCGCCGGCAGCGGTTTTTACCGGATTACCGGCCACAAATGGTTCATGTCGGCGCCTATGTCCGATGCGTTCCTGGTGCTGGCGCAGGCGCGGGAAGGCCTGTCCTGTTTCCTCGTGCCGCGCATCCTGCCGGACGGATCATCCAACGGCTTTCGCTTCCAGCGCCTGAAGGACAAGCTCGGCAACCGCTCCAATGCCTCGTCCGAAGTCGAATTCGACAATGCGCTGGGCCAGATGGTCGGCGGTCCGGGCGACGGTGTCAAAACCATCATCGACATGGTGACGCTGACGCGGCTGGACTGTGCCATCGCCTCGGCCGGGATGATGCGCGCCGGTCTCGCCGAGGCGGTGCACCATGCGCGCCATCGCATCGTGTTTGACGGGCCGCTGTTCGACAAGCCGCTGATGCTGCGGGTCATGGCCGACATGGCGCTGGATGTGGCCGGCGCGACGGCGCTGACCTTCCGGCTGGCCCGCGCCTTCGACAATGCGGCACAGAATCGCGGTGAGGCGGCCTTCGCCCGGGTGATGACCCCTGTGGTGAAATACTGGGTTGCCAAGATCGCGCCCGCCTTGCTGTACGAGGCGATGGAATGCCTCGGCGGCAATGGCTACATCGAGGAGGGCAATCTGGCCCGCCATTACCGCGAAGCCCCGGTCAATGCCATCTGGGAAGGTTCCGGCAATGTCATGGCGCTGGACGTGCTGCGCGTTCTCAAGCGCGGGCCGCAGCTGTTCGACGAGGTGCTGAACTGGATCGGCGCCCAGCTCGGGCGCGGCGGGCAGGGTACGGTCGAGGTGCTGCGCGCCGCCATGCGTGTTGCGGAAAACGACGAGGGCGCTGCGCGCATCCTGACTGAGCAGCTGGCGCTGGCCGCTGCGGGTGCGGAACTGCGGCACCTGCACTCGGAAGATATCGCCGATGCGTTCATCGAAACCCGCCTCGGCGGGCAGTGGCGCACCACCTACGGCATGCTTGATGCCCGTCACAACGCCAAGAGCATCGTCAACTCGCTCTATCCCCCAGCCAACTGAGCGCCGTTTCTGCCGGCATAGCCGTTGCGCGTGGTTCGACAAGCTCACCATGAGGGAAGTGGTTTGGCTGCAATGCTAATCGGAAACATTGCGGGATAAGGCTCCCTGCAATCCTCACCCTCCCTCATGGTGAGCTTGTCGAACCACGCATAACGCACAGTGGCCGCTGTTTTTCGACGCGCCTTCACACCGCTTTTGTCAAATCTGCGCATCGGCCGCTGATCGGCCCTCTCGCAGGGCCGAAAAGTGCTCCGGCTAATACCTTCAATTTTAATAAAATTTTTTTAAATTAACCTTAACAAACGGTTTACGTTGCGCCTAAACTCTTAGCAGATATCAATGTGATTCGAAAATACCTCGTGATTTCACGGGGTTACACAAACCGCCACCAACTTCCCCGCTAGGAGAAATGAATGCGCAGCTTCCTGATATTCTGGGCAGGCCCGTTAAGCTTTCTGTGGGGTTGGTATTTTCTGTCGTACTACGATCTGAGCATGGGGATGTACTTCTTCAGCCGTGAAATGCACGATCTGGTCTTCACCATTTACGGCAATATTCTCGGGATCGCGCCGGACAGCATTCCGCCGCTGGTCGCCCGTGCCTGCATCGTCGATACGGGGCTGGTTTTCTGCCTGATCGCCTTCCGCCGCCGCAAGCAGATCATCGCCTGGGTCAAGGTGTGGCGGGCAAACCGTGCCGCCGCCGCGGCATCGGCCAATACGGCGCTGGCCTATTCGAAGGAATTGCCGTCTGCGTTCTGACGCAGGCTCTGCAGGCGGTCCAATGCCCCTTGCAGGATGAACGCCGCCGCAGCGGAATCAATCCGCTCGGCGCGTTTTTGCCGTGATACATCCATGCCGATCAGCGCGCGTTCCGCCGCAACCGTCGATAGACGCTCGTCCCAGTAGACGAAGGGCAGGTCGGTCAGCTTTTCCATGTTGCGCACGAAGGCGCGGGTGGCTTGCACGCGCGGGCCTTCGCTGCCGTCCATATTGACCGGCAGGCCAATGACGATGGCGCCGACATTGTCGCTTTTCAGCGCCTTCAGCAGATCCTGCGCGTCGTGGGTGAACTTGCTGCGCTTGAGCACCGGGCGCGGATTGGCAAAGGAAAAACCCCGGTCCGAAATGGCGATGCCGATGGTTTTCGTGCCCAGGTCGAGCCCCGCGACGGTCTGGCCGTCGGCGACGTGATCTTCGAGCTGTTCAATGGTCAGAACCGTCAAGGGTGTTTCCTGCACTTGAATTGGCCGGCGAAAGGCCGTTGTAATTCGCCGTTGTAATTCGAATGAATGTCACATAGCTGCAATAGACGGTTGTGGCGAGCAAAGACTGACAATGGAAGGGAAAACCCCATGAAGATTACCTGGCTTGGCCATTCGGCCTTTCGCATTGAAATCGCCCAGAGCACGATTCTGATTGACCCTTTCCTCAACGGCAATCCGGGTGCGCGCGGCGTTGACCCGAAGGAAGCGACACGCGGCGCCACCCACATCATCCTGACGCACGGTCACGGCGATCATGTCGGCGATACCGCCGCCATTGCCAAGGATACGGGTGCGGTGGTGATCGGCAATGCCGATCTGGTGACCTGGCTCAACAATCGCGGTGTCGCCCGCGTCGATCCAACCAATACCGGCGGGACCGTATCGCACAATGGCTTCACCGTGACCTATGTCAACGCGCTGCATTCCTCGGCACAGATCACCGAAGATGGCGTGTCGCATTCGCTGGGTTCGGCCAATGGCGTCGTCCTGCATTTCGACAATGAGCCGACGCTCTATCACATGGGCGATACGGATATCTTCTCCGACATGGCGCTGGTCAACGAACTGCACCAGCCGGAGATCGGCATCGTGCCGATCGGCGACCGCTTCACCATGGGTGGTGCCGTCGCCGCGTTGGCAACGCAGCGCTATTTCAAATTCGCCAGGGCGATCCCATGCCATTACGGCTCGTTCCCGATCATCGACCAGACCGCCGACAAATTTGTCGCGGCGATGGAAGGCAGCAAGACGCAGGTCTTTGTCGCCGGGACAAATGATCAGTTTACGGTTTGAGTTTGGGTTGCTAAAGCCGTTGTGATTTTGGTCGTCACCACGACGATAGGCTGAGCTATTGGAGGTATTGTGCGTAAACTATTCCTGATTTCCTGCGTCATGGCGTTGTCGACACCGGCTTTCGCCCAGACAATCGATGCCAAGGGCGCCGATGAGCTTGCCAATACCCTGTCGAAATATGTCGGCAAGACCGCACTCAGCAACGGCATTCTCAAGGTAACGCCCGAGGCCGACGGCTACCGCGTTACCTTCAGCACCGATGCTTTCCTCAAAACCATGCCGAAGCAGGACCTGCTGAAGGGCAGCCTGGGGGATTACAGCATCCTGACCAAGCCGCTGGCCGACGGAACATGGAATGTGTCCTCGGGCAACATACCTGCGGCGGCCTTCGACGTGAGCGGGCCCAAGGGCCCTGAGTCGTTCCATTGGTCGGTCGATGGCGGCAGCTGGACCGGATTGTTCGATCCGAAGATCGGCACGTTCTCGACCTCGACCTTCGCCTATGATGCGTTCAAGCTGTCGCTGAAGTCGGCGGAACAGGATATCGACGCCAGCGCCAGCGGGGCAAAAGGGCAGATGCTTGCCAAGGCCGCTGCATCGGGCGGCATCGATATCGATATGACGCAATCCCTCGCAAATTTCAGCGAAACGATCGTCACGAAGCTCCCCACGCCTGATGCGGCCACCGAAGAGGGCGAAGCAGCCAAGACCGAAACGCCGGCTGCCGGTGAACCGGTGAAGGTGACGCTGCGCAGCGGCGAACTCGGCAGCGTTGCCGAGGGCAAGGGCTTCCGCAACCGGGAGCTGCTGGACCTGTGGGCATTCGTCATCGCCCATATGGACGAGAAGAAGCTCAACAAGGCCGGACAGGACGAGCTCAAGCTGAAGCTGCGGGCGGCCCTGCCGCTCTGGGACAAGCTCAAGGGCGAGTATCATTTCAAGGACTTCAACGTTGAAACGCCGCTGGGCAATTTCGCCGCCCAGAACATTTCGCAGGAAACCAACCTCGACGGCATCAGCAAGGATGGCGCCTATCACTACGCCATGCGCACCAACGGCCTGAAATATCCGGCCCTTCCGATCCCCGAATGGGGTGTGCCTTTCCTTCCGACCGATGTGGAACTGGTGATCGGGACTGCCGGTGTCGATCTTGATACGGTCGTCAAGGGCGCCATCGACGATATGGACCTGAACCGCGACAAGGTTCTCTCCGAGGAGTTTGAAGCGGCAACCGCCGCACAGTTCCTGGTTGCGCCGCCCAAGCTGGTGATTTCGAAGAGCCTGGTGCGTACCGCCGATGCGGAACTGACGGTCGAAGGCGAGATGACCTTTGCCGGCCTGAAGCCCGCCAGCCACACCACCTGGGAAATGGCCGGTTTCGACAAGGTTGTCGAGCGCCTGAACAAGGCGGCGGAAACCGACGCCGAAATCCAGAATTACATCACCTTCGTCAAGCTGGCGAAGGATTTCGGCACGGAAGTCGACGGCGGACGGATCCGGTGGGTCGTCGATCAGCAGGCCGACGGTTCCGTTGCGATCAATGGCAATCCCGTGAAAGGTCCGGACCCGGTTGTCGAACCCGGCAGCGAGGATGTCATTGATGTGCCTGCACCCGACGATGAAGAAGACAATCCGGATGCGCAGGCGGACAAGGCGCAGTAATCGGCGCCCGGCATGCCGACTTGTCCGTTGCGCTTGCCCGCAACGGACACTATAGCTGCTTGATCAAGAATTGAATTTTCGGGAATCCCAATGTCTGTCGATATTTCCACCGTCAAACGCGTTGCGCGTCTTGCCCGTATTGCCGTGAGTGAGGATGATGCAACCCGCATGACCGGCGAACTGAATGCCATCCTCGGTTTCGTCGAACAGCTGAACGAAGTCGATGTGGCGGGTGTCGAGCCCATGACATCGGTCACGCCCATGGCCATGAAAAAGCGCCGGGACGTGGTCAATGACGGCGGCAAGGCGGCCGATATCGTTGCCAATGCGCCCGTCACCGAAGAGAATTTCTTCGTCGTTCCGAAAGTGGTGGAGTAAGGCGCAGCCATGACGATCACGGTCGCCATCGAAACGCCCCTGCAGGATGACGTCCGCGCCCTTGTGGATGCGCTGAATGCGCATCTTCTGCCGCTGTCGCCGGTCGAATTCCAGTTCAAGATGACGGTGGAAGAGATGGCGGGCGACGACACCACGGTGTTCATCGCCCGCGACGAAACCGGGCGGGCGGTGGGCTGCGGTGCGCTCAAGCAGCATGACGCGGAAACCGGCAAGATCAAGCGCATGTTCACCCTGCCGTCCGTGCGCGGCAAACGCGTCGGTTCGATCCTGCTCGAGGCCATAACCGGGCTCGCCCGCGACAAGGGCATGTCCCGGCTGGTGCTGGAGACGGGCGTCGGTCCCGGATTTGACGCGGCATGGCGGCTGTATGAGCGTTCCGGCTTCACCCGCTGCGGTGCGCTCCTCGATTATCCGGATTCGGAACACAGTGCATTTTACGAAAAGCGGCTCGCCCTCGCGCCAGCCCAATAAACAGGACTTGATATGACCGATCTGACCGCTCTCACCATTGCCGAGGCGCGCGACCAGCTGAAAGCCAGGGCGATCACCGCCACTGAGCTGACCAGTGCCTATCTCAAGGCAATCGAGACCGCGAACGGGGCCCTGAACGCCTATATCGCCGTCACGCCGGAGAAGGCGCTTGACATGGCCAAAGCATCCGATGCCCGTCTGGCTGCAGGCAAGGCGGGGGCGCTGGAAGGCATACCGCTGGGTATCAAGGACCTGTTCGGCACCGAAGGCATCCACACGCAGGCCTGTTCGCATATTCTCGACGGCTTCAAGCCGCATTATGAATCCACCGTCACCTCCAACCTGTGGGCCGATGGCGCCGTGATGCTCGGCAAGCTCAACATGGATGAGTTCGCCATGGGGTCATCCAACGAAAGCTCCTATTACGGTCCGGTGAAAAACCCGTGGCGCGCCAACGGCTCCAATGCCGATCTGGTGCCCGGCGGTTCGTCCGGCGGCTCGGCCGCTGCGGTCGCAGCCCGCCTGTGCGCCGGTGCGACGGCCACCGATACCGGCGGTTCCATCCGCCAGCCCGCCGCCTTCACCGGTACCGTTGGCATCAAGCCGACCTATGGCCGCTGCTCGCGCTGGGGCATTGTCGCCTTTGCCTCGTCGCTGGATCAGGCCGGACCGATTGCCCGCGACGTGCGCGATGCGGCGATCCTGCTCAAATCCATGGCCTCGGTCGATACCAAGGACACGACATCGGTCGATATCGCCGTTCCCGATTACGAATCCATCATCGGCAAGCCGCTGACCGGCCTCAAGATCGGCATTCCCAAGGAATACCGTGTCGAGGGCATGCCGGAAGAGATCGAAAAGCTGTGGCAGCAGGGCATTGCCTGGCTGAAGGACGCCGGTGCATCCATCGTCGATATCTCCCTGCCGCACACGAAATACGCGCTGCCGGCCTATTACATCGTGGCCCCGGCGGAAGCCTCGTCGAACCTTGCCCGCTATGACGGCGTGCGTTACGGCCTGCGCGTGCCGGGCAAGGACATTGTCGACATGTATGAAAGGACCCGCGCCAGTGGTTTCGGCGACGAGGTCAAGCGCCGCATCATGATCGGCACCTATGTGCTGTCAGCCGGTTATTACGACGCCTATTACCTGCAGGCGCAAAAGGTGCGCACCCTGATCAAGAAGGATTTCGAGGACGTCTTCCATGCCGGTGTCGATGCGATCTTGACACCCGCAACCCCGTCGGCAGCCTTCGGCATCGCCGATCAGGATCTGGCGTCCGATCCGGTGAAAATGTACCTGAACGACATTTTCACGGTCACGGTCAACATGGCGGGGCTTCCCGGCATCGCCGTGCCTGCCGGACTGGACAGCCGGGGCCTGCCGCTTGGCCTGCAGCTGATCGGACGCCCGTTCGACGAGGAAACCCTGTTCCAGACCGCCTATGTCATCGAACAGGCCGCAGGCAGGTTCAACGCGCCGAAATGGTGGTAATCAGGCCTGCCACGCAAGCCGACATCGCGGCACTGGCCGCGGTCGGCTCACGGGCCTGGGCATCGAATATTTTCTCGTTCGAACCGGAACTGCCCGGCATGCGCGCGCATGTCGAGCGTGCCTACCAAGCCTTTGCCGAGGAACATTTTGCCCGCGTGCTGGTTGCCGAGGTGGATGGTGTCATTCTCGGCTGGGGCGCGCGCGAAAAGAACGATGACTACATCTCGGATATGTGGGTCGATCCCGGCCATCAGGGGCAGGGCATCGGTTCGCTCCTGCTCAAGGCGCTGAAAGCCGACATTGCCGCGGCGGGATATGCAACCGCCCGGCTTGAATCCCATGCGCGCAATGCGGGTGCCATACGCCTGTATGAGCGTGAGGGCTTTGAAATCGTGCACCGGAGCCTCGAATGGTCGGAGAGCCTCGAACGCAAGATCGAGAAGGTCAAAATGCTGGCGAACCTGACGTAGGAACTTTCAATGTTTTTCTTTGTTTCCAAGGTGTTCTGGTTCGTTGCTCAACCCCTGAATTTTTCCATTCTGCTGATGGGCCTCGCATTTTTTGCCGTGTGGTTCTCCTGGCGGCGCATGGCGATGACCGCATCCGCCGGGGCATTTCTGATCCTGGGGCTGGCCGTCTGGAGTTCGCTGGGCGCGCTTCTCATGCATCCGCTGGAAGACCGGTTCCAGCGCCCGTCGCCCGCACCGTCGCATGTCGATGGCATCATCGTCCTTGGCGGCGGTTTTGAAGGCGGGGTCAATCTGGTGCGCGGCGGCTACGAGCTCAATGCCAGCGGTGACCGCTTCGTTGAAACGGCGGTGCTGGCGCGGCGTTACCCCGAGGCAAAGGTCGTGGTTACCGGCGGCGGCGGCACGCTGGTGCTGGAGGGCGAGGGCGATGCGGCCACGGCGCCGCGCCTGTTGACGGCGCTCGGCGTTGCCGCCGACCGGCTGGTTCTCGAGAATGAATCGCGCAACACCTACGAGAATGCCCAGTTCACCAAAAAGCTGCTCGACATCAAACCCGGCGAGACGTGGCTGCTCGTCACGTCCGCCTTCCACATGCCCCGGTCGGTCGGGCTGTTCCGCAAGGCGGGTTTTGATGTGGTGCCGTGGCCTGCCGATTACCGCACCTCCGGCATCGAATATCCCGGATTTGCCCAGGACAACCCGATCGATTCCCTGCAGAACCTGACGATTGTCCTGAAGGAATGGGTCGGGCTTTTCGCCTATTGGGCGACCGGCCGCACCGATGAACTGCTGCCGTCGCCATGATGAAGCAGGTGGACGTTCTCATCATCGGCGCGGGCGCTGCGGGCATGATGTGCGCTGTCGAGGCGGGCAAGCGCGGCCGCTCGGTTCTCATTGTCGATCACGCCAGGGCGCCGGGCGACAAGATCCGCATTTCCGGCGGCGGGCGTTGCAATTTCACCAATCTCAACGCCGCCCCGCAGAACTACATCAGCAGAAACCCGCATTTCTGCATTTCTGCGCTGCGCCGCTATACCCAGCGCCATTTCATCGCGCTGGTCGACCGCTATGGGATCGCCTGGCATGAAAAGACGCTGGGCCAGCTGTTCTGCGATGGTTCGGCCAAGCAGATCATCGATTTGCTTGTCACGGAGATGAAGCAGGCCAATGTCGAGCTGCGGTTGCAGACGGCGGTCGAGTCCATCGAGGCGACGGCGGGCGGCTATACCGTTGCACTGTCCGGCGAGCGCGTGCGCTGTACCTCGCTGGTGGTCGCCTGTGGCGGCAAGTCCATTCCCAAAATGGGCGCAACCGGCTTTGGCTATGATGTTGCCAGGCAGTTCGGCCTGGCGCTGACCGACATCCGCCCGGCGCTGGTGCCGCTGACCTTCGATGACAACACGCTGGCGCCGCTGAAACCCCTGTCCGGTATTTCCGTCGATGCCGTCATCAGCCACGGCAAGACAAAATTTGCCGAAGCCATGCTCTTCACCCATCGCGGTCTCAGCGGCCCGTCGATCCTGCAGATTTCGTCCTATTGGCGCGAAGGCGACACGATCAGCGTCGCCATGCTGCCGGGTGTCAAAATTCTTGACGCGCTGCGCGCCGCCCGCGCGCGCAATGGGCGGCAGGCGCTGCAGACAGCCCTGTCGGAGCTTCTGCCGAAGCGGCTGGCGCAGCTGATCGCCGAAAACAGCGGCATCCACAGCCATCTCGCCGATGTCTCCGACAAGCAGTTGCTCGGCGTCGAGAAGGCCATCAATGAATGGCAGGTCAAGCCCGCCGGGTCCGAAGGCTACCGCACGGCGGAAGTCACGCTGGGCGGTGTCGACACGGATGGGCTCGACCAGAAGACGATGGAAGCCAAATCCGTCAAAGGCCTCTACTTCATCGGTGAAGTGGTCGACGTGACGGGCTGGCTCGGCGGCTACAATTTTCAGTGGGCCTGGTCATCCGGCTGGGTGGCAGGGCAGGCGGTTTAGGAGAAAGCAGTGATGGATGATCTGAACTGGCGTGTCGAGGAAGCATGTTTCAATGCGTGGCCGTCGCCGCGGCAGGTTCTGCATGGCGGCTGGCTGCTGCGGTTTTCCGGCGGCGGCGTTCGCCGCACCAACTCGGTCAACCCTTTGCGCGGACCGCGCGCCGAACCTGCCGGCGTGATCGATGCGGCGGAAAAACTCTATGGCGCGCTCGGCCGCGACTTCATTTTCCGGGTTCCGACCATCGCCGATGAAATGGAGTCGCATCTGGTCGAGCGCGGTTACCGTTTCGAGGGCGGCAGCACGGTTCTGCATTGCGACCTGCGCCGCCATCGCCCAGTCGGCGCTGCTGCCGCCGAACTGTCACGCGAGATGACGCCGGGCTGGTCACGTGACGGCAAGCGCATCTCCGGCTGGTCGGACGCCGAACAGGCGGTTTTCACCGATATGATCGCCTCCATCGTCGTGCCAAAGGCCTTTGCCTCCGTCACCATGGATGGCCGGATCGTCGCGAAGGCCTATGGTGCCATCAGCAACGGCCTGCTGGTGCTGGAATCCGTCGCCACCGATGCGGATCACCGCAAACGCGGCTATGGCCAGCGGGCGGTTGGAACCTTGCTCGACTGGGCGCGGGACGAAGGCGCCGAGGGTGCCTGCCTGCAGGTTCTCACCGACAATCAGCCGGCGCGGGCGCTCTATGCCTCGCTGGGTTTTGACCGCGAACTGCACAGCTATCACTATCGCCGGAAACCATAGTCGGCAAGAATCTCCGGCAATGCCGTTAATCGAATTGCCTGATGCCGGGAAACCTGCTTCCCTGACGGCACAGCGTGTCTGTTGAAGCCGCTGTGCAGTCAAACTGGGAGGGAAGACAGCCATGTGGATCAAACTGACCGACGTCAACGGCGATCTCATCACACTCAACTTTGCCCATGTCGTATCGTTCAACCCTTACGGGACGGGAACGCACATCGTGACCGTAACCGCTGGCCTGACCTTCTTCGTCAAGGAGACGATTGACCAGATCCAGCGCAAGGTCGGCATCGAGTCCATTTAAGCCGCCACACGATCACCCCGGTTGCAAAGCCCTTGATGCGTGGTTCGACAAGCTCACCATGAGGGATGTGGTTGGGCTGCAATGCCAATCGCGGGCGCTGCAGAATATCGCTCCCTGCAATCCACGGCCTTCCTCATGGTGAGCTTGTCGAACCACGCACCACAACCACGCACTGAGCCTCCGCCATGCCGGTTGCGTTAACCATAAGAGCGGGATCATCCCGGCCGAAACGGCCTTTTACTGTTGTTTCATAGTGTAATATTTACGTGATATTTACGGACGGGGAACCTTTTTACGATTTGTTGGTTTTATTCAAACGAGAGTCAAAATCGGATACAAATAGTGATTTGTTAAATCGTTTGAATTTTCTTAATGTCACAATGCATCCGAAATACAGACGCATGCTGAAACAGGATTATTCTCTTGGCGAGAGTAGTTTAACTAGAGGTGTGAACAATGCTAACAATAAATAAAGAAACGTCGTCGCCGTCTGAAGCACGTGTCATCAAACTGCCGAAGGTCGGCGTGAAGTCGAGCGCAACAATGGTCAAGGCCGCCGCCAAATTGGCAGAGCCATGTGACAAGCGCACCATTTCGCAGATCCTTCGCGAATCCAGCGGCGGCTTCAGCTTCCGCCGTTAATTCCCCGATATTCTTTCTGTCTTGAATACCGATATCCCGCCCTAGAGCGGGATATTGTCATGTTTCTTCCAGGGATTTTCGAGATCCTTGTTGCGCAGCATGCGCAGTGCCCGTGAAACCCGCTTGCGCGTGGAATGGGGCATGATCACCTCATCAATGTACCCACGCTCGGCCGCCACGAACGGCGACAGGAACCGGTCCTCGTAGCGCTTCGTGTGCGCCGCGATTTTCTCCGCATCGCCAATATCCTTGCGGTAGATGATTTCCACCGCGCCCTTGGCACCCATCACCGCGATCTGCGCCGACGGCCAGGCATAATTGATGTCGCCGCGCAGATGCTTGGAGGCCATCACGTCATAGGCGCCGCCATAGGCCTTGCGCGTGATGATGGTGATCTTCGGCACCGTTGCCTCCGCATAGGCGAACAAGAGCTTGGCGCCATGCTTGATCAGGCCGCCATATTCCTGCGCTGTGCCGGGGAGAAAGCCCGGCACGTCGACGAACGTGACGATGGGAATGTTGAAGCAGTCGCAGAAGCGGACGAAGCGCGCCGCCTTGCGCGAGGCATCGCTGTCCAGCACCCCGGCCAGAACCATCGGCTGGTTGCCGACGATGCCGACGGTGCGGCCCTCGACGCGGCCGAAGCCGACGACGATGTTTTTGGCAAAACTTTCCTGGATCTCGAAAAAATCCGCCTCATCGACGGTTTTGCGGATCAGTTCCTTGATGTCGTAGGGCTTGTTGGCATTGTCCGGCACCAGCCGGTCGAGCGAGTAATCCGGCTCGTCCGTGTCCTGGAAACATTCGATCTCGGGAATATCGGCGGTGTTGGATGCCGGGAGAAAATCAATCAGGCGGCGCATCTGCAACAGCGCCGCCACGTCATTGTCATAGGCGCCATCGGCAATCGACGATTTGGTGGTGTGGATCGACGCGCCGCCCAGCTGCTCGGCCGTCACCGTTTCATTGGTCACGGTCTTCACCACATCCGGCCCGGTGACGAACATGTAGGACGTGTCGCGCACCATGAAGATGAAATCCGTCATGGCGGGGGAATAGACGTCGCCGCCCGCACACGGTCCCATGATCACCGAAATCTGCGGGATGACGCCTGACGCAAGCACGTTGCGCTGAAAGATTTCCGCATAGCCGCCGAGCGCCGCCACGCCTTCCTGGATGCGCGCGCCGCCCGCATCGTAAAGCCCGATGACCGGCGCGCGGTTGCGCAGGGCCATGTCCTGGATTTTCTGCACCTTTTCCGCATGCGCCTCGGAGAGCGAGCCGCCGAACACGGTAAAATCCTTGGCGAAGACGAAAACCGTGCGCCCGTTGATGGTGCCCCAGCCGGTCACGACGCCATCGCCGGCAAATTTTGTCTCTTCCATGCCGAAATCGGTCGAGCGGTGTTCGACGAACATGTCGAACTCCTCGAACGAGCCTTCGTCGAGGAAAATGTCGATGCGCTCGCGCGCCGTCAGCTTGCCGCGCTTGTGCTGGGCCTCGATCCGCGTCTTGCCGCCGCCCTCCCGCGCAATGGTCCTGCGGCGCTCCAGCTCGATCAGCACATCCTTCATGGCATCCTCCTCATTGTGACATTTCTGATATCAGGACAAACCGGCCTGCGAAAGCGGTTTGTCGGCGATATCAAACGTCCGTCGCGGCGAAATTCCGGCCGCGTGATTGCCATCCCGTCCCAAGTCGGGCTAAGCCTGTTCCTGGAGTCCTGTCGGACAAAACTGTTTCGGGGGAAACATGGAAGGCTCGCCACAACCACGGTTCGGCCGTCCGGCTGAATATACCGGTCACCGGTTTTCGTTCTCCGGCACCGCCAAGGAATATTTCGGCATCTGGATCGTCAATGTATTGCTGACGATTGTGACGCTCGGCATCTATTCCGCCTGGGCAAAGGTGCGGCGCAATCGCTATTTCTACGGCAATACCAAACTGGCCGATGGCCGGTTCGATTATCACGCCCGGCCGAAGCAGATTCTGATCGGGCGCATCCTCGTCGTCGGCTATCTCATCCTCTACAATATACTGCTCCGGTTTTCGCCGCTCCTCGGCGGGCTGCTCGGCCTGGTGTTCATCGCCGCGATCCCCTGGCTGATCGCGCGCGGCCTGCGTTTCAGCGCACGCGTCACCAGCTACCGCAATGTGCGCTTCGATTTCACCGGCGGTTACTGGGGTGCGGTCAGGGCTTTCTTCCTCAGCAGCCTTGTGGCGGGGATTTCCTTCGGCCTGCTCGCGCCCGTCGCCAGCCGGTGGACCTTGCGCTACACGCTCGGCAACCTGCGCTATGGCGGCAAGGTGTTTTCGCCGGACCCGACGATCGGCGCGCTTTATCGCGTCTGGGTTTTACCTGCCATACTCACGGTTGCCGGGCTTTTTCTTTTCGGAATCCTGATCGCCGGCGCATCGGCCGGGCTTGCGGCAATGAAGGCGGAGGCTTCGAGCGGCGAAGTGGCATTCATTCTGCTCATATATCTTCTGTTCGTGCCCGTGCTGCTGATCTATGCCGTCACGGGACTGCTCTATTCCGCCGGCATACGCAACGCCGGTGTGAGTGCCACGACATTCGATGACAGGCACTATCTCTATTCCGACATGCCGCGCTGGACCTATGCCTGGGTGATGATTACCAATCTGGTTGTCACCATCGTCACCCTCGGGCTGATGCGGCCCTGGGCTGCCGTCCGGCTGGCGCGTTTTCATGCGGACTACACGGCCATTGTCTTTGACGGCGATGTCGGCGAGATTTTCTCGGATATCAAGGACAGCGGTTCGGCTGTCGGTTCGGAATTCATGGATATCGAAGGTATCGACTTTGGCTTCTGACATGGGAAAACTGACGACAGGCCTCTGGTACCGCGAAGGATCGAGCGCGGGCCGGGGAGCCAGTCTGGTTTTCGCCGACGATGCCGTATCGGTCGTTGCCGTGGATGGAACGGTCCTGTCCGCCGCCGCCTTCGATCAGATCGGCATCAGCGACCGTGTCGGATCGATACCGCGGCGCCTGACCTATCCCGACAGGACCAGCTTCGAGACGATGGACAATGACGCCATCGATGCGCTGGTGGCGGCGCAGCAGGGGCGCAGCGCCGGGTGGGTGCACCGGCTGGAGCGGTTCCATCCGCGGCTGCTGGTGCTCGTCCTCCTGACCTTTGTCTTCGCCTTCTCGATCTACCGCTTTGCCGTGCCCGCGCTGGTTGAAGTCGCCGTGGTGGTCACGCCGCCGGTTGTCCCCGCCCTCATGTCGAAAGGGACGCTGCAAACGCTCGACACCACGGTTTTCTCGCCCAGCACTTTGCCGGATGCCGACAAGGTCAAGCTGAATGAGGGCTTCGGCAAGCTCGCGGCCAAATCCAGCCTCGGTGCTGGCGGCTTCAACCTGAATTTTCGCGACGGCGGCATCATCGGCCCCAATGCCTTCGCCTTGCCGGATGGCACGGTCGTCATCACCGACCAGCTGGTCAGGCTGGCGGCTGGCGACACGGACATGCTGCTCGGCGTGCTTGCCCACGAGATCGGCCATGTGGAGCTGAAACACAGCCTGCGCCAGCTCTACCGCGCCGCCGGGGTTGCCGGGCTGATCATGCTGATCGGCGGCGATATCGGCGGCAGCACCCATGACGTGCTGGTGCAGGGCGGCGGTCTGCTGGCCTTGTCCTACTCACGCGCCGACGAAAGCGCGGCCGACCGGCACAGCGTCGAACTGATGCAGAAGGCTGGTTTTGACCCCGCCGCCATTGCCCGCTTCTTCGCGCTGGTGGAGGACAAGCTCGACGACCACAGCCCCACCAGCATGCTGCAAACCCATCCCGGTACGCCCGAGCGGCGGAAAATGGTGCTCGACTATGCCGGGGAGTTGAAGGCGAGGGCCGGGACGAGCAATTAGTTCAGGCCAAGTGTTGGACGACGGCTGCCAGCTGGCCGATGGCGGTGCCCCAGCCCTCGTCAAATCCCATTTCCTCATGCTTGCGGGCATCGGCGGTGTCCTTGTGCAGGACGCGCGAGGCGTAGCGGGTGCCGCTGCCCTCGGCCGCGAAGGTGATGATCGCGGTCAGGGCCAGCCAGGGTTCGGCCGGTTTCCAGCCGCCGGTCATGACCGTGGTGAACACCAGTTTCGCTTCCGGCACGATCTCCAGGAAACAGCCATCGACGTGCGGCTGGAAATCGCCGCCGTCCTCGCGCATGCGCGTCTCGAACGCGCCGCCGGGGTGAAGGTCAAGCTGGACCACCTTGCATTCGATGGGGGCGGGGATCCACCATTTCGCCAGATGCTCCGGCGTGCTCCAGGCCTGCCAGACGAGGGCGGGCGGCGCCTTGATGAAACGCGCAATGGTCAGTTCGGATGGGTCAACCGGCATCTTCAACACTCCCGTGCATCTGGGTTTCAACATAATCGGCCAGCCGGTCCGCCCGGCCCTGCCAGAGGGCCCGCTGCTCGGCGAGCCAGGTTTCGGCGGCCGCGAGCCTTTCGGTATCCACCCAGCAGGTGCGCACGCGGCCGATCTTTCTGGAATGGATCAGCCCGTCGGCCTCAAGCACCCGCAGGTGCTTCATGAAGGACGGCAATCCCATGGCAAAGGGTTCCGCCAGTTCCTTGACCGGGGCGGGGCCCCGGGTCAGGCGGCTGACCACGGCCCGGCGGGGGGGGTCGGCGAGGGCGTGAAAGGCGGCATCCAGCGATATCTGATAGTTTTCCATATGGAGAACTATAGTCAAAAGTTTTCCATTTGGCAAACTGTTTTAGGTGCAGAAGTGTATCGCGCTAATCCGCCAGCCGGACACCGGCGCCGCCGGCGCGCTCAGTGCCCTTGTCGAGAAAGACCACCCCAGCCGCCGTCAAGGCGTCCTTGAGATCGTCAAGCGTCCGGTCATAGGGGATGCGTTTGCCGGTTTCGAAGGTTGCAATGGTCGCCGGCGCAACCTTTGCCACGTCCGCAAGCTTGGATTGCGACCAGCCAATCAGGGCGCGTGCAGCACGGCACTGTGCGGGGGAGATTGTCACTCTATTTCAGCCTGACACCGGGCCCGCCGTCGACGGTCTGGCCATCGGCGAGGAAGGAAACCCGTGCCTCAAGCACCTGTATGATGGCTTGCAGATTGTTGGTCACCGGCGTTGACTTGCCGGTTTCGAAATTGCGGACGGTGGACAGGCCCACCCGCGCAGCCTTGGCCAGATCCTCCTGGGACATATTGGTGAGCGCGCGTGCAGCCCTGCATTGATCGGCGGTTAAAGGCTTTTTCTCCACGAGGTGTTGACCCTCAGTCCTTCCGGAGTCGTACGCCCGGCTGGCCATGATTGAGAAATTCCACGCCCGCTTCCTCAAGTACGCGCATGACAGCCCGTATCTTGTCGAGGCCGCTTGTGAGTACAGCAGGCCCCTTCTTCTCCATGGCGCTTATCGTATTGATGTTCAGGCCTGCGCCCTTTGCGAGGGTTGTCTGGTCCATATCCACAAGAGCGCGTGCCGCGCGAAGCTGGTTTCCCGTCGTCAGCAATGCACGCTCCCGATCTGGTCCACTTGTGATTGTTCCATAGCCCCGGGCTGGCAGCAATATAGACGATGGTATGAGGGAACTTATTCCCGCCGCAGCCGGATACCCGGCCCGCCATCGATGTTTTGCCCATCGCCGAGAAAAACCACGGACTTGGCTTCAAGCGCCGCTTGAATAGCCCGCAAGGTGGACGCCTTGGGGTCGGCCAGACCGCGCTCGATATTGTTGAGGCCGGTTGTCGACATGCCAGCCAGCGTTGCGAGCTCCGCCTGGGTCAGTCCCAGCATCGCCCGTGCGCCGCGTATTTGCTCAGGAGTAATCATGGTTTTTTGTATTCTGTAATTGATTTTTTAACAAGCGAGCTTGACGCGGTGGATAATTGATAATAACTTAAGTATGGTTGATAAAATAACAATTTTTGGATTTATATGATAGCGAGACTCCCTCATGAGCAATCGATCAACCCAGCTGGTGGATGCCAGCAATCTGCTGATTGAAGTCAAGAACCTTGTCGAAGTGCTGTGCATGGCCGCGTCCGATATCCACGATGAGCGGATTGCCGCGATCAGTGCGGTGCTGGACGCTGTACGCCAGGAGCCGGTTTGAAGCCGTGCGTAGCGGGCGGATGATTATTTCACCTTGGCCTGTTTGAGGGCGTCGTTGATGCGGCTCTGCCAGCCTTTGCCCGTGGCCTTGAATTTTGCCAGAACATCCGGGTCGAGCCGCAGCGTGACCGACGTCTTGGTCACGGCCAGAGGCGGGCGGCCACGCGCGGCGATCTCCTTGTCGATTTCGCGGGCGAGTTCGGGAAACACCTCCCTGAACGGCCGCATCTGTTGGATTTCGTCGTCGGTCAGTTCGGGATTGTCCGGATCTTCGGCAATTCCCCGCTGTATTCGGGCTTCCTCCTCATCGCTTAGGGGGAGCAGGTGTTTGAATTTGCTGTTCATCATAGGCTCCTTTCCTTCCGGCTGGCGGGGCGCATGGAGACAATCGACAGGGCTTCCGAGCCCAGCGGGCGAAACAGCACGGCGATGACAAGCTGCCCGTTGAATGCGCCAACGGCTTTGAACCGGCTGTTCCTTGCCGATCCGACATATGCCGTCAGGAAGAATTCAATAGGCAGGTCGGCAAAATCCAAGCCGTGCTTGGCTATGTTCTGTCGGCGCTTCGGTTCATCCCAGACAATCTGCATTTAATGTACGTACATTAAATGCATTGCGCAAGGTATTGGTAGTCGTACGGAGGTGTTTTGCCATCCGCATCGGGCGGATGATTATTTCACCTTGGCCTGTTTGAGGGCGTCGTTGATGCGGCTCTGCCAGCCTTTGCCCGTGGCCTTGAATTTTGCCAGGACATCCGGGTCTAGCCGCAGGGTGACCGGCGTCTTGGTCACGGCGAGAGGCGGGCGGCCACGCGCGGCGATCTCCTTGTCGATTTCGCGGGCGAGTTCGGGAAACACCTCCCTGAACGGCCGCATCTGTTGCATTTCTTCCTTGGTCAGCTCGGGGCTGTCGACGGCATCCCAGTCTTCCCTGGTATAGCCGCGACCCGGTTGGAATGCCTTCTGCAATTCGCGTTTGACAGCCATCAGATCAGCTTCCTTTCATCTTTCCGGGCGGGGCGCATCGATATGACCGAAAGTGCCTCCGTTCCAAGGGCAAGGAAAATCACCACGATTGTTCCATCTGCCAGGCGCCCGACGGCTTTGGAACGGCCTCGATTGACCGGCATCGTAACCGCATGGACGAAAAACTCGGAGGACAAATCGGCAAAGTCGAGACCGTGTTTCTCGATATTGGCAAGCCGCTTCAGTTCGTCCCAGACAATCTGCATTTAATGTACGTACAATAAATGCTTTGCGCAAGGTATTGGTAGTCGTACGGATGTTCCTAGTGATCCATCACCGCCGCCTCTCAGGCGGCGGCGATGACATCGGCATAAAAATTACCAGCTGCCGGTATTCGGCATCGACAGCCAGGGTTCCTGCGGCGGCAGCGGTACGCCTTTCTGCAGGATTTCGATGGAAATGCCGTCGGGCGAGCGGACGAAGGCCATGTTGCCGTCGCGGGGCGGGCGGTTGATGATGACGCCGCTGTCCTGCAACTTCTGGCAGGTGGCGTAGATGTTGTCGACGACATAGGCGAGGTGGCCGAAATTGCGCCCGCCCGTATAGGTTTCCGGGTCCCAGTTGTAGGTCAGTTCCAGTTCCGGCGCCCGTTCGGCCACGGCGCGGCCCTTGTCGTCGGGAGCGGCCAGGAAAATCAGCGTGAAACGGCCTTTTTCGTTTTCCGTACGCCGAATTTCCTCAAGGCCGAATTTGTTGCAGTAGAAATCCAGCGATTCATCGATATCGCGGACGCGGACCATTGTGTGAAGATAGCGCATCGTTTTCCCTTGATGTGTGCGTCAGTGTATGAAAGGCGGCAGCAACCGGACGGCTGCCCCGGGCAATTGTGCAATTGCCCCGGGCAATCGTGTCATTGCCCCGGGGTGATCATGCGATCGCCGGGCTAGGCGCCTACATCTTTTTGGTAACATTATTTTCATGACGCCACAAATTGACAGGCTTACAACGGGTGGTTGAACCGGTCATCACAAGATTTGCACCTGTTTTTCAACAAAAACAGCCAGATGATACTTGCCCTCATCCATTGGACAGGTGTTATTCTGACTCCAGAGAATCAGTGGTTGCTTTCAGGAGAGGAGGGGCTCGCTTCATGTCAGACAGACCAGTATCAGCCCGGCATTCCCCCGATGATGAACAATTAGCCGATGGCCTCGACCTCATCGAGGTTTCGGGCGCTATCAAATGGTTCGATGTCGCCAAGGGATATGGCTTTGTGATCCCCGACAATGCTGATCTGCCTGATATCCTGCTGCATGTGACCTGCCTGCGCCGCGACGGCTTCCAGACTGCGCTCGAAGGCGCGCGTGTCGTGTGCGAAGTCAAGCAGGGCGAGCGCGGCATGCAGTGCTTCCGCGTGCTCTCGATGGACAGTTCCACCGCCGTTCACCCGACCGAACTGCCGCCGGTGCGCACCCATGTCACCGTCACGCCGTCGAGCGGACTGGAGCGCGTTCTGGTCAAGTGGTTCAACCGCACCAAGGGCTTTGGCTTTCTTACCCGCGGCGAAGGCACCGAGGATATCTTTATCCACATGGAAACCCTGCGCCGCTTCGGCCTGACCGAATTGCGTCCGGGACAGGTGGTGCTGGTCCGCTTCGGCAATGGTGACAAGGGCCTGATGGCTTCGGAAATTCACCCGGATATCGGCACGCAGCTGCCGGCATCCCACTAAGACATCCCATGAACAGGCTGTTGCGCGTGTGCCGGTCTTTGCTGATCGGCCTTCTTGCGCTGGTCCTTGCCACATCGGCCGTGCCCGCCGCCGATCAGAAGCCGATGCATCTGCCCATCGATGCGGCGCCGCTGGTGATCAACACCGCCAGGGGCGATGTTCCCTTTCAGGTGGAGGTGGCCGATACCGACGAGGAGCGCGAGCGGGGATTGATGTTCCGCACCGACCTCAGGGACAACAGCGCCATGCTGTTCGTGTTCGAGGACAGCCGTCTCGTCACCATGTGGATGGAGAATACCCCTTCGGCGCTCGACATGATTTTCCTCGATGAAAACGGCCGTGTGTCGGCGATTCGCGCCAATGCGGTGCCGTTTTCCCGGACGACGATTTCCTCCGGCGGTCCCGCGCGGTTCGTCATCGAAGTCAAGGCAGGCACGGCCCGGCGGCTCGGCGTTGCGGTCGGCGACAAGGTGCATCACCCGGCCATCGCCGCGGTCTGCGGCACCTGCAGCAAAAAATAGGCTGCATTCGCGTGGTTCGTGGTTCGTGGTTCGACAAGCTCACCATGAGGGAGGTGGTTTGTTGCAAGGCCAATCTGATGGGTTGCAGAATATAGCTCCCTGCAATCCTCCACCTCCCTCATGGTGAGCTTGTCGAACCACGCACGATGACCCATAGCATTGCGCCTTGTTTCCAGGAAAAAAGCCCCTTACCATTTTTGACCAGATCAATGAGTCCCGACCCCATGCAGTTTTTTGAGAATGATGGATTGAAGCTCGCCTATCTCGATGAGGGCGCGGGCGAACCGGTCCTGCTGATCCATGGCTTTGCCTCGTCGCACTTCTACAATTGGGTGCAGCCCGGCTGGGTGCCGGCCCTGACCGCCGCCGGCTACCGGACCATTGCCATCGACAATCGCGGCCACGGCCAGTCGGACAAGCCGCATGAAAAATCGCTGTATACGCCGACCCTGATGGCCGGGGATGCCGCGGCCCTGCTCAGGCATCTCGGCATCGCGAAAGCCCATGTGATGGGCTATTCCATGGGCGCGCGCATCACCGCTTTCCTGGCGCTGGAACATCCCGAACTGGTGCATGACGTCATTTTCGGCGGGCTTGGCATCGGCATCGTGGAAGGCGCTGGCGACTGGAATCCCATCGCCGAGGCGCTGCTGGCGGAAGACGCCGAGACGGTGACGCATCCGCGCGGAAAAATGTTCCGCATGTTCGCCGACAAGACCAGAAGCGACAAGATTGCCCTGGCCGCCTGCGTTATCACCTCCAAGGAGGAAATCAGCGAAGCCAATATGGCGCGCATCACCCAGCCGGCGCTGGTTGCGGTGGGAACCAAGGACGACATCGGCGGCAGCCCGCACCGGCTGGCGGCGCTGATGCCGCAGGGCGAAGCCATCGACATCCCCAACCGCGATCACATGCTCGCCGTCGGCGACAAGGTGTTCAAGGAAGCGGTGATCCGGTTCCTGCAAGCCCATCCGCTCTGATGGCGGCGGTGTAAACCGCAAGAAGATGTGTGGTGCGTGGTTCGACAAGCTCACCATGAGGGATGTGGAGGATTGCAGGGAGCACTCTTCTGCAATGGTTCCGATGAGCGTTA
>Ga0310690_10003126_pt1 | contig 25393 bp, 38 predicted proteins | sample AusTroGonzalo_MG_2_FD_207661 | JGI IMG/M metagenome (GOLD analysis project Ga0310690, IMG submission 207661) | Bovine rumen microbial communities from tropical cattle in Woodstock, Queensland, Australia - Gonzalo_04 (v2) (version 2) | ecosystem: Host-associated > Mammals > Digestive system >... | reverse complement strand
AGTTGAAGTAGTAGCTGAGTCAATGTATAATACTGGTTGTCCAGCTTTGAATGTAGATGTACCGATAGTAGTGTCAGCTTTTGCTTTGAATACTACGTTACAAATCTCACGTACTCCAAATTTCATATACTTGTATCCTCCTCTTATATTTTATAAATGGATGTCTTGCATCCAATCTTCGACTTCCTTTAAATCCTGCGCTCCGGCCAATTTAGCCTTAATATACATATCATAACCAGATTTTAAAGTATATCTCTTATGTTCATCAAATAATTGATAAATTGTATATACTAAATAATCATTCATATTTCTTTTTTGACCTACTGTCAATATTGAAACATATCTAGCTAAAATATCAACTTTTTGATTATCTTGTTTCTTGGCAGCTGCCGCCCTTTGACGACCCTTAGCTAATTTGCTCGCTATTTTTTTAGCTAACTCACCACCAGGATTATAATCTTTTTGTTTACTATCATCTCTGATAGGAAACATTGCATTAAATATTTGTTTGAACTCTATAAAATTATCATTATTAATAAAGTATTCTTCATTATCTTTAATTAATTTTATACTATCTTGTTCAAATGATATTTGATATTCAGGAAATAGTAAAGCCAGAACCATTTCTACGCAATTTCTATTTTTCAGCATTACCGCATTATGCTCTCCTAGTATTGCTATTAATATATCAAAATCCGTCTGTTGTTCTAAATTGATTTTGTCCTCTTCAGATAAAATGTTTTTCGAAATATTTATTCATTCATATCCAGTAAAAAAAATCTCTTCGCCAAGATATGCAATTTCTTTTATTGTTGGTTGATGGATAGACAAACCTGCTCCATAAAATGGAATATCATTTCCAGATAATAATAATAATCCGTCTATCATTATTCTTCTGCAGGTTCTAGTCTATCATCATTACCATTTATTGCTCTATATGTTAACGTGTATCCAGCCAAATCTTCATTAAGGATTAGTTCGTTACATCCTACAAAATCTATTGTCCCAATTCCGCTTAATTTAGCATTGTTTAAAAGACCGTCAATATATCCAGCAATTTTCAATGGTCTAATACGATAATTACCTAAATCCCATTGGTCTATATGACAAATAATATCAAAAGAAATTAGGTGGTCTCTATAATAATCATTTTCTCTGTTTGGAGTAAAATTATCAACACTCATAATTATATATGCTTTAACTTCTTCATGCTCTGGCATTCTAATTTTAGGTGCTAATTTTATATAACCATCTCTTACTAAAGTATGTAAATTAGTTTTTGCTAAAACTTCTTTATATACTTCACTTTCTGTATTATCTAAACAGTCTTTGTTGTTTATTACTAATAATCTTATTAATTGCTCACTATATGGATAACTTTGAACAAACAATTTTTTTAAGATTGTCTCAAAATCCTTTTCCATAGAAAGAAAAGATGATGTAAGAGGGTAAGTACTTCTAGTATCTCTTTTCATAACTGCAACACTCCTTTAAATCCTATAAAGACTCAATAGTGATATCTAATTTGATATCATCTTGTCCGTCTCTAACATATTTCAAAACAAATTTACCACTTCTACCTGTAGATATATAGACTTTTGCGGTTTGCGGATTTTGTTGAAGAATCTTAGCTTTAGTGCTACCTAAAACTCACTCTCCACCTTCCGTATTGACTATTGTATATTCTTTAGTCTCATAAGGATATACAACTGAATCCCCATTAATATATGGGTCTCCTTTATGGATAATTACAGGTTGTTCATGCTCTTTTTTCTCTTGCTCTGCTGCTTCCGCAATAGAGTTTTGATACCACTCTTTTAATGCCATTATAATAATACCATCTGAGCTCATATTGTCAATAGCTTGAACTTCCCAAGGTTTTCCATTAACCTTTACAACAGTAAATCTATGGAAGAAAGCTTCAGTTTTTTCATCTTTTGTAATATACATTAATAAATTATAATCTATATCATTCCAAATTTTTTCTTTTTGAACACGCCAATCTATTTCATTTGTAGAAGGACGTGCAGCATAACATTTATATTCCTCTCCATCAACATCTACTGTATACTTACATCTGCGGATTTCCGCTCTAAAATACGCAGTTTCTTCTAATTTTTGTAAAAAAACTAACCAATCAGTATTTGTTTCTTTCCATGTGAATACGTCACCTGGTTTCATTCCTATTTTAACTAGACCTTCACTTGTTTTACCTACCTTTTCCGCATTTAAACATATATCTTCAAAAGGTATTGAAACAATTTTATCATCATATTGATTTTTTAAATGGTCTGGATTTATTAAACATCTAAACTCTCTACCATCTGCTAATATAGCAGTTGCACTTTGATATGAACGAACCAATGCTTTTTTAAGAGCATCTAATTTATCAGAATTCATTCTAGGAACTTGGTCCTTACCTCCGCGATAGGTTAGTCTTGTACTAAGATCCTCTACTCCTGACATGCTTCAACCTCTCCTTTAAGTGTAGATAATAAATTTAGACATTCAAATATAGTTCTCCTATAAGCAAAAAAGTCATTATCGGTTTTCAAATCATATAATCCATTTAATTTACATAAAAGCGAAAATAATGTTTCATGATATAAACTTAAAATTTTATCCATTCCAGATAATTCTTCTACTATTGTTGCTAATGGAGTTTCCCAATCTATATTTTCTTCTCTATTAGGTAATAATTTAAATATTTGATTAGTTATTTTTTTTAAATTTGCAAGAACTGCTGTTTTATCAATTTCGGCGCCAGTGTCTAATCTCATTCTTCTGACACCGCCCTTCCAGCAGCAGACTCTTCCATGATTTTACCGAAAGTAGTTCTATAAATACCTTCTTCATCTTTATCTCTTCTGCTGTATAATCTTTGTAAATGAAAGCCTTCTCTTTCGTAATCACTCTTTAATGCTAATATTTTAGCCATGTGATTAGCTTGTGAAGTAAATTTAAAATCACTTCCGCTCGCTTTCATTCTTGTGTTTTCAACAGAAGCTAATTGTTGACTTAACCATTCAACAATCATATAAGTTGAAATAATATTTATTTCTTCAAGAGTTAACACAGTATTAAAATGACCGCCAATGTATTTAATCATTGGAACTTCCATATTTCCTGAGTCTTCCCCTTCATATGTACCTACATCGCTTACTTCAGTTTCCTCAAAATCTGTTATATCAAAACGCGGAAATTCAAATTTATGAATTGCGTTCATTAATAACTTTTCTAATAATCTATATGTATCTAATTCATTTAGCTCCATATACATATCATCAGTTATTTTTGCAAGAAAACTATCATAAATCATAGAAAAAGGTGTACTAGTTACTTCCATCCTTACACCTCCAATTTATTAATTTTTCTTTATTATAACAGGTGTGACAGTTCTTCTTCCTGTAGCTACAGGTTCAGTTTGGGCGTTTTTCTCTGCTATAGGTGATATTCTTCTAGCTTTTTCTGTGGCAGTCTCTGGTTCTGCTGTTTCTTTATTAACCATAATCGCGCTGTTTACATCAAAGCCCATCATTTTCTTAATAGCTTCTCTCTTGCTAATATCATTAATTTCTAATTCAACCGCATATTTTTTAATTAAATCTCTAACACCAGCAGGTGCGTAGTCTATACAGTCTTTAAGAGCATCTAAAGAGCCGTTTAAAAGCAATTCTTTAACTTCTTCATCAGTATAATAATATTCAGGTTCTACTTTCCCAAGTATTTCCGCAATTGCTTCTTCATTATTAACTAATAAGAAATCAGTAATTAATTTTAATCCGCCAGGTTGATAAGATAATTTCTTTAATTCTTCAAAAGTTATTTTCTTAGTTTCTCCTGGAGCATAGTCTCTTCTTAAGTTATTAAGGTCTTGGATGTAATATCCAACATGCCCATTATCTCTATTTTTTACCTCTATTATTGTTTTGTCATCTAACATATTATAAATCTCCTTTTCTCTCTAATAAAAAAACGGGAAAGGCAAAAGAGCCTCTTTTGCAAGAAACCTTTTAACCTTCCCCAAGATTTTTTACCTATATTTAAATTACATTGATGTTTCTGGTGATACTTCTTTTGTTAAAGATGTATTTTGGTAAACACAAATGTTGTTAGTGATTATTGCACCAACACCAAGTTTTTTATAAACTTGGATTTCTTTTGACCAATCGTCATTCTTTCTGTCATCAACTAATGTTTGACCTTCAAATGCGATTTTAACTGGTTTATCAGCTCCTGTTGGAATAATCCAAGCGTATGCAGGATCGATAACTTTTTCAGAATTAGTTTCATCAACTAATGATTGATTTAATACGATTACATTGTGACCTTTATAGTTTGCTAAGTAACCATTGTTCCATTTTTGGTCTTTCATATTATCTGAAATCCATCCTTCTGCAGGAACCATAGTTGCAGCAAATTCAAATGTACAGTAAATTGTTGATTTTCCGTAACTGTCAGCGATAGTTAATAATCTATCCATAGCAGCTTCATCAAATGCATTTCCTGAATATTTGTTGTTTTCTTGTAATCCATCAACAGCACCGATTAATGCTTTTTCAATTTCTAAGTAGATTGCTTCGTCAAGACCTTCCATAACGATTTCTACTAATTCGTTCCAATCCCATCTACCATCTAAGAATTCTTCGATAGCGATTTGAGCTGCACCACCAAATGCAGTGATTGGTAATTCATAGCTTTGTCCATCTAATTTGAATACTTCATAAACACCAGCTAATCCAACTTTAGTGATGAATTTTTTAGCTCTTCTTCTTGAAGCAGCAGTAACTTTTTGTTTGAAGATTGCTTTATCTCCTTGTGCTACTTGTTTGAATTCAGCAAATTGACCATATTCTTCTAATACTTTTGTAGGAAGAATTGTATCAATTGTTTCTTCGATTAATGCGAAGATTGTATGTTTATTTTCTTCATAAGCATGGTAATTTCCAGCTATTTTGTTTAATTCATTATTTAATGTTGCGTTAATTTCAGCAACAGTGTAATTTTCACCTTCTAAAGAATAAGTAGTAGAAGGATTTGAATTACTTGCCATTCTTGCTAATTTAGCTAAATCTTTGTATTCCATGTTTTTTCCTCCTATATTAGTTTATTCTTTGAATTTTAACTCCTGGTTGTCCATCAGGCATTGTGTATTTTTTAGCAACTTGCCAAATCATTCCTGTAGATGCAGAGTTATCTAATTTTAAATATCCGTTTGATTCATTAACAACTAATTTGTCGCCAACTTCTAATTCAATTGCTTCAGTGCCATCACCGATACAGTTTGTAGTATAGATGTCACCAACATTAGTTTTGAAAACTCTTGGAGTCATTATTCCACCAACATAATCTTCTTTTTTCATAGCGAAGTCTTTACGAGATTGTTTTCTTTCATCATAAAGTTTTTCTTCGTTATAAACTAACATATATTCAGCACCGTTACCTGTGAAAGCAACTTTACCAGCAGCATAATCATATTTAACATATTGACCATTTTCTAGTAATTCAATGTTTTCATCGGCAGGAAGTTGAGCATAAATTTGTCTATTTCCTTGAGCTGATAAATGATTAGGTTCTACTTGACCATAACCATCTCTTTTGATTGATATCTTAGCCATAATCTGTCATATCCTCCTTAAAATTATTTATTATTATCTCTATTGCTCTTTAAAGCAGCTAACCAAGCTGGAGTAGCAACAGTATCACTGTCTAAACTATATGTTGTAGCTTGACTTTCTACTTTATTTTCATTTTTAGAGCTATCTTCTGAATCAAAATTAACCTTATTTCTTACGCAAATTACAGATAATTTTGCTTCAATTTCTTCTAGAGAATATTTTTGTTTGTTTTCGATAACATCCTTTTTATCTTCATCAGATAACATATAGAAACTATTGATTAAAGCGTCTTTCTTTTCATTATCTACAGCTTCTTTAAATGTTACCAATTCTTGATATTTTGTTTCCATTTCAGCATATTGTGCTTTTAATTCATTTAATTCTTGTTCAATTAATGCGTAATCTTTAACTTCTTCAGTTTCTTCACTAACTGTTTCCTCTACTACTGGAGTTTCTTCTTCAGTAACTTCAGGTTCAACTGTGTCTTCAGTGCTTTCTTCTTCTTTAGCTTCTTCCGCATTTTCTTCAACAGCAGCTTCGATGGAATCTTCAATGTTTTCTACCTCTGCAACTTCTTCAACAGGAGTTTCTTCAGTAGCAACAGTAGTTTCTTCTACGTTTTCTTCAACAGCAGTAGTAACTTCAGTTTCAACATTTTTATCTTCTAGTTCCATTTCGTATCCTCCTTGCAATGCAGATTTTAATTCTTGCATCATGGTAAATAATGTGCTTCTAAAACTATCATCCATTTTAGTGAATTGTTTACTTACTTCGGGTGCGGTAATGCGAGCTCCCTCGAAACAAGGCTCAACATCTTCACCTAAAATGCAAAGTTTAGAAAATATCGCATCATTTATTATGAAAAAATCCATACCTGTTTTACTATTAGTTGACCAACGTCCATCTAAAGTTTCTTCATCTAATTCCATTGATTGAGGACGTCCTTCTTCGATAGCTAATTTAGCTTCTTCGAATTGACCTGTCCAAAGATAACCAGTAGTCATTAGATATTCTCTTTCAACTTCATTTCCAAAGTCATCAGTTTCTTTAAATTTTTGGAACCAAACTCTAGCATCTGGCGCTACAAAACCATAAGGTTTAGTTTGACATTCAAATTTGATGCCATCGCCATCCCAGATCATTTTTTCACCATGATCTCTAAAATCTTCTTGTTCTTCTTTGTAATATCCAACAATAGGCGCTCCTCTTAGAGTTTTTGCCATTTCTGTTGCAACTTCTTTAGTAATATAACTTTGGTTTCTATTTTCACCAACGTATAATACTTTTATTTCACAGCTGCTCATTAGTGGGTTAATCTCTAAAGGTTGTAGATTGATAAATTCCGGAGAATCTATTGTTGCAATTGATTGGTGCATCATTTCTACGCCTCCTCTTTTAACTTCCACTTATTACTATTTAAATAAAGTGGTAATTAGTTTTATTAATTTTGTCCGAAAAAATCAATTATGCTTGACTTTCTTCATTAGCTATTGTTTTTTCTGACTTTTCATCATCAGGTTTTTCTGGTCTTCCACCTTCTGATTCAGAGTCTCCAGCAGCTTTTTCCGCAGCTCTATTATCTCTGTTTTGTTGATTAACTCTATTTAATACATCACTATTCATTGTACTAGACATCATAGGTGGTATAAATACATTAACAAGGTCAAGTAATTGATTTTCAAAGTAAGCATTAGCTAAAATTGTACTTTGAGATTGACCCATAGCAATTCCCGCGAGCATCTTACTATAACCAACTTGCATTTGTTCTTTGTATAATTTAGCCATATCTTGATAGTTATAAATAGTTGTAGTTAAAATCTGAGCTCTGTAATAATATTTTTTAGGTCTTTTATTGTATTTTTCAATAAAATCATTTAAAAATCCTTCGAATTGTAATATTAAATCGTATAAAGATGCTTCATCGTTACGTATTGATTTTTCAAGCGCAATATTACCATCTGTATTAAATTGCATTTGTGAAACACCTGCTTCGTTATAAACACTACGTTCAACTCTTTCAAGGTCATCACTTGCTGCAGTACTACGATTATCATCCATATCCGCAACTTGTACATCAGCAAAAGTAGTTAATACATCAATACCAATTGCTTTTTTAAGCATCATAACCGCATTATCATGTAATTGTCTTGCTTCATCAACATCAAATACTAAATCACCATTTTTATCAATAGGCATCTTTTGAATAATGATTTTTAACAATTCTTGTGCCATTTTCTTTTTATCAATATCTTTAGCTTCATCTAAATCTATGATAGAAGGAATTACTGACATAAACAAAGGTTCATCTGAGCCATCAATATTAAATTTGAAAGCTGAACCAACTTCTAATACATACCAACCTTCTGTATCTCCTACAAATAATGGAGGTAATTTACCTTGTTTGTATAAGATATAGCCTTTTTTGAAATCCTCTCCAAAGACAGTTAGCATTTTTGCCCTTTGCGCAGCGTCTTTAAACACAACGTCAAAATACTTCATGTTAAATTCTACTACAGGTCTGTTTCCAACATTAAATCTTGTTCTACAGTATTGTACTGGTAGCTCTTGAACATTTATTCTTTTACTACTAGGAAGTATATAACCATAGTAACAACCATTTTTAATAACCTTTAGCGCAATATTCCCAAATAATCTTTTTAACTCTGAATTATCAAAATATAATAAAATCTTATAAAAATCATTTAGAATAGTGTTTTCATCTTTCTCTTTTGCAACATCCTCATTAATATAAGGTGTTATCATCCAGTCATATCTATACATTTTTGCCATATAACGACATAAACGCGCATAAATACCACTTGAATCAAAATAGAAATTTGAAATTGCTCTCATTTCTTCATAATCTCTGTTTAACATAGCTCTGAAAATAGCATCTCTATTTACAAATCTAGTATCTGCTCTTCTATAGTTACCTAAATTAAGAACAGCATCTTCTAATGTTTTAGTTCCGACTTTTATTTTTGAAAAATCCACAGGTACAAAACTATTTTGAGAGGCATCGTAAACTAGCTCTTCCTTTTGCTCAGTAACCATGGAAAAGCCTTTTTTCTTAATTTCTTCTTTTCTATTAATCAAAGTTGACACCTCGCTTCTTAGAAACCGCCTTTTGAATAATATAAATTCATAATATAATCATAAGTAATCTGTCCTTCTAATATATATGGTATTTCTAATAATATTATATTATGCTTTTTGCAGTATTCTTTTTTCATCATATCATGATACTGTTGTCTGCGTAATCCAGAATAACTTCCAAATTTACCTCTTGCCTCATAATGTTGAATACCTTGATACTCAATTAAAAATTGAATATTACCTTCATCATCAAATACCGCAAAATCAAAACGCAAAGGTCTTCCTGTTGAGCTTACTAAATCGGGGAAGGAATATTCTTCTTCAAAAACTAGCCCAGCATCCTTAAGTATGTCTTCAATCTTGATTTCTCCTTTGCTAGCTCTCATAGCTCCTCCTTTTGCAGACTTTACATATATCAAAAATATTTCTATAAATATATTAATATTTCTCATATCACATCAGTTAAAATTGCCCAAATCCGCAATTTTAACTGTAGAACATAAAATTTGATATATCTCTTTTCTTTCTTTTCTTTAATCTATCTTCTTCTTGCTTTATATAATACATTCCATATTCAAAAGCAGAGAATTTATCTTTCTTAATACTTTTATTAGATTGTTTCAATATAATATTAGTACCTTCATTTTCTTCTACTAAATTTAACATTTGTTCTTTTAAAATAGTGGTTTGAGTGAATGGCCATAAATGTTCTGTTCTCTTTTCTGGAGACATGTTTTGACCAACCTTCGTTGCCATTAATTTAACTTTTGCTTGATTTTCATCAATTAAAAATTTAACTTTTCCACTATACATTTGAGTTTGAACATAAGTATGAGCCTCAGTGTTAACAGCTAAGTTTGCTTTTATTAAATACATAGCATCATTTTCTACTTCTGGACCTCTTATCTTTTTATAAGGTTCTAAAGCATCTTCCGCAGTCCCGCCAGATACACCAAAAGCAGGCAAACTTTCACCTGTTTCGGGGTCAACTTGCGCCTTTGTCATAAAATCAACAAAACCGGCACCAACACCATTAGCATCTATTGCCACTTGACGCGCTTTATATCTATAATATAATTTTTTAATATTAATAGCTTGAGTTTCAAAGTCTTCTGCTTCATAAGTATAAATATTAACTAATGATTTCAACGCAGAGCCTTGAACTTGCGGAGTGACCTTAAAAATACAAACTTCGGTAGTACATTTATATCTACCTACATCGACTCCAAGTATGTAATATTGACTATTACTACTTCTTCCACTATATTCACTTTCAGGTTGCAACAATGTTCTATACTTATCAAACTTTTCCGCAGAGAAGAAAGCATTTTCCGCATCTCCGCTCCATTCTGACTCATATTCTCTTGAAAATGAACTGTCATTATAAGTACCATCTAATTTTAATCCTTGAATAAAGTTTTTAGGTTGAAGTCCTTCCATTACTGGAATGCGCCAAGTTCCACCTAAAACAATAGCTTCTTCAGGATTTATAATTTGTTGTATCAATAGTTGAATAAGTTTATCATAAGAAAATGAATTCTTCCATCCAGCTGTTGTTACATATATTTGAGACTTATTCGCAACTTCTTCCTCATGTCTTGAACCATCTGATAAACGTCTATCAACTACCATTGTAGGGATAATAACTTCGTTTAATTGGTCTTGGTCAATTAAGATAACCTCTTCCATTAAACCACCAGTAGCACGTTTACCACGAGAACTCTGTTGCGCAGCCATAATATCTAATTTACTACCATTTTTAAATACATAAGTAACTTCATTTTTAGATGACTTAGTTTGTCCTCTTGATCAATCTATTTCATTTCTTAAACCTGGAATAAGTTTTACTAATTCTTCTGCTTTTTCTCTTGCGATTCCGGCAGCTTGTTCCTTACCACCAGTAGTAACAAAAAAGTGCGCATTAGGAAACAATACACATCTAAGCATTAATACTAATATAGCTAAAAATGATTTTGAATAACCACGTGGGAATGTTGCATAAGTATATTTATGACGCATTGCCGCACGTAAAAACAATCTTTGATAGAAATATAAATGGAAATTTTCTGGATTGCTTCCACACAAAAAGTCCACAAATATATCCGGATACTCGCGCCAAAAAGCAATTTGGTCACGAATAGGCTTTATTTGGGCTTTTATTCTTTCCTCTGAAATTCCTATCTTTGTTCTATCTCTTGCTGATGATAACTCCATTAAATCAGCTAATGCCATTATTCATCACCAGCCTCTTCTTCATCTTGTTTCTTTTGCTCTTCTATATCTTCATAGTAATCCGCAAAATCATCATCACTTAATTCAACATTTTGGTCAGCATTTTCTTCCATCTCTTTTTGAATTTGTATCTTTTTAAGAGCATCTTCAATTTGTTGACCAAAACCTAAATCTTGTGTAACTAATTTTTTGACATAATCATTCATGTCTTGTAATGTTTTATCTACCTTGTCTTGTGGTACATCTGTTACATATCTAGGAATAAATCCTTCTCTTTCACAAATAGATACCAATTGACCTATAGAATCAACATAATCTTCCTTTTTCTCCTTGTTTTGCGCAGCCGTAAACTTAGCAGACTTACGCAAATCATTACTTACTTTTGATAATTTTTGATATCCTTCAAAGTCACTGCAATCAAGAGCTTGATTCATTTTTAAATCGGTCTTACATATTAATATTAAAGTATTTAATGTATCCGCATCTTGAATATCAAAAGAATTCATCATATCATTATATTTTTTCTCTAATTCAACCCATTCACTAGGTTTATATAATCTTCCTCATTTCATAGCAAGATAAACCTTATCATCTTGAGTTAAATCTCCTCCTAAATCAATAAGAGACTCATCTATATAATTATCTGGATTAGAATATCCGCCATCCATATTAGGCAAATATCTTTCAGGGTTCATTAAAAAATCTTCATGTTGTGCGGATGCGCTAGTCATCGTTTTAAATTCCGCATCTGTAATTTCTCCGCTATCAAGTTGTTGTTTTAATTCATCATCATATTGTTTTTGTTGTTCTATTTGAAGTTTCTTTTGTTCTGCATTTCGCGCTTGAATTTTTTCAGTATCTGCTCAACCAAAATCTTTCCACTGTTTTAATTTCATCTTAGATAAATACTTGCCAAAAACAGACATACCATTAAGAATTGGATTTTTAGCTGCAGCTCTATCGCGCAACACATTCCATTCTTCTGGTACATATGGAACATCCATTTTTTCTAAAAGTCATAAAAATGTTTCTGGATTATAATTGTCAATGTGCATTGTTAAACAATCTTTGCATAACTCAGTTTTTTCTTTATTTTTATATTGATAAAATTGAGTGTCTGCATTTTTCATCCTACCACATTTTTGACACATTCTCATTTCTGCCATGTATTACACCTCTTCTTTTTTCTTGTTACGGCATTTTTTACAAATAGAATAATATCCATCTTTTGAAGTATTATTCTTCGAAAAGAAGCGGTTATGCGCAAGTTTTACCTCACCGCATTTAGAGCATCTTTTCCATTTGCCATACTCTACATAAGTATAATACCACATCAAATAATCTTCTTTGGCCTTCTCCGCTATCATTTTAGGTATTTTATTTCTCCAAAGAGATGAAATGTATTCAACAGAATAAGTAATATCAAATTCGTCTTGTAATAATTCTTGGATATCCGCATTTGAAAGTCCATCTATCTTGTAAATTAATAATTTATAATATAAAGGATAGTCATCTTTTAATGTTGCATCTACTAAATTATCTAAATCTTCCATTAGATACCAGAAATCCCAGCTAAAATTTCCTCAACACTCTTCTTTAAGCGCTGAATAATTGCAAAGTAATCCGCAAATATGTTCAGGATTAAAGAAAGATACTAAACAATCACTAACTGGTTCACCATTTTCATCAATATAAATATTTTCTAATAAATCTGTTTTAGTAAGACTTTTTGCTGTTGCTCTTGAAAAAGCTGATGTTCCTTTAAACGCATCTTTTATAATATACTGCTCTTGATGCATTTCTATTAATCATTTTTTTAATTTATATTTATTTTTGCCTGTTGCTTCTTTTTCTCTTTTTTCTATTATTTTAATACTCTCTTTTAAATCTTTTAATGAATCAATATTTTCTAAATCTATATCTGTAATTTCTTTTTTGTGAGTTAATAGAATATTTTTATCATTATCAATCATGAAGTTCCAAAGACCATCTTCTCCATTTTCAAATTTATCAACTAAACCTTGAAATGAAGTTTCACGTTTATTAACAGTTATCATTCTATTATCTGTTAAAATCATTTTTTGTTTTTTCTCTTCGGGAGTCATAGCGGAAACAATATAATCTGACATAATTTCCATATACTTTTTGTTTTTTAATTGTTCTTTAGTTAAAGTTGGTAACAAATCTTGTATAAATTGTGCACGTTCTGCAGCTGTTTTTAATGAATAGTCAAGTTTTTTTGCTTCCGTAATAATCATCTCCTCTCTAGATCTTCTATACTTATATTCTACCATAAAATTTTTCCATTGTCAATCTAGATTTAGAATGATTAATTGATTTTGACAAAATTTTTTGATATAATATTTATATAAAAGAAAAATAAATAAAAAGAAAATTTTCGAGAGGTGAATGTGATGAGTAAGATTAAAAAAATTCCAACATGTGATATCCCAGATGGATATTACGCATATCATTGAAGTAGAGAAGGGGAAATACTAAGAGATAAAATTAATGAAATCATTGATGCTATTGATGGTGTTATTGTGTCTATAGAGACTAATTGCCCACCACCAGTTCCTGGACCAATGCCACCAAAAAATTCATCAGCCTGGGTAAATCCACCAGTAGCGCCTTTGCGCAAGGAGGATGACAATGCCTAAGGAACCTTATAGATGGGATTATACAATTAGTGTTCAAACAAAAAATGGAACTTTTGTTCATGAGCACGAACAAATTGAAAATATAGATAAAATATTGGAGCAATATCCTGATAAAACAGGAGTACAAGCAATCCGCAATGACACGAAAGTAAAGGTGAAAAAACTTGTTAAAGGTAAAAGATAATATAGATTTAGAAAAATTAATTGATTTAGGGTTTGAAAGAAGATATAATGTTAAAACCGGTGAGTTAGATAGTTATGAATATAACGGCTATCAAGATGATAAGTGGGGTCGCATATTCTCAGTTTATATCAATGTAAAAACAAGAGCTCTAGATTTTTATGTTCCTTATTCAAATAGCGCATATTCAGATTTTATGTTTAAACTTTATCAAACAGATTATTTTGAATCTGTTCCTAATAAGAAAGAAAATAAGTTATTCTTTTGGAGAAAAAACTAGTGGAAAGATTAAAAACCGCTATTGTTTATATTATTATCATAGGAATTCCAATATTCGCAATGTTTTGTATGATAGAAACATCAAAAGCCAAAAACTGTGGAGATTTTGAATATGACTATGTAGATTATAATAATAATGTAGGAAAAGCTGAAAAATGCACTGCCAAAGGAGACGTCCTTAGGTGTTGAACAAAAGATGGAAAAGTAATACAAGTACTGGAATATTCTAGACCAGCTTGTAATTAATATAAAAGGAGGGAAGTACAATGAATGAGACTAGACAAAGAATCCTTGACCGGGTTCGCGCACACTACAGTTTTTTATGTGAACAAGGTTATGAAGTAATGTTTACCGCGTTGCAAGGTTCGCAAAACTATGGATTAGATATTTATACTGATGACTATTGTTCAGATGTCGATACAAAAAGCATTGTACTTCCGACTCTTGACGATTTTATCTGGAATCATGCTCCAGTATCGACAATCCGCATTATGCCAGATAGTGAAGAGCATGCAGAAGTAAAGGATATCCGCGTAATGTTTGAGATGTTTAGAAAAGAAAATCTTAGCTACATTGAACTATTGTATAGCGATTATGTGATTATAAATCCCAAATATGCGCAAATAGTCGATGAGTTGATTCAGAGACGCGATGAAATCGCCACAGCCGACACCGCGCAATTCTTAAAATGTATCGCAGGTATGGCTTATGAAAAAGACAAAGCGCTTTGTCATCCATATCCAGGTATTATTGATAAAATTGAAAAGTATGGATATGATGGTAAACAATTAAGCCATTGTTATAGATTAATGATTTTTTTAGAAGATTTTACAATAAATGGTAAATCAATAGCAGAATGTTACAAACCTGCGCAAAATAAAAAAGAATTAATGATGTATTATAAAAAACAATTAAATGAGCAAGGAAATCCGCTTTCAAAAGAGCGCGCAGTAGCATTAAGCGCATTCTATAGTAAAATGATAAAATATTTAAAAGATGAAGCAATAGCAGAAAACGATTACGGAGTTAATACGCGCGTTTGGGAATTTTTAAATGAGCTTCAAGCAAGAGCAATGAAGCAATATATCCTAGAATACATAAACGCGCAAAATTTATAAAGGAGTGATAATAAATGAAAATAGATATAAAAGGAATTACAAATTCAATTTCTTTAGAAGAAGTAATGAAAGCTATGGAAGATTTAGGACAATTAGAAGATAATTTAAGAAGAGCGCAATTTGCTAAACGCGCAGCGCAAGCAGAAATGCCAATTAGATGGGTAAGAAATGGACCTGCTACTATATTATTTTGGAGAGATGGTAGTAAAACTATTGTTAAATGTAATAAAGAAGATGAATTTGATGCGCAAAAAGGTTTCTTAATGGCTTGCTTTGAAAAGTGGACTGGATTAAGTAAACATCAAATTGGTAAGCTAATGGAGAAAGTAAATGACAATGAGGAGTGGAGAAATCCATATCATTTTTGGAAATAGCGAATAGGGGACAGGAGAAAATATTTGGTCGATTAGAGATCGTGGCAAACCATTTTTCTCATACTGACAATATTTTTTCCCAAAACTACACCCCCTTAAATCATTTCTGGAAGAGATGTTGACACTTCCAAGGGGTTTAAATTCAGCGCTTCGTAAATGCACCTTACGAAGCGATTTTACAAAAGAAATTGTAAGTAAAAATTTTATCAAATAAAAATGTCAAATTATGTAAACAAATATTTTTCACAAAACTAGAATAATAAAATAAAAATTTGCTTTGTATCAACACGAGTAACGACACACTAGGCAATGTTGTTCTAACGAGAGCAAAGAAAAAGAAGAACTAGTTTTGTTCTTCTAAATCTTCAGTTGTTTGAAACTCATCAATACCAAACTCTTTTACTTGATAGTTGAATTTGTCGGCATCCCAACAGTTATCGTTACAATCAGTAGCAAACTTTTCAGCAAATCTCTTGCTAGTGAATACATTATCACTAACGATTTTCATTTCACCACTTTCCACACTAACTTTAACTATTAGATAAACATTTTTCATTTCAATCACCTTTCCTTTACTTTACAATACTATTATACTACACTAATAATAGAAAGTCAATAGTTTTTAAAAAGTTTTTTATTTATTTATACAAATATTATTTATTAAAATAAATAAATAAATAACAACATACAAAGACAAATAAACTAATAAAATAATTATGTAAAAAATTAAAAAACTTTTCAAAAAAGTATTGACAAACCTATTAGACTATGATAAAATATAATTGTAAAAAGGAAAGGTAGGTAATGAAAAATGACTAAAGAAAAATATTTAAAAATTAAAGAAAGAATTGAATGGTTAGAGGACATAATGTGGAGCATTCAATTAATTGACCATTGGACTAGCGAAGATAGAGAGTACTACAACGCATACAACCAAGAACTACAAGAACTAAAGAAACAAGTAGTAAACGAAATCTTTAAAGAAGAATAATCAATTGATTATTCTTTTATTTTACACTTTACAAATAAAAATAAAAACTTTTAAAAAAACTATTGATTTATTTATTATTTTGTATTATAATAATAATGTAAGATAAAGAAAGAAAGAAGGAATTAAAATGAAAAAGAATAAAAAGAAAACAAGATTTGTATTAAAAAGTAAATGGCAAACACTACTTGAGTTTATCGCAATAACATCTATTATGTTAATTGTATCAAGTGTTGATAGCGAATGGACTAAAGAATATTTTCAATTTGTTGGAATACTAACTATCACTTTCACCACTTGCGTTTTGCTTATTAAAAAGTTTGGTAATCCAAAAAGATATCAAGAAGACTAAATTAAACAAAACAATATCAAAATAAAATGATATTGTTTTATTTTTAACATAAAGTATTGACAAAGTTTTACATTATCAAAAGTGTAAAGTTATGTCAACGGCTCGCGGTTGTGCGCTGCGAGCCGATTTTGTGTTAGGGAATAGGCTTACAAATTTGCGCCTGTGAGATGACTCATTTGACATTTATTTGACAATCCCAAAACTAAATTAAAAAAATATTCGCTAAAGTATTGACAAGCACCTATTACTATGCTATAATAAGTATGTAAGATGAAAGAGGGAATGAAAAATGAAAAAGTTTGTTTTAAAGAAAAAAGTTGAAAAGGTAATAAAAGCAATATTAATAATTAATTTCTTAATGATTATTTTTACTGCCGATAGTGATTTATCATTAGAATTGTTTATAATAATGACATTAAATACAATTAGTATGTTTACTTGTTCTCATTTATTAAGTAAATACACTCACACTTTTGATTACAACAAGTAATAAAAAAATAAAAAAGTTTAAAAAAACTATTGACTTATTTCTATAATGTGGTATAATATAATTGTAAAGGGAAAAGGTGATTAAAATGCAAATATCAGTAACAAAAAGACAATACATGGCAGTATTACTAAATATAAGGTCAAACATCTATCAAGAGAATAGAGACCAATTAAAAAGAGATTTATTAACAATGCGCAAATTGTTAGCTCTAATCGACGAGCCAAGCGAAAGTATGGTAAGAGTCGAACAAGCATTAAGCAAAAGATTAGTTAAAAAATTCTAATACATTACCTCCTAATTGGCGCAAATGCGCCTTTTTACTTTGCAAAGTATGACACACCTGGCTACGTTGCTATTTTGACGTTGCGCGAATGGTCGGCGCGCAACGTTTTTGCTTTAAGTGTCAACTTTACACTTTTTTACACTCATAATTAACATTTACACTTGTAAAGTATTTTCCTAAAACTTTTTTTGTTTTTCTATTGACTTTTTTATGGTTATTTGATATACTTATAATGTAAGGAGATGATAGTATGAGAACAAATCCAACAAAAAAAGCAATATTTAAAAAATTAGAAGAATTAAATGACATTTTCCCACAAAAATCAATAGGACAAGTATTTTATAGTTATGTTGTAACACAATACCCAAACAAAAACATTTATTGTATTGAAGATAAGGACTTATTAAATTTAATTTGTAACGCAATAGATAAAGCAAAAGAATTAAAGCAATTAGAACAAGAAATCTACAACGAAAGAAAAAGAATTGCAAAAAAATATTAAAATAGTATTGACAATTAATAATAAAGGTAGTATAATTATATTATAAATAAAGAAAAGAGGAATTGTAATGAAAAAAATTGATTTAAGCAAAGAAAGATATTTATTATTTGTAGATACTGAAACAATAGGTAGTTTATTTGTAAAAGATAGTGTATTACCTTTTGAAATTGGTATAAAAGTGTTTGATACTGAAAATCAAAAAATAGTTAGAGAAAAAAGTTATTTAATAAGAAAGTTTTTCAATAATAAGTTTATAATGTTATCAACATTTAGCGCAACTAAATATCCAAAATATTTTGAAAAGTTAGAAAATGATAAGCGCTATAAAAATTGTAGTGTAAATGATACAATGAACGACTTAACAAAAATGATACAAAGATACAATATCAAAATAATGGTGGCGCATAATGGAAACTTTGACAAGTGCGCAATTAGTAGACTTTGTGAAGAGTTTGGAACTGAAAACCCAACAAAAAAACTTGATTTACTTGATACTATGGAATTATCAAAAATTATAACTTTTTCAAAAGACTATGTAAATTATTGTATTGAGAATAAAGACATTAAAAACTCAATAAATGAAAGCGCTTTTATTACCAATAGTGGAAGAGTGCGCACAACTGCTCAAGCAATTTATAGTTATCTAACAAAAAACCCTAATTTTGAAGAGGCGCACACAGGACTTGAAGATATTGATATTGAAATTGAAATCTTCAAAAAGTCTATGGACTTGCTAGGAAACCCAATGGTTGCGCTAAATGTAGCACCAACTTGGAAAGACTACGCAAAAGTAATTGAAGAAGATTAAAAAATCTTCTTCAAATTACAAAAAAAAGTATTGACTTATTAATTTTATTATGATATAATTAAAATGTAATAAGAAAGGAAATGATAAAATGAAAAATGTTAATTATGAATTAATTCTTGAAAAAGTTCTTGACGTTTTAAAAATGGAAGGACTTATTGATGACTGGAGAACTTTAAATGGTAATGAAATTATTAATATTATTACACAAGATAAAGTTTATTCATTTGAAACTAAAAATAATTCAAAAAATATTAAAATAACTATTGACACATTAGAAGATTAATGATATAATAATATTGTAATAAAGGAAAGGGAAAGGTGATTACAATGGCTAAAAGAAGACCAGTAGTAAACAAAATCGTTGTTGACAAAAACGCTGCTCAATTTATGAGAACAGCACAAAATCTTGCTAGAAAAGGAAAAACTAACAAGAAATTAAAAGGGCGCAATGCTAACCCTAAAGCACTAAAATACAACATAGCAATTGCTTAGCAAGTGCTTTTTTTGTGCTTAAAATTTAGAACAACGTTGCCAGGTGTATCGCGAGCGTCGCGCAAATGGCCGATGCGCGCCGCATTTTACACTGATTTTACATGTAAAGTTTTTGTCAAGCGAAAAATGACACGCCAGGACGCGTTGTCACTTCCCAAAACTTTTTTAAAAAAATTGCAAAAAATACTTGACTTTTTTCTTATAGTATGAGATAATTATAATGTAAGAAAGAGAGTTGATAAAAATGAAAAAAAATGTTTATGTAGTATTTGAAGAAAATGTACGTGGAAAAAATGATTGCAATCTTTTTGAAACTTACGAGAAAGCATTAGAATATTTTAATAATATTAAATTAAAAATAGAAGAAGATGATGTTGAAATAGATGAAAAAGATTATTTTCAATGGTTTGACTCTAATTTTAATGAATTTAGTTCTTTTATTCAAATAATTAAAAAAGAAATTAAATAAAACTATTGACAAATAGTCAATAGTATGAGATAATTATAATGTAAAGGAAAGGTGATTAAAATGGAAGAAAAATTTTGGGAAGAATTATGGGATATTTTAAAAGAATTAGAAGATAAATATCTTTGGCATAGTTGTTACACTCTTGAAAAAAAAGAATTTAAAAAAATTAAAAAAAGATTACAAAAAGTATTGACAAAAAATCAATAGTATGAGATAATTATAATGTAAGGAGTTGAGATAATGAAAACAATGTATTTATTTAGAAATCTAGAAGGAACTTTTTCTTTAATGGAAATTGAAGATGGGTTTACATTTGTAGTTGAAACTTTTGAAGAAACTACACCAATAGCAAAAGTAAATGAATTTGCTAAAGAGTGCGGTTGCACTAAACTAATATTTGACATCTAGGCGTTTTGAGGTTGTACCTTGGGTACAACCTAGCCTTGCGCATTGTTTTTTAAAAAAGTATTGACATTTTACTCAAATTATGAGATAATAATAATGTAAGGAAAGAGAGTGATAAAAATGTTTAATAGTTTTGCTTATGCAAAGTCAAGTTCAAGTTCAAGCGCTAGTGCAAATAATCATAATGAAGTAAACATAAATGATTATAAACCAATAGTAAGAAGTAATGAAGAAAGTTATTTCAAAAAATTAAAAATTAATAGTGTAGATTTTGATTTAATGCTTGGAACAACACCTTGTATCTTTAAAGACTACACAAAAGAAGAAGACCATGATAGATATAATGATTACATAATTTATTATACAACAATTCAAGTAATATCTTTTAACCAAATCTCAAGTGATACAATGCTAGTTGAATATCGAATTATTGGGTCTACAACTGAAACAATAAAAGCCTCAATATTTAAAAAATGGACTAGTGGAGGGTTTTATTATGAAATACCTGACAACGAATTAAAAAATGAATTAAAATTAAGATTAAAGAAATATACTGAATAGCGCGCTTGCGCTATTTTTTGATTTTTTTAAAAATTTTTGATATAATAATTATGTAAAATAAAAAAGAAATAAAAATATGGATTTGCGCAAATGCGCACACACCCTTTTTTACTTTACATACCCTTTACAAATTACCTCGGCGTCGCGTGGTCAAAGGTCACGCGACGCTTTTGTGTTAAAGAATAGCTTTACATTTTTTTACATCGAACAAACATTCTATTTACACTTCGCTTTACTCCCAAAACTGACAAGTAAAAAAATAATATTTTTTTTAATTTTTTATTGACTTATTTATAATAATTTGATATAATTATAATGTAATAAATGAGAGAGATAGTTAAAAAAATAAAAAAATAAAATTAAAAAAACTATTGACTTATTTAAAATAAAATGTTATAATAAATATGTAAAAAGTTAAGAAATGGTTATAACATAACTAATAAAAAAGTTAAAAAAAATAAAAAAAGTATTGACTTAATAAATTAGTTATGATATAATATAAATGTAAATAAGAAAAGAACTTATTTACAAAGCCAAAAAAAGAAAGGGAGATGATTAAAATGGCTGAAACAAAAAAAGTAACAAAGAGAGAAGTAATCAACGCATTACTAAAGGAAGATTTAATTGTAGAAAATGAAATCTACAAAAACTATCTTGAAAATGAATTAAGAATACTTGACAACAAAAAGAACTCAAGTGCTACAAGCAAAACTGCTAGTGAAAACATTAAATTAGCAAACACATTATTTGAAATCTTAAAAAATGAAGATAAGTTAATGACTATCAGTGAAATACTAGCATTACCAACAGTTAGTGAAATTAAAGTTTATAATGATGAAACTAAACAAAATGACAAAGCATTATCTACTAGCAAAGTATCATACATTTTAAACAATGACACTAGATTTGTTAGAACTGAATTAAAGAAAAAAGCATATTTCAGTGTAAAATAAGATTAGAGTTGACACTTTAGGGTGTCAACTCTCTTTTTTTATTTTTACTTTACATTTACTTGACGTTTCGTGCGCTGCCCACACGAAACGTTTTTACCATAAACAACAGCTTTACACTTTTTTACATTCCACATTTACACATTTGCGCGTCAAGTAATTTCCTAAAACTTTTTTAATTTTTCTATTGACTTTTTTACTAGATATGATATAATTATAATGTAAGGAGTTGAGATTATGACTATTGAAGAAAAAAGAGAATTAAGAAATAAATTAAACAATGAAATAATGAATGTTATTTTTGATAACATTAATGGAGAAAGTGATACGCAATATTTTTATGCTTTACTATACGCCTTAGAAATAATTACAAATGCGCTAAGGGCTTTTGACGATATAAATATTTAAAAAAGTATTGACTTTTTTATTAAAATATAATATAATTATAATGTAAGGAAGTGATAGAGTATGAAAAAATTAAAAATACTAAATGACTTTATAAAAACTATAAATAAAGATTACAAAGTGCTACACGATAAAAAAGAGTTTACAAGTGATTGGGAAAATGGTAAAGTTTGGGTTTGCTTTAATGAAAACAAAGAAGATGACCAATTATTTATGGACTACATAAAAAATAAATATCAAATTGAAATAGATACTTTCTTAATGTCATTTCTTCACGAAATAGGACACCTAGAAACTGAAGATGATGAATTAAGTGATAATCGTGCTATTGAATTATTTACTCTTGAAATTGGCTATGATAATGGTGCTATTACAAAAGAAGAATATTTTAAAAGATATTTTGAAATAGAGTGCGAAAGTCTTGCTACTCAATGGGGAATTGACTACTACCTATCTCATCAAGAGCAATGTAAAACACTTGTAAAGAAATTGCGCTAATGCGCTTTTTCTTTTGTCAAAAAATGTTACTTTACACAATTTGACGTCTCGAGCCTGGCGGCGTTTGAGCCGATTTTTTATTATACCACACCTTAGAAAAAAGTCAATACTTTTTTTCAAATTTTACACTTTTTTACATTTCCCAAAACACGACACACCAGGCAGCGTTGTAATGTTAAAAAAAATAAAAAATTTTTTTAAAAAATGCTTGATTTATTTTAAATATTTTGATATAATTATAATGTAATAAATGAGGAAAGCAAAATTACAAAAATAAAAAAAATTAAAAAAGTTAAAAAAATGCTTGACTTAATAAAATACTTATAGTATAATATAAGTGTAATAAAGAAAAGGAAAGCAAAAAGAAAAAACAAAAAAATAAAAAAAATGCTTGACTTATTTATTACAATATGATATACTTATAATGTAAGGAAAGGAGATTGATAGTATGGAAAAACTTACAAAAAGACAAGTAATCGAAAAAATGTTAAAGGAGGAAATCGTTGTTGCTAATGTAGATTATACAAATTATCTACAAAATGAATTAAGAATATTAGACAACAAGAAAAATGCTAATAGCGCTAGAGCAAAAGCAAATGCCGAAGAAAATACTAAAATTGCTGATGCATTAGTTGAAATCTTAAAAGCACAAGATAAATTAATGACAATAAGCGAAATCCTTGCAATTCCTGAGGTTGCTTCAATTCGTGTAAAGGACGAAGATAACAACGAAAAACCTTTATCTACTAGCAAAGTATCTTATCTATTAAATAACGATACAAGAGTTGCTAGAACTGAATTAAAGAGAAAAGCATATTTCTCAATAAAATAATAGTTAAAAAATCAATAGCAAGTAGTTAAAAAAATTGCTACTTGCTATTGACAAACTATTCTAATAGTGATATACTTATAATGTAAGGAGTTGATAAAAATGAAAGACTACAAAGAATTAGATAAGGTGTATGAAATAACACTAGAAAATGGTAAGGTTGTAAAGGTTGATAAAAAATGGGCGCAAATCTCAATGGAAAACCTACAAACTGATTTAGAAGATGTGTTGTTAATGTATCTTGAAGACAATGACTACATTACAAACGAAGACCAAGAAGAACTTGATAAAAGCGCAAAAGCAAATGTAAAAGTAATTGCTAAAAGTGAAAAACCAAAAAAGAAAACTCAAAGAGAAAGAGTAGTCAAAGAAAACCCTACAAAAGAGTTAATTATCACTAGATTAGTAAGTGCGCTAAATGAAATTGAAAACATTTCAAATGTAAATGTAGAAAACAAAGCAAAATTAATAACATTTACACTAAATAATGAAGATTTTAAACTTGATTTAGTACAAAAGCGCAAAGAAAAAGCGCAAAAGTAACAAAAAAGTGCCAAAAAGCACTTTTTTTATTGCAAAATTAGAGCATTTTTGCTATTTTTGGCGCAAAAAGTGTATAGTTTGTGTACATTTTTACGTTTTTTAACAATTTTAGCACCAAAATAGCAGAGAATTTACATTTATTTACACCCCTCGCCTCGCATTCGCCGGCTTCACCCCAATTTTTATTATACCACATACTTTAGAATTTGTCAATAGGAAAAAGTAAGATTTGCGCATTTGCGCATTATCCTAAAACTCAACGGCTCGGCCTCGCCGGCCTTGAGGCGTTTTTTCCGCCAGGACCCACCATATGGAATTTTTATATGGCGAAAGTTGGTGGATTAATTGCCATATTTTTCCCGAAACTCAGACCCAGACCCAGGTTCATTAACCGGGGTTGCGCATATGCAACTTATCAATAGTGAAAGTTGATAATTTAGGCGCAGGCCTGGGTACATGTTCATCGATGGAGTTAACCGCACCATATATATAATATATATAATATATATTTATTTTATTAAAAATTTATGATATAATATAATTGGGATGATATATATATAATAATATATATAATAATAATACTCTCCCATTATAATTATAACATTTTTTTATAATTTTGTCAATAATAAAACATTAAAGCAAAATAAAAACGCCACTTTTGTGGCGTAATGAACAGGTACCGAATTTTAAATTAAGAAAATTATATGATGATAATGAAAACGATAACGAAGAAAGTAAATGAAGATAGGTGTGGACCTGGGCCACCCAACATAGCAAGTAAATAATAACTATCTACATTATTTACTATATACTACCTACCTATGTATTAATCATCTATTATCTACTATATATGTCTACTAAACCTAAATATTTTGTTTGAAAGTATATAAAACTCTTAAAGTCATGATAAAATATCTAAAATACTAAATCTAATAAAATTATTGTAGCAAAAGTAATTGTTTTGTTTGAAAGTATATGAAACTCTTGAAGATATATATAATATATATATGTTCAAGAAAAAGTATTAAACTCAAACAAAACAATTACTTTTTTTTATTCGTTGTATATACCATTAAGTTCTACTGTATTACCTATACATGTTTGATAATCTGCATATACCTTTGTAGTCTTAAATATATCATTATCTTCTAATAATTTGCGGTTTTCGCGCACTTGATAAGGTGATAATCCAGTTGCTTGCGCTAAATCTTCCATTTTAAATAATTTGCGCTCTGCCATCATTTGCATACCTATCCATGT
>Ga0310690_10003124_pt1 | contig 25430 bp, 26 predicted proteins | sample AusTroGonzalo_MG_2_FD_207661 | JGI IMG/M metagenome (GOLD analysis project Ga0310690, IMG submission 207661) | Bovine rumen microbial communities from tropical cattle in Woodstock, Queensland, Australia - Gonzalo_04 (v2) (version 2) | ecosystem: Host-associated > Mammals > Digestive system >... | reverse complement strand
TAATCAGACTCTGGGAAAAGATTGAGAAAATCGCTAATGAGAACAAGGACTCAAAATGAAATTTAAACTAAAATACAAACTCCGTTCTAAACTATTTAAAACTATATAAAGTTAGTTTAGATTTAGAATAGAATTTGCTAAAAACTCTGGAAGAGTATTCTTCCAAAGAATGTCTGTATTTCAATTCAGACATTTTTATTATATCAAATAACTCTTTCCAAGACTTATACATCCAGTCTACTGATTCCTTCCAATGGTTAAATAGACTTTCTCTTGAAATAAGTTCCGGATAGAATTTACCTTTGATATATTTGAAATTAGCTCTACGAGCTAACTCTAAAGAGGCAGCTATAGCATCTGGGTAATTATGATTTAAGTTACCTATAAAAGAGCTATAAACTGGATTAACCTCTTTAAACTCTATGTTATTTAAAATACATTGCTTTCTGATTGCTTGTACCAAGCAAATACGTTTCCATTTGTTGTTATTCTTTCTATTGATAGCTTTAGAACCTAAGTTATTAAATTTGAAATTTAAGTCTTCAATACCAAATTGAGATACTTTGAAAGATTTACAAATTGAAATAAGTCTCTTAGCCACTTCTCTAAGTTCATGTTTTTGTTTGTTATTCTGATACTTAGATTTCTTATCATTAGAAGCTTTATGTAAGTTTCTCATATAGTATGAAAAGTCTATCAATTCACTATATAAAACACTCTGATTATCTCCATCAAATTCACTAATCGAGAATCCTATTGAGCTGGGATTCATATCTATAGCAGCTACTCTATTATCAAAGCCTTGATAATCGCTAGGGTATACTAACGTCTCGTCAAAAGTTATTGATATAGCATCTAATTTTAATTCAACTGAAAAACTAGCTTTCTTATTAGAACATAGCTCTTCTAACTTAGTTAACTCATAAAGATAATTCTTTCTAAGACTAGGTAATTGTAATCTAATATGTTTCTTAGATGAGAATTTAAAAATTATTGAGTTAGAGTCTAAGTCCAGTTTAAACTTTCTGTTACCTTTGCTTAAAATCTCACCCTGAGAATAAATAGCTAATAATCTATTATTCCGGTAATCCTCTTTACTAATCTTTTTCCGCAATCTCTGAAAGAAATTAAACTTGCCACCAAAAATTACTTTAGAATCCTTATTTGTTTTAAAGAGATAGTTAGCTTTCTTAATAGCACATTGAATTAACCAACTATCTGAAGGTATTCTATTGAGATTCTTAGAAAGATTCCTAATCTCTTTTTCCGAGAGATTTTCCCTAAATCTATTAAATGAGTATCTAACCATATTAGAAGACTTAGAAATCTCATCTTTAATAAAATCTCTATCTTCATTAGAACAGTTATATGGCAAGCTTATTGTTTTCAATTAGATACTCCTTTATAAATATATATTAAAATTATTGTAACATATTTCATAGATTTAAACAATAGTTAATGAAATTAATTTAATATAGCAAAAGAAAGAATCCAAAATGCTTAGTTTCCCATTTTCTCTAAAATTGTTGAAACATCTGCACTGTTTTTGCTTTCTGTTTCTGTTTCTATTTCAGGTTTTGTTTCCGGTTCTTTTAATAAATCTAAAGCCTTGCTAATCATAAGTTTTGCTTGCTGCTTTGAAAGGCTATTTGCTTCTATAATATCAATCCAAGAAACGGCTTCCTTTAAATAATTTTCAATTAAGCTTATGTCCATTTTTTAATCTCTTCATCTTTTTATTTCACATAAATATATATATGAAAAATTTTTCTTGCAATTTTTTTGAAAAATCTGATAAAGTTAATTTCGGGTAGTAGCAGGGAGGTATAGATGCAAGAATTAATAACTGAAGAGATTTTTAAAGCTTCTCAATATGCGCCGGTATTAAAAGGCAATTCAATTTGGATAAAGTGTCCATATCATGCTGACGGACAAGAACGAACACCATCTTGCCGGATTAATCTTGAGAAAGGCAAATATCCTGTAGGATTCTTTTATTGTTATGGTTGTTCAAAACACGGCGAGTGGAATGAGCTTGCCGAGAAATTACATCTTGCTAAAATAGATAAATCAGAAGAACCTTTACAAATAAACCAGTTAACGAAACATCAGATAGACTCTCTTTATGAAGAGAATACTTCTATTAATACATTAAACATGGACTTATGTGTAAGTTTTGAGAAGAATGACAAGTGGCGTGGCATTTCAGGTGGCTTATTAAATAATATCGGCGCTAAATTATGTCCGGACTTGAAATTTAATGATACGTTTGTATTTTTGCCATGTATTCAACTTGGTAAAGAGGTTGGTAATATTAAAGCAGTATTAAAAAGAAAACCAGGTCAACTCGGATATATCAATTCAAGCGGAGATTGGGCGAAAAGAGGGTTATTCCCATACGATTATGTTAAAAGTATCATGCCACAATATAATAATATGGTTGCATTGGTTGAAGGTCCCAGAGATGCTTTAAATTTAATTCAGTATGGCTTTCCGGCATTAGCTATCTTAGGTTCACAGAATTGGTCTAAGTATAAAGCCGAGTTAATAGAATTGCTTAATCCAAATAAGATAGTCTTTATGTTTGATGGCGATGAAGCTGGAAATAGAGCTTATGAAAAAGTCAGAGAGTCTTTTAAATTTTATGATGATAAATCTTTATTCAGATTTAATTTTGATAACGGTAAAGACCCTGCCGATTTGAATGAGGATGAAGTAAAAAATTTGTTCAATTATTTAGTTCGTTAAAAATTAGAACGAAATTTTTTCATTAATTTTTTGTTCTAATTTTGTATTTTAAAAATATTGAAAATTTTCATAGGAATTAAAATATGTTTATTAAGTGTTCAGATAATAAAAAAATTAAATGTAAAAATGTTAGCCTTCAACAAGCTGAGGATTGTTATATCTTAACAGTTGAGACCTCAATTAAATATCTTAACTATTTCAATGAAAACAGGTTGCCTGTATCTTTAAATTATACTTATGGGTTATTCTTTAATAAGCCTTTGTTATCTATTGATAATGATACGCTTCCGATTTATAGAATAGAAAACAATAGACTTTTCTTAGCTTTCACCGTCTGGATGTAGAATGTCTTTACGATTTTTGGCAGTAGGCGACATTCATTATGAGTCGATTGCTCTTTATTACCCTGAAAATCACATCGAGTTGATTAACAAGGTAATAAAGCAGATTCTTTATTATGCGAAAAGCAATGGTATTAAAGAAGTATTCTTTCTTGGTGATATTTTCCATACACCTTATCCTGATGATACTTCAAAGAAAGCATTTTTGTCATCATTAGACCGAGGATTAAATTATCATATTATACTTGGGAATCATGACGTTTCGACTTCTTCATCAAATTCTTTAGTTCTTTTAAAGTATTTTATTGAAGATTATAATCTTGCAGACAATATTAAGTTTTATTTTGAACCGACTAATGTTAAGATTAATGACGTTAATTTTAATTTATTGCCCTTTCCTTATAAGCATCCTACTTGCTCTGAAAAAAGTATCTGCATGGGACACTTTGCTGTAAATGGTGCTTCTTTAGATAATGGCGCTATTGTTAAAGATGCTATTGACTTGGATAAAAATAATATTTGGATTCTTGGACACCTGCATACCAGACAAGGCGAATTATACCCTGGTTCTATTGTTCAAACAAGGTTTGGTGAAGGCGTTAATAAATATTTTTTTGATTGTTATTACAATAATAGCAATCTTGAAGTTGAAGCAGTTAAGATTAAGAATAGTTTTAATTTAATAGATGTTAAAGTTAAAACTTTAAAAGACTTAGAAAAGTATAGTTTTAATAATAATGATTGCTATAGAATATATGCTTCAAATTCTGTAAGTATGAACGATGTTATTGAAAAAACTAAAGGATTTAATATTTATAAAATAATTGGTGTGAATAACACTTCAAGCAGCGTATTAAATAATGATGAAATTATTTGCAGTGAAGATTTTTCTGAACTTACTGATGATAAGAAGTATTTGAGATTATGGTTATCTAACCCGAAAAATTGTGATTTAACAGTGGAACAGATTGAACACGCCTTAGATATTGTAGACGGATTGAAAGGGAATATTTGAAATATGGGTATCAAGGTTTTATCTTTATATGATGGTATTGCTTGTGGCAGAGCGGCTTTGGAAAGAGCGGATTTTGCCGTTGACGAGTATGTTGCATATGAGATTGAGGATTCGGCAATTAAAATCGCTACATATAACTTTCCGGATATTAAGGAAAAAGGAGACGTTTTTAAAGCGGGTTTTTCCGTATACTCAGACTTTAATCTGCTTATTGGCGGTTCACCTTGCACCTACTGGTCAATCTGTCAGAAACCTGAAAAGAGAGAAATCACAAATTCAGGATTAGGGTGGGATTTATTTAGCCAGTATGTTCGTGCGTTAAAAGAAAGCGGCATTAAATTTTTCTTATATGAAAACAATTATAGCATGGACAAGCAGATAAAAGAGGAAATAACCAAAGCTTTTAATAATATTCTGCGTGAACGTGGGGAAAAAGAGATAGAACCTATTTGCATTAATTCGGCTTTAGTTTCCGCTCAAAACAGAAAACGTTTGTATTGGACAAACATCCCATGCAACGGAGAATCTTATTTGCCTACTGATAAGAACATTAAATTAAAAGACATTCTTGAGTTTGGTTATACTGATAGAGAAAAGCCATTATGCTTAATCCGACGTTACAGTGGTTTTGCCGGAACTGATAGCTATCTTTGCAGAAGATACTTTGGCAAACACATGGGGCAAGCGGTTTTTCAATCTAAAGAAGCGTATGACGAGTTAAACGCCTTATGGAAAGCCAATCCGTATTTTGATAAAGGAATTAAATCTGAAGCAGACATTAAAAAGAGAAAGATAAGAAGATTAACTCTTACGGAAATCGAGAGGTTGCAGACATTGCCTGACGGATATACGGGTAATGTTTCTGATGTAAATGAATTGAAGAAGATTGAAGCTATCGGTAATGGTTGGACTGTTGATGTGATTGCGTACTTATTGAGTGGTTTCAGGAGAAAAATTAATGCTTAAAGTTTTAGAGTTATTTTCCGGTATTGGCAGTCAAACGCAAGCCTTAAAGAATATTGGCGTTGAACATATTTCAACTCAATGTGAAATTGATAAATACGCAATTAACGTTTATAATCAGTTGCATGGTGAGACCCCAAATCTCGGAGACATATCAAAAGTCAATCCAGATGACTTGGTTGAGGGTCAATGGGATTTGATTACATACTCCTCGCCTTGCCAAGACTGGTCAGTTGCCGGATTACAACGAGGCGGTGCTAAGGGTTCCGGTACTCGTAGTGCTTTGTTATGGGAATGCGAAAAAATCATTCGTAAAGTAAAACCAAAATACTTACTGCTGGAAAATGTTAAAAATCTTGTCAGTAAGAAATTCTTTACTTATTTTGATGGTTGGCTTTCTTTGTTGGAAGATTTAGGGTACAAAAACTATTGGAAAGTCTTGAACGCTAAAGATTATGGCATACCACAAAACAGAGAGAGGGTATTTTGTGTTAGTATTCTTGGCGAACATGAACCGTATGTGTTTCCGGAAAAGATGCCGTTGACTTTGAGACTGAAAGATATGTTAGAGACTAATGTGGACCCTAAATACTATCTTAGCGATAAAATTCAAGAGACATTTAAAGATATTAAAATACCCTTGAAAGAAGAAGATAAAGAAGTATCTCCGAATCGACTATTTAATATTTATGGAGAAGACCGTGGTACCGGATATGCGGGGAACGTTTGGGATAATAACGGACTATCCCCAACATTACAAACAATGCAAGGCGGTAATAGACAACCATTAATTATTGATGGTAATGATTATGCTATTATTAATGACTGCTATCCTGGCAGTAGGGAACCACGTGTGTTTAAAAATTATAGCTGTGCTTTATGTGCAAGCCGTTTTGGTTTGAAAGTAGTAGAACCTGTAAATACAGATGAGAAGCAATCGGTTATTGCTGCCAGTCGTGGCCGTCAAAATGAAAAGGGTGAGTGGGTTCAGCAATTGGAAATCAATAAAGAAAATATTAGCAATACATTAACATGTGTTCAGAAAGATAATTATGTTTGTGAATTTAAACTTCCGAATGGAAAGACTTTAGAACTTCCAAAGAACATTCCAGATGATGATGTTTTAAAAATCAGGCAAGTAAGAACGGAACTCGGCAAACAGTTACGCAGAGAGAACAAACAAAATGGACTTGGTGATACAATGTCAAGAAACAAAGAGACCGTAAAGTTTATTTCAGAATCGGCAAGCGTTTCCAATTGTCTAACTGCAACTATGGGTGTTGAAGAGTCAGTAATTCTTGAACCTGAAAAAAACGAAAAGCAGGAGTTAAATGGTTGGCAGATTTTTAAAAAGACTTTAGAAAATTTGTGTAAAGACGATAAAAATTTTGTAAAAGAAACTAAAGAAAACAAAACTTCTTATAGATTTTACCAGCAAGCTTTAGAAACATTAAATAATAGTGAAGTTGAAGAGGGTGATGTTATTGATGCGTTTAACAAAAGAGTTTGTAAAGAAGGCACATCTCCAACAATCACTACACGACCAGAAGGATTTAAGACAGCAATTTTGCCTGTTGTTAAAACAGAGGGAAAGCAATTCCGAATCCGAAAGCTTACACCAAGAGAATGTTGGAGATTGATGGGTTGGACAGACGAACAGTTTGATAAGATTAAAGGTATTAGTAATGCACAATTATATAAACAAGCAGGAAATTCTATTTGTGTAAATTGTTTGGAAGTAATTTTTAGAAACATATTTTTAAAGGATTAGGAAGTTGATGAATCAGAACAAATATAGAGTAATAGACTTGTTTGCCGGTGCTGGCGGTTTTTCTCTTGGATTTGAAAAAGCTGGATTTGAGATAGTTGCAGCGGTCGAATTTGACAAACAGATTGCAGAAACATATGCCTATAATCATTCTCAAACAAAATTATTTAATGCAGATATTAAAGAATTATCTGGAAGTGTGGATTTCTCGGCATTTAATGCGGATGTTATAATCGGTGGTCCCCCTTGTCAGGGATTCTCGATGGCAGGGGCACGAGTAAGAAAAGGTTTTCTTGATGACCCTCGGAATTATTTATTTAAACACTATTTTAAAATAGTTCAGCAAGTAAAACCAAAGATGTTTATTATTGAGAACGTCAAAGGTATTCTTACCATGAAAAAGGGTGGGATATTTAAACAGATTATTGATTTATTTTCCAACCCTGATAATTTTAATGGTGATAAATTCTTCATTAAAACGTTTATTGTTAGAGCCGTTAATTATGGTATCCCTCAAACGAGAGAAAGAGTTTTTATTGTAGGTTCTTTAAATAAAGACATTAATATTAATTCTTTGCTTTCCGTAACTAAAGATGAGTTATTAAAAACATATCCTCACTTTTTTGATAAGGTTACGGTTTGGGATGCTATTTCTAATTTGACGGGAGAGAATAAAGATGGTTTTATAAAAGACTTGAAACCTTTAAATCAATATCAAGAGTTTCTTTCTAATGCTGACCATATAACTTTTAACCACATAAAACCCGTTCATAATGAAATAGCATTAAATAGAATAAAGCAGATTGCTTCTGGTGAAGATTACACTGTTTTAAATGAAAACATAAAATCAGTATTCAGTGGGGCTTATGGAAGATTAATTAAAGATGAACCTTCACCTACAATAACAACTCGTTTTGATTCGCCGTCTTGCGGGAGAGTCATTCATCCGATTGAGGATAGAGCGTTGTCTCCCAGAGAAGGCGCGCGTCTGCAAAGTTTTCCCGATAGTTTCAAATTCTTGGGTACTAAGGGTTCTATCTATAAACAAATTGGTAATGCCGTCCCGCCTAAGTTGGCCTTTTTCTGGGCAATGCTTCTTAAGAAAGCCTTACAAGAAAATTTTTGAAGGATTAGAAAATGATTCTCGAATACCAAAACAAATATTTTATGCGTAGTATTCAGACAGATATTAAAAACATATCTGATACCGATAAGTTTAATCTTTTAAATTATCTGATATACAGAAGCCTTCTCCCTTTTTACAATCTCTTATATTTTAAATCTTTTTTAGGGATAATCGTAAAACACTTGGCGGTGCATTCTTTATCTATTAAAAGAAATGGTGTTGAAGCTATATCGGCGGTATTGACAAATATTAAGTCCGACGATTCATCTCATCTGATTGATTTAATCTCTAATTATAATTTGGATAAATTATATTTTGAGAGTTTTATCTTACAGTTTTTAAAATTAACAAAAGACTATGAGAATGATTATTTAAAAGGTAAAGAGATTGACTGCAAGCAGTTTGATGATGTTAATCCCAGTATTTTAATAACGGTGATTAAAGAGGTGCGTTATTTTTATAATGCTTATCTGACTTTTAAATCTTTGATTGTTTTATCTTATGCAAAGTCAGCGTATGGGAGTGCAATCCGTTATTCGCAGAATTATCCGAACTCAATTAGCGTTGATTGTCTTTATGATAATTATATTAGTGCCGTAGAAAGAGCGATTGAAAAATACTCACCATCTAAAGGTACATTAGCTCCATATATTAAATTATGGTATAAGTCTATTTTGGTGTCACCGTTATACCCGTTTGAGGATAGAGTTCCATTTTATGTAGCACATAATAAGATGCTTCCGTCAAAAGACGATAAAGATGATAACGAGAGAGAAGATTCAGAGTCTTTAAATAATGATGAAGATGATGTTGTTGTTAATGCTGATATAAAAACAGAGTCTCAAGTTATTCATGCATCTATCTCCAGTAATAGCGAGATTGAAGATTCAGAAATTAAAGAAGATATAACTTTGTCAGCTCTTGATAAGAAGGGTGAACATATTAAAGTTGATGGTAGTAAGGTTAAGAAAGTGGCAACCAAGAAGGCTGACACTTCCGGCAATAAATGGTTTCCTAAGATTGACACTATTAAAATCGAAACATCGTCTGAAGAGTTTGAGGCTATTGAAAGCAAAGGAGAATCTTTGTTGAAAGAATTAGACTTTTCAGAGGCGAATATAGATTTGATTAACTTTATTAATAGTGTTGAAAACGAAGATTTATATTTAGCAAGACTTATTTTAGACATACCAAGAATCAGCAAAAGGAGGGCAATTTAATTTTTGAAAAAATTTTTCTTAACTTAAAAATATTTTTTGTATCTTTTATTTGAGAGTCGGAAACGGCAATCAATTTAAAACTTTAATTTTTTATTTTATTTAACTTTTAGAAAAGGAAAAAATATCATGATGGATAGTTTAGTAAATAACACGATTTTAAATTTAACCAGAAATTCGAGAAATAATCAAAATTTCTTCTTTTTGCAACCAAGCAGTGCTTTCGATATTTATGATAAAAAGAATTACACTGATAAGTATGCACAAGTAAGATTATTCGGGCCCACGTTGCCGTATCACTATCACACTTGCGAGATTATTAAGAGAGATACAGGCGTTAAAAAATATTTTCAGATGCCTTGTATTGCGTATAACCCCAAAACCGGACAGTATATTGAAAATCACGATTGCCCGTTATGTAAGGCCGGCATTAAAAGTTTGCAGCGTTTTTATGTTAATGCCATAATCAGAAACTTAGAGAATACTGATATGCCAAAACCGTATTCTCGGACTCCCTCGGAGACTAAGCCTATAAAGATTGGTGGTGTTCCATTTATAATGCGTAGTTATGAAGAAGGTAAAGACGATAATGGCAGACCAAAAATTGTTTATAGTAATTCATTCTCTCCTGTCAGAGTTCTTGAACTTTCCTCTTCTGTTCTTTATGCGATTGCCGAAATGGAAAAGGTTAATCTGGTGAAACATGCTAACGGCGAGAGAAAACTTACTTCTGTAACGGATTTGGATTATGGTTGTGATTTGATGATTAGTTATCGTCCTTCTGAAACCACTCCGGCTAAAAAATACACCATTCAGAGAACTGCTGACGGCATAACTCCGATTACTAAAGAGATGCGCAAAGAAGATATCCTTATGTATGACTTGTCTATTTTACCTGATTTTGACCCCGAGGTGGTAAAGAAAGAGTTTATAAGAAGTTGCTCTCGTATTGTCAATATCACTAATAAAGATTATGTGACTTCATTGTTGCAAGATAATTGTATTGATTTGAAAGCGTTGCCTTCTAACGTTACTGTTAATACAATCTCTTTATCGCAGATTAAAGTTGACAATTCGGCTTTGCCTCCTGCGTCTGATGCGATTGATGTGCAAGTAATACCTCAGAACAATGCTCCGTCTTTATCCGCTCCTACTAAACCGGTTAGTATCAGTGATTTTGACGATGAAATTGACGATGAATTTAACGATTTGAAGTAAACGTTTTGTTCTGACTTTTGGAAGTGCTATCGAAAAAATAGCACTTCCACATTCGCATACTTAAATGATTTAAAGAGAGGTTTTTATGGTAAAAGATAAAAAGACGGAATCGGAAAATACGATTGAGGCCGTTGACCCGGTTCTTAGCTATTATTCAACAGTTTTAGATGATGTTGAAAAAGAGTATAATATCGTAAGTTCGTTTGATGACAGTTATTGTTTGTCTACAGGTTTGCTATCGTTAGATTTAATAATGAATGGCGGTGTTCGTGATGGCTGGATTACAAGTCTCGGTTATGAGGGGACTGGTAAATCATCATTAGCTATTAAGATGATGGGTAGTTTGGTTAAATCCGGCACTACCGGTTATTTCATTGATGCGGAGTCCGCATTGGATATTGACAATGCTTGTAAGATTGCGGGCATTGACGATATTACTGATTATTTTGGTTTAAGAGCTTATAACGGTAAAAGTTGGGAAAAGCTTCCTAAGATTAAATATTGCTCAGAAAATACTCTGGAAACCGTTTTCTTAGCGATGAATAAAGCATTAACGAAATTACCCGATAAATTATATAGGCCGGAAACTAAGAAGTGGTATTATGTCTTCTCTCGTGAAAAAGACAGTATGGAAGTTATGAAAAATCTTGGGTTGAAACACGTTCCTGCTTTATATACGCAAACAGGCAAATACTGGTGCGAAGCTCCCGATGGTCGTTTTCAGATTGTTTTCATAATTGACTCTTTACCTGCATTGGTGCCGGATGCTTCATTAAAAGAAGACGGAGATTTAAACGGTCAAATGGGTGTATTGCAAAAAGCGTATACAAAATGCGTTCCATTAGTAAGAGGCTTATTGCGTAAAAAGCACTCTGTTATTTTAGCTATTAATCAATTAAAAGATGCTATTGGCAAAATGTATGGCCCAACTGAATTTGAGCCGTGCGGTAATGCTGTCAAGTATGCTTCCGATGTTAGAAACAAATTGTCTAATATGTCAGTGCCTGATTTCTTTGAAAAAGGAAAGTTACCTTCAGGGAGTCCAACCTCTAAGTATGGTGAAGAACCATCTGTTGAAGGTGATGGCGTTGATATGTATGAATATAAGAAAATATCTAATGTTAAAAATAAGCGAGGTGTAGCTTATCGCCAAGGAAGTTTGAGATTTTGGACTTCTTCAATAGACGGCGGTGCCAGAGGTATTGATTATGTTTATGATGCTCTTATGTATCTTGAACAAACAAAGCAAGTCGAGCTAAGAAAGAAAGGTGGCAGACGTGAGATTGTCGGTTTTGATAAATTTGCCGGATTGCCAGAAACTTGTAATGTTATTCAATATCAGGACTTTAAACAATTAGTTGTCGGCCAGCAGAGAAATTTACCTGAATTGGTAAAAGATTTCTGTGAACGTTTTAAAGTGGAAACGGAAATTGTAAATATAATTGATAAGTGTTTTGCTCAAATTGAAAACCGTGATGCTTTCAAGATGCTGATTAATACCACTACGAATACGGAAGCTGAGATGGATGATGATAGTGAAACGCCGAATATAAATGATGATAATGAATTTGATGATTTTTCTTAACTTAGGAGATTAAACCAATGCTGCGAGATTTATTGAATAAAACCCTTTTAACCTATTTTAAAGAACAGAAATTCACCGTTGATGAACTGATTGACATTATTAAATACTTAGACCATAAGGCTGAAGAGAAAGAGGCCGCTATAATTCAAGCACTGCTTTCTGCAAGAGCGAGCCAGCCTGTCCAATCCGTATCAACTACGGAGAATGCACCTTCGGTTAAAGAAGTTGTGACTGAAGAACCAGTTAAAGAAGAAACCAAAGAGGAACCTCAAAAGACTGTTGAAGAACCTGAAGTTAAGAAAAATGTGGTTTATGGGGATACAGTTGTTGTAAATAATGAGGAAGTGAAACCCGTTAAACACAGAAAGCCAAGAAAGCCAAAAGATGTTTTAGAGATGCCGAAAGAAAGTGACTCCGCATTAGCTACACCGGTTAATACTGCAACGGAGATGGATGTTATTGTAAATAATGAGTCAGACGTAAAGAAACCGTTTGACCCGAATACTCCCAATGCTTTTACGGAATCTCAGCAAAAAGAGTTCTTATTATTAAGTAAAAAACTTGAGTCTTTACCTTTTAATGAGACTAATACAAAAGAGGACTTCTTTGCTTCTATTAATTCTTTGAACTCTAACTGGTATTCTGCTGATGATTATGTGCAAGGCATGAAAGATTGCATAGAGTCTTGGGAAAAGAAATTGACTGCTCAAAAAGAACCAAAGGTAGAAAAAGCGGTCGAAACCGTAACAAAGACAACAGTTTTAGGGAATGAGGTCGAGTTTGACTTTCCCGAAAAGAAATTGGTTGAAGAACCAACTACAAATAAAGTTGCAGAAAAGAAAGCGGGGACAAAAATTGTAAAAGACGATTTTGATGTTGACACGGACGATTTTGATGATGTAAAAGTTCCAGCCAAAACCCCTTTAGATAAATTGCAAGAGAAAAAGACTTTTAGTGATTTTTTAAAGGACCCGATTGAGGTTAAACCAAAAGTCGAAGAATCTGTTGTTAAAACAGATAACAACCCCCCTGTTTCTGATAATAAAGATGATGAGAATGACGAAACTATAAGGACAGATGATGAAATACGTAAAGCCGTTTTAGCAAAGTACAACCCTCTAATGGATTCGGGACAACTCTCAGAGTATGAGGGGATGATTATTATGACTAATGAAATTGAGGAAGAGACGGCAAAAAGAGATGCTTTGCTTGCTAAAAAGAAAGCTAAAGAATCTGTAAAAGATGATACTACATCAAAAGCGGAGGCTACTCCTGATGTAGAAGTCGTTACGTCAAAAGAACCTAAAAATCCGGCCAATCATAACAATTCCTTGGATAATGAGGATTTTGATGATGACAGTGATTTGTTAAAACCAGATAAGGAAAGCGAAAGTTTGGATTTTGCTTTTAGTTAAAAATAAAAATTTCTAGTTTGCATTTTTGTTTTGCATTTTAGATAAAAAAAGTCTAAGATGCAAAACGAAATGCACAAATATCAAACACAATCCAAACGGGGAAAGTATGTTTAAAACTGAAAAAATTGATATTGTCAACGCTGACAGTAGCTCTAAAGCCGCTTTTATTTTAACAAATATGAATGAGGGTCCACAAGGTTCGTTGGCTTTAGCTTATGGTTATTATAACAATAATTGCACTTTTGATAAGACCATTAATCAATATGGACAGCCTGTCGATGATTACGGAATCACTTATCCTGCATTAACCTTTTTGGAATCGTTAATGCTGCATAAGAATTTGAAATCTGTTTTAATATATCCGATTGCACCACATTCAATAAAGCAATTAAATTCTTCGGGAGACCGTAAAGGTTTTTATGTTCAATCTTTAAGGCAGTTTCATGGCATATTGAAGCAGTTTAATGATATTGAGAAAGTTAAAGGTATTATTTTTTCAGGTTTTTATAATAAATTTGATGAAGAATATCAATCAGTCGTTAACTTAGATGTTTTTGGTCGGGTTATTGATTGGCATGGTTTTAAAGCTGTCAGCACTTTACCGATTAATATGTTATTTTCCGGTATTAAAGACTCTTCAGCAGAAAACCAATCATCTGTAATCGGTTTTTTTGAAGACCATATTGAACAACTTTTACACGGCGATAATTTTTATACATTAAAAACAGAGAACTGGGAATCCATTCTTGTTCAAGACATTGCGACTTTTGACAAGATGATGGAAGAGATGAAGTCTGTTGATTATGTTTGCTTTGATACAGAGACAACCGGCTTATCAAGAACGGCTGAAAAGTTATTGACGATTCAGATTGCTGTGTCAGATAAAAAAGCGTATGTTTTACCATATTTACATAAACAATCACCATTTTCCGCTGATGATTTGAAATATATAGCCAAAAAATTTAAAGAATTTTTTGAATTTCATAAAAATAAATGCCATATATATCACAATGCTAAATATGATATATTGCAGTTTTTTGCCGTTTTTGATTTAAAATATTATTGTACTCCGATTTATGATACAATGGCCGGAGAGTTTGCATTAAATGAGAATCGTAAAAACCTGACGACTTTCGGCGTTGATTCTCCTTATTCTTTGAAGTTTTTATCTCAAGAATATGGCGCTCCGGATATTTTCTTAAAAGGCAAGTTAGGAAAAGAAGACCGTTTAACATTGGAAAATGCTGAATTAGTTGATATTGCCGAATATGGTGTTAAAGATGTTATCTTGCCATATCAGATTTTCTTTTTTCAACAACAAGAGGCAACTCGCAAAGGCGATATGAATTTTTATAATACCGTTACCGGTGTTATTGGTACGATGATATATGACTTTGTTATTATGGAACATCATGGTATTCCTGTTGATAAACACTATCTGGTTACAATGTATGCAAAATCATCATTGTTTCAGGAAGAATCAAATAAGATTATCAAAGAGCTTTACTCTTTGGATTCGGTTAAAAAAGCTAATGATATATTATTAGAGAGACAGAATGTTAAAAACACGGTTGGTTTATGTAATCGTAAGCCTTTTGTTTTTGATATTAATAAAAATGATTCAAAGCAATGCCTTTTCTTTGATGTTTTAGGATTAACGCCAGAGAAAGATAAAAAGACAGGAGGCTTTGCAATAGATAAGCATTTTAAAGATAAACATGCCGATATTAAAGAGATGTCCCTGCTTAATAATTATGAGTTAGTAAAAAAAGCTAAGACTTCTTTTATTGATGCTCATTTAAAGAGATTTACTGTTGATAAAGATTTGCAGAAAGATAATCGACTTCGTTCTACATATAAATTCGCAGGAGTTGTTACAGGGCGTGCTTCTTCAACTGACCCGAACTTGCAGCAGATACCCGCTCGTGGTCCTTTTATGAAACCAATTAGAAGGCAATTCGTTGCATATCCTAACAAGTTAATATTAAAAGCTGACTATTCTGCACATGAAGTTAGGAATTGGGGGAATGTTGCAGGAGACTTAAACATTGCCAAAGCTTTTAATGATGGCAAAAATCTAAGAAAACAATTACGATATTATTTTATGAATGACTTAGAGATTTGGCAGAAGTTAGACGATTATAAAAAACAAATTGATTTTGACAATAAGAATTATGAAGAGCGCTTGGCTGAACTTGAAAAAATAGAAGATAAGAAGTTAAAGAAGATTGTCTCGATAATTATCGACTTGGGAAATAAAGGTGATGTTCATAAGATGAACGCTTCATTATTTTTTAATAAGCCTCCTTATACTGTTACGAAGCAGGAAAGAACATTTTCTAAAAAGATGACTTTTGGTACTATTTATGGAATGTCTGTTAATACTATGGCAGAAGACTTAGGAATCGAAGTTGAAAAAGCGCAAGAGATTATGGACATTATGTTTAATAAGTTCAATAAAGGTAAACAATGGCTTGACCGCATACATAATGACGGAAAAGCTTTAAAGTCTGTTAAGTCTCCGATTGGTAGAGTTCGACACTTAGACGCTTATAATAATATTAATTCTTCTGTTATTGCCGCCAGTAATCGAAAAGGACCAAATTCTATTATTCAGGGGTTTTCATCTGACATTGGGTTTATGGGTGGAAAGATTATGCAAGATATGTGCTGGGATTTCTTTTGGAGTCGTGGTATAGAATTTGATTTTGAGTGGATGAATGCTGTGCATGATAGTACCGAAACATTAGTGCGGGTCAGTCATCTTCCGATAGCCAGTTATTTAATGGAACACGCTTATACAACTCAAGTACATAATAAGTTGTTAAAAGATTTTAATATTGAATTAGTTTCCGGTTTTGAACAAGACCAAGAGTTGGGTCCGTGTTATTCAGAAATTATTGGGTTTGAGAATTATTGTTGTTTGGAAAAATGGGTAATGCAATCCATTGAGACGGGCAGAAAAGAAGTTACGGATTGGGATGTTAATAGTGATGAAATTGAAAAATTTAAACACAATCTAGCGATTATATCTGAAATTCGTAAAAAAGAAATCAAAGATGAATACGGAAAATCTGTTGATTATGAGATGCTATTAAATAAAGACAATATATTAGAACAAGGGTTAGAGTTCTAAATCCTTTGAAAAAACAAAAAATCCCTTCTCAAATAAAAATGCGAGGGATTTTTGTTATATATATTTACAAGAGGGATTTTTCTCTAAAACGAAAGGTGGTATAAATATGTGTCAACGGTTTAAAAAGATTTTTGCGTATTTGTCAGAGGATGAATCCAGAAATTTGATGGCATTGCTTGAATCAGAAAATCTTCAAGCAGTCAGGGACTATCTTATTTTATTAAAAGGTAAAAAAGACGAATTAAAAAGAGAAACAACGGCATCTGTAAAAGAAGATAATGAGAACTCTTCTATTATTGACGAGATTTCAGCTACGTTTGAGATAAAATCAACAACGCCGGTAAAATCAGCTTTTGATGTTGCCAAGTCAGAAGACTATAAATGGTATCGTTATGCTGGTAATAACATGAAGTCAATGTCTTATGACGGCAATACTGTTAATATATTGCCAAGAGAAGTTTTTGGAATCTCAAATACCGAGAGCAATAATGTTTATGAGATTATAATACCTGCTACTAAGGTTATATATAATATAGATGAGAACAATGTTGTTCAATTAACCGAAGAATCCAAAATATATAATGGTAATATTAATAATCTGTTAGATATTATCCGGAACGACTAAGATGTCTGATAGTATTGAGAAGTTAAAACAGTATCTTGACACCATTAAGAAAGAAGTTGACCCTAAAAATGACTTGTTTCAAAATGATAAGATTGCCTTTAATACACAAAGAGTGATATTAGAGGCACTTCTTGATACGATTCCAACGGCACTAGAGAAATTTGCAGAGACTCCGAGACAAAGTACCGCCAACGCCTTAACGACTCTTGTTTCTAAAGTTGCAGACTTGTTTGCCGAAATCAGACAAACTCAAAATCTTACGAACCAAGTTGAATATTTATCATCTGAAGTCATAGACCCGATGCTTAAGAAGATTCTTACTAATATTTATGATGAGACTTTCTTTATGAAAAGCTCGCTAAAATCTAAGAATCTGGATAAAGATGCGCAGCAAAGCATTGAAATGATGCTAGATGAAATGCTTAAAAAAGTATCAACTAATATGACACCAATTAAAGATGAAGCAGAACAAAAAGTAAAGAGTTATTTACTTGAAATTTAAAGGAATTATTTATGCAATATATGAGAAACAAAAAAATTGAATCTGTTGATTCTTATTTCTATTATGAAAAAATTAAAAGAGAGTTCTTACGTCTTTTAGATAAATACACAAACTGCTTCTTTGCCGAGAGAGAGTTTGAAAAGTTCTTAGATAAGATTCCTTGCGGATGCGTAATCAATACAAAAAGAAATGGCTCTTTTGAAAAGATGAAAGATAACTGCTTTAGAACTATTGGCCTTAGCAGATTTTTTACGATATTACCGGAAATGATTTATAAGATTATCGAATACGAAGTTGACGGAATGAAAGCTCCGTATATTTTAGACATCAATCAATTTCCGATAAGAGCACATTATTATGAAAAAGATTGTAAATGTGTAGAGGCTACTATCAATAAAGTTTTATCTAAAGCAGAAAGCAACAATCAGTATCTTGGCATTGATGATGTTTATTTTATCTGGAATGGCCAATGGGCTGACCCTTATGTTTGTTATAAAGATTATGTTACAAACATTTACGATTTGGATGAGTTTTGCCAAGAACTTTACGATTATGACGTTAAGCGTGGCTTAGTTAAGAAAGCGGGCAGAGCTGTTCCGGATGATTTTATTTTTAATAATAGCAAAGAAGTTAAAGACTTTATTAAAAAGAAAGGTAAACACGTTAAAGGAATTTGTGATTGGGCGAAAAGCATGAGTGCTGATGAAATGAAAAAGCACACTGTTAAATATAACCCTAAAGCTTTTCCAAAACCTTATGGAGATAATACTTTTGAAAAGAGAGTGTTTAGCAGGAGGTTTAAATGAAAGAGCTTAATAAATCCTTTAAAGCGTCATCTGAAATGATTGATTCTTTTATAAGATTAGATAATGTGTTCGCTTCTGCCATAAACGATTTGAATAAATACAATAAAATCTCTAAAGGAAAGAAGAGTCAGAAAGAGTCTGACAAAATCATTGTCACTTTAGGTAAAGAATTTAATGCTTTCGAGTCAGAATATAGAGACTTGAAGAAGACAAAGTTATATTCTAATATTGAGAATACCTATCAAAAGATTTTAGATGAATATGCAAAATTTATCGGTTGACATACTCTCACAGCTAAAGCTAGTGAGATTCTAGCATCTACAATGACTACCTGAAAACCCAGGCTTTACATCATCTCCACTAAGAGTTGATGTCCCAACTCTTAAAATGTTACGGAATAGTCCCTTTTCATAGATTGACGTTAATCAACTGATATTTTTGAAATAATCAGAGAAATTTTTGTTATATATATTTACAAGGAAGATGTTCTTTTTGATAGATTAAAAATAGTCTATTTAAGAATAATCTATGAAAAGGGACTATTTCGTAAGAAAATAATGCAAGATTATAAAGTTATAGATGGAGGTTTTAAATGACTTTAAAAGAACTTATAAAAAGTTTAAAAAATAAGAAAATAATGCAAGATTATAAAGTTATTGAACTTTATGAACCTAATGAAGGTGAAGAGAGAGTTGTCGATAATGCTTTTGCAACTGGCGACCTTTTAAATATTGACGAAAAATTAAATTTTCTGAGCTCCGCTTACATTGCTGATGTATATAACGGCACTAAGTTTAATCATTATTTGAACCGTGACGTTATGAGATACAAATTCATTTCTGATTATAATTATAGGAATGAATTTGCTGAAGGAGGGGTATCTCCTGTTGCAGAAGATGAAGATGATTTATTAGACACTTTAGTTATTGTTTTAGAGCCGGAAAGAAAAATTGAATCTAACTTTAAGGAAAGAAACAAAATGTTAAGAAATAGGTTTATGAGAGATAGATTATATAATAGAAAGAGAGTGCTGTCAGCTCACCCATTTAGACGGCAGTATGATAAAAATAGAATGAATAGTCCTGAACATTATCAAGACTATCATGATTTTGTGTTTTATTTAACTCATCCTAAAGTTAGTGGAATAATTACTTCTTTTGATAGTAGAGATGAATTATTGAAATTTATTGATAAATATGATAATGAATACAAGCTTATTGATTTTCTAGTTGAGTTATATCGTAGTACAGGCGATGAATTTGACTCTAAACTTAAAGAGATTGCAAAGCTTAATAATAAAGATGCTTTTGATTTTGAAATAAGTGTTCAGGATAATGCTCCTTATGGACATTTTGATATACCTGTAACGTGGAATTATTTTACAGGTAAAATAGTTGATTTCAGTATTGATAAATACAATAAATATGATTATGAAGTTGACGATGACTTTTATATTGTAAGAAAGTAATCTAAAAACAAGATAAGGCGAAAAACTAATGAAGACAGTAATTACAAATGCAGGTATACAAGCTGTTATTACAGCTGAAAATGACGGACCCAAGATTAAAATAACGTCTGTTAAAATCGGTTCGGCAATCATTAACCCTACATCATCCATGACTGACGTTACGGATTTTGTCTGGCAAGGTAATTCGTCTTATCTTACTTATAATATTATAGACGCTAATACTTTTGCCTTTAAAGTCACGTTAGATGAGTCTGTTGGTGATTTTAACGTTGGTAATATCGGATTATTTACTGCGAGTGGTGATTTATTCTGCTTGACATCATTATTTGCTGTTGAGAGAAAATATCAAACAACCGTCTCGCAACAGGGTAATCGCCGTGAATATATCGTTTATATACAACTAACACAAATAATTGATAAGATAGATTTAACGATATATGATTCAACAGATGCGTCAATACCGACCGTACAGACCGAGAATGATTTGCCGGCGGTTATGACTATCTATAATTGCTATCAAGTGCTTTATCATACTAAGCTAAAATATTCTTGCTTAGCTATAAGAGAAAATAACGGATGGAGCTACATTAAAACCGAATCGACTCAAAAGCTTTATAATTTTGAGCTTGACCGTTTTGATGAAGAGGTAAACCCTGGCGACCCTGTTTATTACGACACTATCTCAAATACTTTTAAGAAAGCAACTGCTAATACCGCTTACAATGGTTATTACACAGATAGAAATAATATCGTAGACCATGGGGTTGTTGTAAATGATAATTGGACTTTAACAAAAGGAAGCAATTATTATCTTGACAATAACGGAAATCCTACGACAACCGTTACTTTGGTTTATCTTGGAATTGCTGTTGATACTAATGTTCTTTACTTAGATAATAAACCTGAGACAATTTTAAATAAGGTGCAGACGATTGACGTGAATAATCCGTCTGCTGTAGATTATCCGAGTGAAGCTGCTCTTGTTAATTATGCTGAGAGCAAATTTCCTCCGGTCGGAACCGTTATTGAGAGTCTTAATGGAAGTATGCCGGCTTCTAGCGGATGGCTATTATGTAACGGACAAGCAGTCAGCAGAACTACTTATGCCGCTTTGTTTGCAATAATCGGAACGCATTTTGGTTCCGGTAATGGAACGACTACTTTTAATTTACCGGATTATCGTGGAAAATTCTTAAGAGGTCTGGGAGGCAATTCAGCTCCTAATATTTGGACAGCTCAAGCAGAAGGTTTGCCGAATATATCAGGTAGATTTGTTGCCGATGACAACGTTAAAGGGACAGGTTCTGGCGCTTTCTATAATACGAATACTAGCTACGCTTATGATGCTTCGTCAACGCAAAGCGGTAACGGCGGTTATTTAGGATTCCAAGCAAGCCGTTCAAATGCAATTTACGGCGCAAGCAACCATGTTACACCAGAAAACTATGCGGTTTATCGTTATGTAAAATACTAACGGAATAGTCCCTTTTCATAGATAAACCAGATAAATGTTGGTTTTGGTATTGGATTTCAAGACTGGATTTAAACACTAGGGTTTAACAGAGCGTTTGAAATAATCAAATAAATTTTTGTTATATATATATTTACAAGGAAGATGTTCTTTTTGATAGATAAAAATAGTCTATCTAAGAATAATCTATGAAAAGGGACTATTCCGACAGATTTTAATGTTTTTAGTATTTAAGAGGTAATTGAGATGTCTAATTTTGATGATGAAGAATACTACTGGGAAATCTATAACGAACGTATTGACGACGAGGCCAATAAGTTCTTAAAAAAGAATTATCCAAAAATAGCAGTCTATGAATGGGCGAATGAGAATGATATGAATAGAACATTTAAGTCTCCGAGAGGTGTAGCAATGAGTCTTTTTGATTCTTATGCTTGGAACTCAGATGAGCCATTCGACATTTGCACTCTTTATTACTCTTTTGATTCTAAGGGCAAGCTTATCTCAATTAAAGACGACGAATTGCATGAATACCTTGAATCCGTTATCTACCCTTATCAAGAAGAATTTGAAGACTATAGTAATATGGATGAATTAATAGCTTACCACAAATACGGGAACCACATTTATGACTAATAACAGTTTAATCAAAATAGTCCGAGAAGGTTTCATGGTAGCAGAGGATTTGCATTACTCTTGCATTACTGTACCAAAAGGCTTTATCTTTGATGGTATTACATTAAAGAGACCATGGGGGATGTTATTTACCAGTAAAGACTTATTCAATGGATTAAGAGCCGCAGCTTTTCATGATTATATGTGTAAAAACAAAGAGCATTATCGCCGGAGCTTTGCTACAGATGTTTTAGTGACAATATGGAGAGAGGATGGCTTATGCAAGTCTAAGGCTTGTATTGTTAGATTTTGTGTAAACTTATTCCAGAGATTCAAAGGTTGGGATAGATGGGTGTTTTAGAAATGCAAGAAAAAGAAAACAAAGTTGATTTATTTATAGAGAGTCTTTTTGATAAGCTATCACAAAAGAATCCGGAGATACTGGAATCAATAAGCTATTTCGTATCGCATCTTACTAAGAATGATGATTTGGCTTATGAGTTTCTTACTACTCGGATAAACAATCTTGTTACTTTCTTTAACCAGCTTAATGACATTCAAGACAAAACTCGCAGAAAATTTTTCATTGATAGTTTGATTGAATTGTTTTCCGATGAAATTACGATTTATCAAAATTATATTTACAGATTCTATTCATTGACTTATGCTGTGGAGCATAATGACGAAACTAAAAATTTTTTCAACTAAGGAGAGATTAAAAATGCTTAAAAATAGATTCCATAAAAGAAACACAATCTTAAGCGATGGCTCGACTTCTTTCGATTTTCTTAAGCGGTCTGTTAATGACGGGCCCATGGGGTTTGAGTCGCAGTTTTCGATGGTTTATGATAATGACCTTTATAAATTTTCCAGAGCCTTAGAAGATTTTGAGGATGAGGTCGGTACGTTTTTAAATGAAATTACTAACTGGTATAAAAAAGACAGACTTGGAAATTATGATAGAGGTTCTGCCGTTTTGGAAGATATTGATGATGAAGCTATTGAGGTTTGGCAATCTTGGAAAGAGTTTGAGGATAATGTAGACTCATTAACAGAGGCTTACAAAAAAGTGCGTAAGTATGCTATTGAGGTAGGTTTCTCAACTGAACCTTTGGATTTTCTTTACAATCAGACTTTAAAAGAAAAGGATGACTTGGTAGCAAGGTTTAATGAAAAACTAAAAGAGTTTAATGAGGGGTAATATGATTAGAAATTACAGAGAAAGACTTTTAACCAGACGTAGAATTTTGTCTGCATCTGATAAATACAAACCTGGCGATTTTGGGTATTCTTGGTTATCTCGTTGGAAGTATAATGAAGATTTAGACGGTACTGTTTATAAGGGAGCAACTATTCATTGCAATATTATGGCAAGTCCTAACATTAGAACATTAAAAGGCTGCCCTAAAATTGTGTACGGTGATTTTTATTGTGATTTTTTACGTCTTAAAACATTAGAAGGTGCTCCTGAAAAAATCTATGGCAGTTTTTATTGTTATAATTGTAGAGACCTTATTTCATTAAAGGGTGGCCCTAAATATGTAGAAGGCGAATTTTGCTGTTATGGTTGTACTCATCTTACTTCTTTAGAATATGCTCCCAAATATGTAGGAGGTATTTTTGATTGTCGAGGTTGTCATAGACTTAAATCCCTTGATGGTATTGGAGAGGTCAAAGGTAGGATTTATTCTGATATAAGATAAGAAAGGAATTGAAAAGTGACTAGAAACGTTTTTGAAAGATTAAATATTAGACGGAGAAAAGTATTAGCTGCTGATACTGGGAAATATAAGCCTGGTGAATTTGGTTATTGGTGGACAGTTGAAGAAGGAAATGAAGATATTGAAGGTAAAGATTATAAAGACTCAATATATTGCAATGAAAAAGGTTTAACTTCTTTAAGAGGTTGTCCTAAGTCAGTCTATACTTTTCAATGCGTTAGGAATAAACTCATTACATTAGATGGCGGACCTAAAAGAGTTGAATATGATTTTATTTGTTCTGAAAATCAACTCACTACGTTAAAAGGAACACCTATAAAAGTTGGTGGTAATTTTATTTGTAGAGATAACGAACTTGTCTCCTTAGAAGGTGCTCCCGAAAGAGTTGCTGGTAATTTTGATTGTTCTGGTAATCTGCTAACTTCATTAGAAGGCTCTCCTAAGTCTGTTGGTATGAATTTTCTTTGTTATGATAATCATGTAACTTCACTCAAAGGTGCCCCTAGATTTGTAAGATATGATTTTGACTGTACTGAAAATCCTATTAAGTCATTAAAAGGCATCGGCAGAGTCGGCGGTCAAATTTATTCAGATTTATCTTAAACAATATTTTTAGAGGTTTATTTAAGAGAGAATACGCTAATGAGTTACATTCTTTTAATCAAAATTTTATTCGTGCCTTTTGAATCAATCTGGCGCAGAGCTTTCGGTGATGATGGCTTTAATTTACCGTTGCTAAAACACCGTGGCGTTCTTCATGCCATTAACATAGCGGCTTTATTTTCTTATATGTTTTTCGTAAAAGGATTTAACCCTTATGTTGCTGGATATTGCACTTTAATAATACAGATATGCTTTTATACGCTCAGCTTCTACTCTGGATTCGATATGGGACACTCTTATCCTCCATCTCAAAAAGAGATTGACGATTATGGATGGATTGGCAAAATTCTCTGTAAGATATTTCCAGAAGATGAGTGGTATAAATATCATTATGATTTTTGGTTTATGACAATCAGATATACTTGGCCTTTAGTATTAGTTGTCTACTGGTTTAATCCTTTGTTTTTATTAGTGGGAATATTGACGGCTAGTGCGTATGCTCTTGGATGGCATTATAAACCTTTTGGATTAGTAACAGAATTAGGTGAATATTGCATGGGTGCATTTTTAGCTCTTGGATTGATTTTGTGTTGATTATTTGATTTCTCTCTTTGTTTATGAACCCTTGAAAAATAGATGTTTTTTCAAGGGTTTCTTTTTTTTGCGGACTTTTTGATTTTTTTTTGTTGACTTTTAAAATTTTTTTATTTTATAGTTTAATTATATAGAAGGTTAATATTTTAAGAATTAAACAAAAATTAGACTTAAATTAAACATAAATAAAAGAAAGGAAAAATCATGGCTAATATTAAAATCGAACTTGAAAATTTAAAAAATACGAATCTTGAACCTTTATATGTAGAACTTGAGAAACAGTACAAAGTCCCTGCAATACTTATTAAAGCATGGGAGAGAGCTTTTGATGATTTTAATTATTCAATAGTAGAGAAACCTTCCTCTCGTATCGAACTCGATAGTATTCTTTTAGATATAGCTTGTCGGTTGGATATGGATTTTACTTCGATTGAAGAGAGATATAGAAGATATGGAACTATTAAGGACATTGATTTTCCAACGGGCAATAAAA
>Ga0310690_10003123_pt1 | contig 25434 bp, 22 predicted proteins | sample AusTroGonzalo_MG_2_FD_207661 | JGI IMG/M metagenome (GOLD analysis project Ga0310690, IMG submission 207661) | Bovine rumen microbial communities from tropical cattle in Woodstock, Queensland, Australia - Gonzalo_04 (v2) (version 2) | ecosystem: Host-associated > Mammals > Digestive system >... | reverse complement strand
TTTATGTCATACAGGAAAAAGGAAAGAAAAACCCGACGTTGAAAACCCTATCCCAAAATACCGATCAGTCTGTACAAGGGTGGATATGGGCAGGTATAGAAAACCGTTATTTTTTGACAGCACTTATCCCGCAGGAGTGGAAATCGGGAGCATTTGCGGTAGAAAAAGAAAAAATCGGCTTACAAAAACGGTTAGGGGGTATCCTCGGCGAAAGCGAACTGATGGGTCCTCGTTTACAGATTAACGTACCCTCCCAAGTAATCGCTGTCAATACATCCCGCTCGTACGAGTCGGATTTTTACTTCGGTCCGAAAGATTATAACGAATTACAAAAATTGCCGTATCATTTAGACCGCAGTATTGAATTTGGGTTTTTCGGCGCATTGGGAAAAATTGCCCGCAGAATATTGGATACGTTTTACGGCTGGACGGGTAATTACGGCGTAGCAATCATCATGATCACGATCTTGATACAAGCACTTTTATTCAAGGTTACCGTCATGCAGTACAAAACGATGGCCAAAATGAAGAAACTTCAGCCGGAAATGGCCAAAATACAAGCTAAATACAAAGACAACGCGCAAGAACTAAACCTCAAGGTAATGGAATTGTACCGAAAGCACGGCGTCAACCCCTTATCGGGCTGTTTACCGATTCTGTTCCAGATGCCGATTTTCATTGCGCTTTACAATGCGTTACGCACGTCGTGGTCGTTACACGGGGCCAAATTCGCTTTATGGATTACGGATTTGTCCTCCAAAGACCCCTATTATATTTTGCCGATTTTAATGGGGGCAGTTATGTTCTTTCAGCAGCGCAGCAACGCATCGGTCGGAGCTACCGATCCGGTACAGGCCAACATGATTAAATATATGCCGATTATCTTTACGCTGTTGTTTATGAACTTCCCTTCGGGGTTGGTATTGTATTGGTTAACAAACAGTTTAATTTCGTTTGGTATCCAAACATTTATCAATAAAAAATTAGTGAAAGCAAGTTAAGGAGTTTTTATATGCCTAATAAAATTAGAGTAGAAGCAAAAGAAGTGTCCGAAGCGATTGCGCAAGGATTAAAAGAATTAGGTTTACGCCGCGAACAGGTAGAAGTAAAAGTGCTGGAAGCCCCGAAAAAAGGTTTTTTGGGCATCGGTTCCCGTCCGGCTGTGGTGGAAATCTATAAAAAACGCTGGAACTCAAAAAATCTAGATTCCCAAATTTATATGGACGTTCCGAAACGTAAAAACGGACGCCGTTCCTCGCGCAACGGTCGCAACAGCCGCCGCAATACGAAATTTGCCTATCATGCGCCCGAAAAAGAAAGGCGCGAGCGCACGCCAAAAGCCAATGAACCGCAATTGCTTCCCAACGAGGCAATTCAAAATGCCGTTATCCCGGAAAATTTAGTACAACCCATGAAAGAAGCGAAAGACCGCTTGGAACAAGTGCTTACGCAAATGGGTGTAAAAGTGGAAAACCTCCATGCGTGGTGGGATGAAAAACAACAGCGTATCTTACTGACGTTTGACTGCGATAAGCCCGCCATTGTTATCGGAAAAGAAGGTAAAACCTTGGAAGCCATCCAATATTTATCCACGCTTGCGTTAAGCCGTCATTTTGACACGCCGATTTCTGTCATTACAGATACGCAAAACTATTGGCGCAAAACGGAAGATAAAATTGATGCCGAAATTAAACGCGGTGTGGAGATGATTAAAAACGGAAACAGCGTCTTCCGCTTCCGCCCGATGAGCGCGCAACTGCGCCGCTATATTCACCGTGCGGTAGAAGGGAACGAATATGTTACCACCACTTCGGAAGGGGAAGGAAAATGGCGTAAAGTAACTTTCCGCCCGACGAAAAAAGTAGCAGAATTGTTAAACGAACGCAAAGCCCCTTCTGATTTTGTACCGGGCATTATCGGCGAAGATAAACCCGAAGAATCCGCCCCGGTTAAGGAAACAACCCCGGCGCAAGAAGTTGCTTCTACACAAGAAACAACTTCAGTACAAGAAACCGAAACGTCTGTTGTTACTTTGCGGGAAACCGTCGTACATACGCCGGACTATTCCTTAAAGGAGTGCTCCGTGGAAATTTCCACCGCACAACCGCAAGCGGAAACACCGGCGGAAACAACTGAAAAATAAGTATTTTCCTTTCCGAAAAGCGGTACAAATTTCTGTACCGCTTTTTTGATTGGTTTTCTTTAAAAATTTACGACGTGACAAACACTCCCAAAAATACGTCAAAATTGATAAAATAAAATTATGGATACCATTTGTGCTTTAGCCACGCCGAACGGAAGGGGGGCGGTCAGTATTGTCCGTCTGTCCGGTCCGCAGTCGTGCGCTATATTGAACCGTTTGGTGCGTACGCCGCGCGCGCTGCAGGCGCGCGTACAGACGTTTTGTACGCTCTACGACGGAGACGAAATTTTAGATAAAGCACTCGTTACTTACTTTCAGGCCCCGGCCTCTTTTACCGGGGAAGACGTAGTGGAGTTTGCCGTACACGCTTCGCCCTATATCACCGGACGTCTGCTGGAGCTTCTCTGTAATTACGGTGCCGTTTTAGCGAAAAGGGGAGAATTTTCGGAGCGTGCGTTTTTCAACGGAAAAATGGACCTGATAGAAGCGCAAGGGCTTTGCGATCTGATTGCCGCCGGCAACAAGGCCGCGCACCGGCTTGCCATGACTTCGCTGGACGGTAAACTTTCCGCACGCTTAGAGTCATTAAAGAAAAAAATCAGCGAACTTTTAGCACAAATTGAAGTGCGGCTGGATGATGTGGACGAAGAAATGACACCGCTTTCAAACGATTTTATCCATAGCGAAATTACAACCCTTGTAACCGATATTAAAACATTAGCAGATACTTTTTCCGTCGGTAAATTTATTAAAGACGGTATCAAAACCGCTATTGTCGGCGTGCCGAATAGCGGTAAATCAAGTTTACTCAATGCGCTCGTCGGGTTTGACAGAGTGATTGTATCGGACCAAAGCGGAACCACCCGCGACACGATAGAAGAAGTATTGGAAATAAACGGACAAAAAATAATTTTAACCGATACGGCCGGCATCCGCGACCACGCATTAGACCCAGCCGAACAGGAAGGTATGAAACGCAGTAAACGCGCCATGGAACAGGCCGACGTCATTTTGTTTGTATTGGACGCATCCAGAGATGTAACCAACGAGGAAAAATCCCTGTGGCGGGAAATACAACAGGCGGGGAAAAAGGTACTACTTGTACGCAATAAAAGCGATAAAGGAAATATACTTTGTACGTTAGAGAACATTTCTCTTTTTACGCAACTAACGGTTTCCTGTAAAACGGGAGCCGGCATAGAAGATCTAAAAAAGGAACTGACCGATACCGTCACCCATGCGGCCGGTAGCGACGGACTGATGATTTCCAACCTGCGCCATTACCAATCGCTGGTACGGGCACAAACGGAATTGGAAACCGCATTACTCCAACAAGATAATACCGGCGGAGAAATTTATGCGGAGTACCTGCGCCGCGCACTGACGTATTTACAAGATTTAATCGGCGAAGTAACGCCGGATGACGTGCTGGGAATTATTTTTTCGCAGTTTTGTATGGGGAAATAAATGTTTGTTTGTGAAGAAACGTATGATGTCATTGTAATAGGCGGCGGCCATGCCGGCTGTGAGGCCGCGCTCGCATCTGCCAAAATGGGGGCAAAAACATTACTGCTAACCCAAAATTTAGACACGATTGCCCAGATGTCGTGTAACCCGTCTATCGGGGGAATTGCCAAAGGGCAAATCGTGCGCGAGATTGACGCCCTAGGCGGCGCCATGGGAAAAATTACCGACTATTCCGCCCTCCATTACCACATGTTAAACACCGGCAAAGGACCCGCCGTTCACTCTCCGCGCGTACAATGCGATAAAAAGATATATCAATTTACGTTCAAACACACATTGGAAAAACAACCCAATTTGGACATCATACAGGACGAGGCCGTCAAAATTTCCACAAGCGACAACCGCGTGGACGGTGTATTAAGTATCCGCAATACGTTTTATCCGGCAAAAAATGTGATTTTGACGTCCGGCACGTTTTTAGCGGGCTCTATTCATATCGGAACGGAAATGTTCCGCGGTGGCCGTTACAACGATATGCCGTCGGATTTACTTGCCAAAAATCTGCGGGACGATTTAAAACTAAATATGATGCGCTTTAAAACAGGTACCCCCATGCGTATCAATGCGCGCTATTTAGATTTCAGCCAATTCCGTTTACAGCCGTCGGATAATCCCTTACAGGCCATCTCTCACTTTACCGACGAAAAAGAACAAGCCAAACGGACATTTGGGTGTTGTTACGTTACCCGCACCACGTTGGCTACCGATAAAATCCTGCGCGAGAATTTTCAGCGTTCCGCCATGTACAGCGGAAATATTCACAGCATAGGGCCTCGTTATTGTCCGTCGGTAGAAGATAAAATCAAAAAATTTCCGGAAGTTACCAGCCACCCGCTCTTTTTAGAGCCGGAAGGATTTTATACGGAAGAATTTTATATTCAGGGTTTTTCTACCAGCATGCCCGAGGACGTCCAACGCGCCCTGATTGCCTCCGTTCCGGGGATGGAAAAAGCCACCATTACCCGTTTGGGATACGCGGTAGAATATGATTTTTCTGACCCGAAAGATTTATACCCTACGTTAGAAAGCAAAAAAATTCCGCACTTATTTTTAGCCGGTCAGGTAAACGGCACAACGGGATACGAAGAAGCCGGCGGACAAGGGTTGATAGCCGGTATTAACGCGGCTCTTAAAACACAGGAAAAAGAACCGTTTGTTTTGCGCCGCGACGAAGCGTATATCGGCGTACTCATAGATGATTTGGTAAACAAGGGAGTCAATGAACCCTACCGCATGTTTACGTCCCGCGCGGAATACCGCATTTTACTGCGCAACGATAATGCTGATTTACGTTTAGTTCCGCATGGATTAAAATTGGGACTTATTGATGAAAGATACCGCGCTCCGTTTGAAGCATACCGCGACGTATGCGCGCAGTTAATAGAAAACCCTACAAAAGAGCCTTCCGTCAAAGACGATTTAAGCGTGTGGAGTGTGGAAAAAGCAAAACGCCATGCCGAAATTCACAAAAAATACGAAGGGTACTACGAACGGAATTTAAAAGATGCCGAAAAATTAGCCGCTATGGACGCGGTAAAAATTCCGCAAGGGTTTGACCCTTCGGCCGTGCGCGGACTCTTATTTGAAAGCGCGCAAAAATTAAAAGAGGTCCGCCCGCAAACACTCGGGCAGGCGAGCCGTATTCCGGGGGTAACTCCGTCGGATATTCAACTGCTTGCGGTACATATTGAACGGTTTAGGAGACTGAAAAATGCCCGCTGATTTACAAGCGTTCGCCGCCGGTTTGGGGCTTACCGTTTCGCCGCAACAACTTGCGCAACTAAAAGCGTATGCGGATTGCGTGTGGCGAAAAAAAGAAATGCTTAATTTAACCAGCGTGGAAAGTTTGGAAGAAATCTATACCCGCCATTTAGCCGATGGGATAGTCGTTGCCGCTAAAATTGCGGCCATGTGCCGCGTAAAACAACTTGAAATGCCCGACGTGGCTGATGTGGGAGCCGGGGCCGGGTATATCGGCTTTGTGTTAGCCGTTTTGTTACCGAAAGCGCACGTAACAGCCATAGAAAGTTTGGAAAAACGCTGTGCGTTTATGAATTGGACTGTTATTCAAACAGATATTAAAAATTTACGCATCAAAAAAGCACGTCTGGGACAAAACACCCGTACCGTTTTTGACTTCGTAACGGAACGCGCCATGGGCCAACTGCCGGATATTTTGGCAATCTGTATGAACGTTGTAAAAGAAAACGGGGTTTTTATCGCCTTTCAGGGCGAACATCCCCAAACGCAAAACTGTAAACTGCCCGCGCAGACAGTTTTGTTAGGCGTAGAATCTTACTCGCTTCCGTGTCCGGACAACAAAAAACGCCATTTGGCTTTATTTGGGAAACGTGTATGAAAAAAGGAATTTATCTTGTTATTTTGTTGTCAGCCGTACTCCCTCTCGGGGGATGTAATCCGGAAAATATCGTAAAAGTTTTCTTTTCCGAGCCGAAACGTTTTTCCTCGGAAAAAAACGGTAACACGCTGATACAACCCTCCGGCACAACACAAGGGCAACCCGTCGCTAACACATTATTAGACAAACAAAAATTGGAAAATCTATTCGGCAATTTGGAAAAATTGACCGCCGCCGAGCCGGATTCCTCCCAACCGGATTCCTTTCCGGACGCAGTCGTACGACCGGCCAATGCGGCCGACAAAATAACGTGGCTTCCGCCGCCGCCCGGATTTATGACGGCCGATACGTATAATTATCTCATTTACCGCGAACAGGATCCCGTTACCGCTAAAATCAAAACGGTGCTAAACGAAATCCACGGGAATTTGATGTTGGATTTAACACCGTTTACGCTCGTAGCCAAACCGAATAAAATACTTGTAATGCTATTTAATAAACGCGAATCATACATGGATTTTACCAAACGTCCGGCCTGGTCGGGGGCTTCGTCCAATTTACAGTCCGACAGCGTTTACTTGGTAGAAGCCAAAGGAATTTATCCGCTCACCGTACATGAGATGACACACATCTATTTTGACGGTTATTTCCTGCCGACTATGTCTCCGTTGTGGCTTTCGGAAGGGATGGCCGTTTATACACAAATTCTCGCCAGCAAACAGCGCCCGTATTGGATTGACCAAAATCTACGGCTTATTTTACAGGGAAATGCGCTAATTCCGTTTGAAGAAATGATGTCCGTAGAAACAATCAGCAATTATTCACAGGAACAGGCAGGGCTATGGTACACTCAAGCGTACAGTACCGTGGACTACTTGCTCAATAAACGCTCACGCAACGAATTTTACACGTTTTGTAATGAGTTAAAGGCACAAACACCTGTTTATCAGGCACTTTACCGCGCGTACGGCATGCCGTTTAACAAAGTCAGCTCCCTTGAAAACGCTTGGCTGCACGATTTAAAAAAGGCGTACCAGCAAGAATTATTTAATCAGGCCGAAACTGCCGTACCGCAAACACAACCGGCACAGGCATAGGAGGATAACGATATGGAAAATTGGACGCATATACCGATTATGGCAAAAGAAATTGCCGCTTATTTACTCCAAAACCCGCACGGCATTTATATTGACGGTACGCTGGGTTTGGGGGGACATACCCGCTACTTTTTGGAACAGTTAGCACCCGATGCCCGCATCCTCGGTTTTGACAGGGACGAAGAAGCCGTTCAAATGGCTCTTGCGCGTACGGCAGACAAACGGCTGACGGCATTTCACGCAAGTTATACGCAAGCGCCCGAAGTGCTCAAAGAATTGAAAATTGACGGGGCGGACGGGGCGCTCTTTGATTTGGGTTTGAGTTCCTACCAACTGGACAATCCCGCACGCGGGTTTAGTATTTTGCGCGACGGACCGCTTGATATGCGGTTTGATTTATCTGCGCCCGTGACTGCCGAAAAAATTGTCAATACATGGCCCATGGCACAATTAGAACGTATTTTGTTAGAATATGGGGAAGAGCGTTTAGCATCCCAGATTGCGTTAGCAATCATGCGCGCGCGTAAGGAAGCCCCGATAACAACCACCGGTCAATTAAAATTGATTGTGGAAAATGTATATCACGGCAAGCGCGGAAAAACGCATCCCGCCACGCAAACTTTTCAGGCGTTGCGGATTGCCTGTAACCGTGAATTGGAAACGGTAGAGGAAATATTGAATTTATTGGAATCTGTTTTAAAACCGGGCGGCAGAGTAGCAATTTTAACGTTTCACTCATTAGAAGACCGCCTCGTAAAAAACCGTTTTAAGCAGTTAGCGCAAAGCGGAAGCTGGAAATTGTTAACAAAGCACGCCCAAAGCCCTTCGTACAAAGAAGTTCTTGCGAATAAGCGGGCGCGTAGTGCGAAACTGAGAGTGATAGAGCGATTATGAAAAAAGTAGCTATTTTTACCGGATTTTTCCTGTGGATGTTTTTTATTACGGTCGTCCACTTGGGAATTGTCCGCTCCGGCCGCGCCATCAGCCGTTTACAGAGCGACGTGGAAATCAAAGAAGCGCGCAACCAATATTTACAGTTGGAAATTGCCCGTTTGTCCGGGCCGGAAACAGTCATCAATTTTGCTCAAACGGAGTTAGGTTTACGTCAACTTAAACCGCACGAAATTATTTTGTTGGAAAATTCAAAATGATACGCAATTCCTCGTTTACTTCACCGAACACGTTTAACGTCAAAAGACGCCTCAATATTATGTTGGCGCTGATGTTAGTGCCGCCGGTGATTATTGCGGGGAAACTTTTTTATATGCAGACATTCCAGCACCAGGAATTTTCTTCCAAAGCGGAAAAAGCCATTTACGATTCCTTGGCGGAAGACCGTCTGCGCGGTAAAATTTTTGATGTGAACGGACGTTCTTTAGCCGAGTCCGTCCGCACCCACTCGTGCGGTATCAGCAAGCGTTACGTAAAGGATAAAAACGAAACAATCAATTTCCTTTCCGAAACATTGGAAATGCCGAAAGCCGATATTCTGAAAAAATGGAATAAAGCCACTTCGTTCTTTTTCGTTGCCAAAAAAATCAAACCGGATAAATACATAAAAATAGCGGAGATTATGCGCACACCGTTGGGGCAAGGGTTGGAATTATCGCCGGAATATGAACGGATACACCCGTACGGAAACAGCGCACTGGATATTATCGGAGCGGCCAACTCTAAAAATTTGGGACTGTCCGGTATTGAGCAAATGTTTAACAAAGAACTCAGTCAGGACATTAGCAAAAAACGTGCCAAGCGTTCCCGCAGCGGTGATGTAATTTACGACAGAAGTTTGAAAGAAAAAGTGTCCGTTTCCAACATTTATCTGACGATTGACGAAGTAGCACAGTTTTATGTGGAAAAGGCCCTTCAAAAAGCCGTTGAAAGTGTTTCGCCGGAACACGCTATTGCGATTGTACAGGAACCTTCCACCGGCAAAATTTTAGCGGCCGCTTCTTACCCGGTGAAAGACGGACAGTCGCTCGCATTTCAGTTTACCTACGAACCGGGTTCCACCTTTAAAACGATTTCCGTCGCCTCTGCGCTGGATTCCGGCGCCGTCAACATTACAGACAGTATAGATATGTCCGGCCGGAATTGGGAAGTTGCCAAAGGCGTTGTTATTCGGGATAAACAACACGATAAGGCCTATCTTTCTATTCCCGAAATTATGCAGCTTTCTTCCAATATCGGTGCCGGAAAAATTGCGTTGGAAATGACGCCGAAGGACTTTTTTAATTACATCAAATTCTTTGGTTTCGGCAACAAAACCGACATCAACTTTAACGGGGAATCCAAAGGACAGGTTCCGCATTACAACACGTGGACCAAAGTAGATGCCGCCAGCAAAGGGTACGGCTACGGTGTAGCCATCACGCCCATACAACTGATTACCGCTTATTCCGCTATCGCCAATGACGGTGCGCTCATGCAGCCGCATTTGATTGACCGCATTGAACACGCCAACGGAAAAATTGAACAGAAGGCAAAACCCGTTAAAATCCGTCAGGTGATTTCCAAAGAAACGGCCCAAACCATGAAAAAAGTTTTACAAAGCGTCGTGGAAAACGGCTCGGGAAAACGCGCCCAAATAAAGGGGTATAACGTGGCCGGTAAAACGGGAACGGCGGAAAAATTGAGTAAAGAAGGGGGGTATGCCAAACGTCAGCACGTTGTATCTTTTTGCGGTTTCGTTCCGGTCTCGGATCCGCAATTTACGATTTTGATTATCTTGGATAACCCCGCTAAATATACCTTCGGCGGAACCGCCGCCGCGCCGGTATTTAAAGAGATCGCAGAGCCGTTACTTACCCTCAAAGGTGTAAGTCCGGACCAAATAGATTTTGAACTATAAGAGGAGCTACTATGAAATTAAATTTAACAGCTGAAAAAATTGCCAAAATTACCGGAGGAAAACTTGTTTCTTCCGCACCGCAAACAAAAATAACCGCTTTTGTGACGGACAGCCGCGTCGTTAGCCAAGGGGACGGATTCATCGCTCTTAAAGGCAACCGATTTGATGCCCACCAATTTATCGCAGACGTTTTGAAAAAAGGCGCCGCCGTTGTAGTTGCCAACAAAACTTATAAAGTTCCTTCAGGCAGTACGGCCTCTTTTATTCTGGTAGATGACACGTTAAAAGCGCTCCAAACGATCGCCAAATACCACCGCCAAAACAGCAAATTAAAAGTGGCAGCCATTACCGGTTCCAACGGAAAAAGCACCACCAAACAAATGTTGCGTGCCATTTGCTCCTGCGCCGGAGAAACGATTGCCAATATGGGTAATTTTAACAACCAATTCGGCGTGCCGTTTTCTTTGCTGGAAATTCAGTCAAAACACATGTTCGGTGTTTTTGAATTGGGGGCTTCTCACCCGGGCGATATTGCCGAAACAGCCGCGCTTACCTTGCCGGATGTTGCCGTATTAACCAACATCTCTGCCGCCCACATGGAATTTTTTCACGATTTGGAAACAGTGTATCAAACCAAAACCGAAATTATCCGCTATCTCAACCCGGGAGCCACCGTTGTTTATAATCAAGACGACACATATTTAGCTCGTTTGAAAACACAGTTAAAAGGGAAAGGGATTTCTTTCGGATTTTCCGAAGAAGCGGACGTCCATATTTTGCCCACCGAAAAATTCACGTTTACATACAAGGACGAAGCATACGTGTTTGATTTACAATTGGAACAACACAATAAATTAAACGCAGCCGCCGCCTGTGCGGCCGCCCTTGCGCTGGGAATTGATATAGAAACAATCAAAAAAGGTCTTTCCTCGTTTACGCCTATGCCCATGCGTATGGAACGCATCAGCAAAGGCAACACAACCTTTATTCTGGATTGTTATAATGCAAACCCGGCCAGCATGAAAAATGCGCTCTCTATTTTGGGGAAAGAAACCCGCACACCGCGTATCGCCGTATTAGGAGATATGAAGGAACTGGGGGAAACATCTAAAGAATACCACCGTTTAGTGGCAAGCCAACTGTTAGATAATCACATTGATACGATTTTCCTTGCCGGAGAAGAAATGAAGTACGCTTACGAAAAACTACGTGAGATTCCGTCTCTGTCCGTTTACTACGCCGCTACACCGGACAAATGGATTAAAACATTGTCGGAAACCGTCAAGAAAAAAGGAGGAACGTGCTTAATGAAGGCATCTCGCTCTATGAACTTTGAAACTATTTTTAAGGAGATCTAATACATGTTTTACTATCTGTCGCTTTTTAAGGATGACATCTCCTTCTTAAATATTTTTAACTACATTACGTTTCGTACCGGAGCGGCGATTTTTACGTCGTTCTTCATCACGTTAATGATCGGTCCGGCGGTGGTACGCAAATTGCGTTCCTTTAAAATTCAGCAAATTGAACGGGAATACGGCCCCGCTTCGCACCTTTCCAAAAGCGGAACTCCCACTATGGGCGGCATCTTGATTTTCGTCAGTTTGTTAGTCAGTGTACTCCTATGGGCCAAATTGGACTCCAACTATATTTGGTTGCTGATTTTCACCACCGTTACGCTCGGCCTTGCCGGCGTAATGGACGATTACACCAAACTCGTCAAAAAGAATCCGGAAGGGATGAAATCTTCCATCAAACTTGCGATTCAACTTTTTACGGCGGTAGTCGTTGTGGGTTATCTAGGCATGAATCCGCCCAACGCGCAGTTTAGCACTTCGCTGCTGATTCCGTACATGAGCAATATGATTATCAATTTGTCGGTGTTTTATTTTGCGTTTGCCATGCTTGTCATTATCGGTACGTCCAACGCAACAAACCTGACCGACGGATTAGACGGCTTGGCCAGCGGATGTATGGTTTTTACGGCTATTACTTACGCAATTTTGGCCTACGTCGCAGGTAACATCCATTTTGCCGATTACTTAAAAATCATCTACGTTCCGGGAGCGGGGGAAATCACTGTTTTTATGGGCGCACTCGTCGGTGCCTGTTTAGGATTTCTTTGGTTTAATTCCTACCCCGCTCAAGTTTTTATGGGAGATACAAGTTCCCTCTTTTTAGGTGGAGTAATCGGTACAGCCGCGTTATGTGTCAAACAGGAATTACTTTTGCCGGTTGCCGGCGGATTATTCTTAATTGAAACGCTTTCCGTGATGTTACAGATGGGATATTTCAAATTTACACACGGTAAGCGTTTGTTCAAAATGGCGCCGATCCACCATCATTTTGAATTATTGGGCATACCGGAGCCAAAGGTAATTGTCCGGTTTTGGATTGTAGGCGTAGGGCTTATGTTAATCGCGCTCGCCTCGTTAAAGATCAGATAATATGAATTACAAACCCTATACTTCGCCAAGCAAACGTCCCGCCAATATACGCAGACCGTCCATCAAACGGCCTGCGGCGGACGAGTGGCAACCGTTAAAACTAAACAAGGTCATTGCGTTTATCGCACTGGTATTTGTACTCTTGGGACTTATTTTTACGTACTCTTCCAGCACATTTGAATCTACCGCTTATTTTAAGCGGCAACTCATTTTTGATCTTATCGGAATCGGGGCGGCTTTGTTTCTGTCGCAAACGTTTGACCGTCTTATCAAAATGAAGTTTTTACAACCGCATTACTTGATTGGTTACACATGGATTTTGCTGATCGTTGTATTAGTTTTTTCGCGCGAACAGGCCAACGTACACCGCTGGATTGATTTAAAAATTTTCAAATTACAACCGTCGGAAATTGCTAAAATGACGCTCGTTATTTATATTGCCGATTATTTGGAATCATATGCGGGAAAATTGGCTAACAACTATAAACTCCTCATCAAACCCATCCTGATTGCGGGGATTACAATGGGGCTGATCTTGCTGGAAAAAGATTTCGGAACACCGACGTTAATGGGCGGTGTTTTCGGTATTATGCTTATTGTCGCGGGAGCGCGGCTCAAACATCTGTGCGTACCGGTACTTGCCTTGTTGCCGCTTGCGATACATCAACTGTTTTTTGTCGGATACAGAAGAAGCCGTATCTTCTCGTTTTTAAATCCGTTTGCAAGCGAAGGTTCTACGGGATACCAGTTAGTCCAATCTTTTCTGGCGGTAGGATCGGGCGGTTGGTTTGGTAAAGGACTGGGAAACAGCGAATTAAAATTACAATACCTTCCCGCGGCCCATACCGACTTTATTTTTTCCGTAATGTGCGAAGAAATAGGGATGTTCGTATTACTGATAGTGGGCGGTTTCTGTTGGTTATTGATATGCGGTATATCGTTAGCAAAATTGGCTAAAACGTATTTCCGTGCGCTTGTTATTTTGGGGCTTACCAGCACCATTTGTTTACAGGCCTTCTTCAATATGGCAATGGCAATCGGATTATTACCCACAAAGGGAATTGCGTTGCCGTTCTTTTCGTACGGGGGTTCTTCCGTTATTATGACACTCGCCATGATCGGGATTATCCTGAATATGGCGGCCATAGACAGCGCACCGACGCCGCGCCGACACGATATCACCACCTACAAACAAAGGAGAATCTAATGGAAAATACACGTTTTATGATTGCATCCGGCGGCACCGGCGGACATTTTTATCCAGGTTTGGCATTAGGACTTGCTTTGCGCGAACTCGGAAAAGAGGTCTTGTTTGTCGTACGCAAAAATGAACCGTCTATCCGCGTTTTAACCGAGCATCAACTTTCTTATAAAGAAATAGATTTATGCGGTTTGCCGCGCTCGGTAAATCCCGTACGGCATCTCTCGTTTTTAAAGAAACTTTCCACTTCGCTTTTCCATACACGCCGACTTATAAACGATTTCAACCCCGATGTGGCGCTCGGAACGGGGGGGTATATTTCCTTTCCGCTTTTATTATGTGCCCGCTTAAAAGGAATTAAAACTGCCGTACACGATTCCAATTCCCGCCTAGGGCTCGTAAACCGTGTCTGCGGGCATTTTACCACTTTGTTTATGTTAGGGCTGCCGGTCAATAAAAAAATCAAAAACAGCGTGCTTGTCAGCACGCCTTTGCGGCCGGAATTTTTGGCAAACGTCAACAAAGAAGAAATTTTTAATAAATTAGGGCTTTCTCCTTCCGTACCGACCGTACTTGTGGTAGGGGGAAGTCAGGGAGCCAAAGGACTCAACGAGGCAGTCGTTCAACTCGCCCACAAAGCATCTGCGTGGCAGTTTATACACATCACAGGCACTAAATGGTTTGAAACACTAAAAGAATCCTATAAAGATTGCCCTAACGTACGCGTATTGGATTACAGCCACGAAATTTATGCGCTCATGAAAACATGCGATTTGACAATTTGTAGAAGCGGTGCCGGAACGGTAGCGGAACTGATTGCCTGCCGTTTGCCGGCCGTATTGGTTCCTTTTCCGCACGCAACGGAAGACCACCAATATTACAACGCCAAAGTGATTGCCGACTGCGGTGCCGCCGAAATTATACGGGAAAACCCTGCTCTTGCCGAACAACTCTATTCTTCCCTTCTCTCCAAAACACCGGAAGAACTTACCCGTATGCGCGGTGCTTATCAACACGTACCGGTTGATCCTATTCACGCAACCGAAAAAATAACACAGCTACTTATAAAACTGTAAACCGTATTTTTACATAAAAAATACCCCAGCAAATGCCGGGGTATTTTTTGTAAAAAACAACTTAAATACCGTAGAATCCGCCGTACAATTTGGCAACGGAATTACAAATTCTCTCATAATCCGACACAGAATTACAAGATGCCGTTACCCGATTAGAGCCGATATTATAATCAAACGTAATTACATAAATCGGCGTATCGTTCTCTTTTTTATTACGGGAAATTGTTACCCGGTTCGTTCCAAGCGTATAAGTAAAATTGGAGGTTATGAATTTATTTCCACTCCAATCGTCCGATGTTGTTCCGCCGGAAAGGGCCACATCCGCAATTTGGCTGGGACTTGTGATATCTTCGCCGGGATACGATTGGGCATGGCGTTGCATAGAAGCCATAATGGCTTTTCCGTTAAGAAGTGCCTCGGCGGAACGGGAACGTTCCACGGCCAACGTATACTCAGGTAATGCTACCGCTGATAAAACGCCAATGATAATCACTACCACCATTAACTCAATTAAGGTAAAACCTTGTTTCATAATCTCTCCTTACAACAAAATATGCTACTTTATTATAGTATAGCAATTTTAAAGATTTTCTCAACTTTTTTTAATAAAAAAGCAAATTTGACAAGAAAATGTAGAAATACTATGATATGAACACATATCACTTGTGAGAAGGGAAACGGATGTTATCTTGGTTAAAAAAAGAAGAAATTTCACTAATTGTGAAGGAGTGGCAAACGTTGGTATTAGCCGCTTTCTTTTTCATCGGAGGATATATTTTTCCGTTTCCGCTCGCGTTTTTTATTATTTCCTACCTGTTGTGCGGAACAAGCGTTATCAAAAAATCGTTTCACAATTTGTCGCGCGGCGAAATTTTTGACGAAAATTTGCTGATGACAATCGCATCTGTCGGCGCGTTTTGTATCGGTGAAAGTCCGGAAGGCGCAGCCGTTATGTTGTTTTATCAAATCGGCGAACGGCTACAGGAACAAGCCGCAGAAAAATCCCGCAACCGTATTGTAAAACTGATGGATTTACGCCCCGAAACAGCCCGCGTGCTGAACGGCTCTGCCGAAACGGAAATACCGCCCGAACAAGTGACGGTCGGGCAAATTATCCGCATACGCCCCGGCGAGCGAATCGCGCTGGACGGCACCGTCATCCGCGGACAGGGTTTGCTGGATGTCTCCGCCTTAACGGGGGAAGCCCGCCCGCAGCCCGTTACCGTATCAAGCCGCGTGTTAGCCGGCAGTATCAGCGCGGATACTTCGCTGGAAATCCGCGTAGAAAAAGATTATCACCACTCTACGTTATCCCAAATTATTGAACTTGCCGAACACGCCGCAACCAAAAAATCCAAGTCGGAAAAATTTATCACGCGTTTTGCGCATATTTATACACCGATCGTTGTAGGGATTGCCTTTTTGCTGGCTATTTTTCCACCGCTACTTGTCAGCTCCGCCTCGTTTCACGATTGGATTTACCGCGCACTTATTTTTCTGGTTATTTCCTGTCCGTGTGCGTTGGTACTGTCGGTCCCGCTGGGATTTTTCGGCGGTATCGGCGGTGCTGCACGGTATGGGATTTTACTAAAAGGCAGCACTTATATTGAACAATTAACGAAACTTAACACGCTTGTTTTTGATAAAACGGGAACCCTCACGCAAGGCGTTTTTGAAGTACTTTCCGTTCATCCCCAACCGTCGGTAACAAAGGAATATTTGTTGGAAACGGCCGCCGCCCTTGAAACCAATTCCAATCATCCGATTGCCGCGGCCGTTTTACGCGCTTACGGCAAAAAACCGCCGGTAATTACAGACCAACTGTGTGAACGGGCCGGCGAAGGAATTTTGGCGGATAATAAGACCGCGGTGGGAAACACGCGGCTTATGGAGCAACTCGGAATTACAAATTTACCGACGGTAGAAGGAACGTGTGTTCATGTTGCCAAAAACAACACATATCAGGGATATATTTTGCTGGGCGACCGTTTAAAACCTACCGCAAAGGAAGGTATCAACGAATTAAAGAAACAGATAAAACGCTTGGTCATTTTAAGCGGAGATAATGAATCTTCCGTTTCAAAAACCGCCCTGGAAACGGGTATTTCGGAAGCATACGGCAATTTATTGCCCTCCGATAAAATAAAACATCTGGAACAAATTTTATCCCAAACACCAAGTGAAAAGGTAACGGCCTTTGCGGGAGACGGCATTAACGACGCGCCTTCTTTAATGCGGGCCGATATCGGAATTGCCATGGGCGCGCTCGGAAGTGATATCGCCATTGAAGCGGCCGACGTGGTTTTGATGACGGATGATCTGAAAAAAATAAGCACCGCTATCCGCCTTTCAAACAAAACTATGCGTATTATTAAACAAAATGTATGGCTCGCGTTGGGCGTAAAATGTGCCGTTCTTTTGTTAGGGATTTTCGGACTTGCCAATATGTGGGGGGCCGTTTTTGCGGACGTAGGGGTTTCTTTGTTAGCGGTTTCCAATTCTCTGCGGGCGCTCTATTACAAAGAGTAGCGCAAAATATTATTTATTGCGGGAACGGATACGCCGGATATTTTTCTTATGCTCGGAAAACGTGCGCGAAAAAACGTGATACCCGCCGGAATCCGCCACGAAGTAAAACATATCAAAATTCGGTTCGGGATTTAACACACTTTTTACCGATTCATAACCCGGATTACAAATCGGCCCGGGCGGCAAACCTTTATTCTTGTACGTATTATACGGATGTTCCATACGCACGTCTTTCAACGTAAGCCCCTTCTTCCAATAGCGGTTTTCCACATAAGAAAATCCCACCGCATACTGTACCGTCGGGTCAGCTTCCAAACGCATATCTATATTAAACCGGTTCAAATACACCGCGGCAATTTTGGGGCGTTCGTCGTCCCAAACGGCTTCGCGCTCCACGATAGAGGCCACCGTAAGTACCTGCCGTTCGGTTAAATCGGTCGGATATTCCTGAAACAGCGGTTCAATTTTCTTTTTATATTGGTCCACCATTTCATCAATTACTTTTTGGGGGGGCATATTGAGTGTAAAAAGATAAGTAGAAGGATATAAAAACCCTTCCAATTCCTGCTGGCGTACAAGACGGAGAAATTCATTACCGTCCGTAATCTTTTTCTCTGCCAGCACTTCGGCAATTTCCTCACTGCGCCATCCTTCCAACAGCGTTACTTTTTCATAATGCTGACAATGCGTTGTTTTTAAGCAGTTAAGAACCTCAAAATCCGAAGTATTTTCCCACAAATCAAACGTGCCTGCTTTTAAATCGCGCGGATCGGTCGTCAGACGTAAAATCAGCCGGAACAACCTCTCACTGCGGATAACACCTTTCTCTTTTAAGAGACGGGCAATTTGATGTCCGTTCTGCCCGGGAGTGATTTGTACAACTACCGAGGCGCCTTTACTGAACAAATAACCGTTCACCGCCCAAATTCCTACGGCGGTTAATACGATTAACACCAAAAGCGCCACGAGTAGTTTTTTTTTCATTTTGTCAATTTAAAAAAGTAGCGTTTTCCGATTTGAAGAACATCCCCGTTTTCAAAGGAAAGGGGAGCATCTGCCGTTATTTTTTCGCCTTTGAGACGAACGGCGCCCTGTTCAATCAGTCCGCGGGCTTTATTTTTGCTGGCCGCTGCGCCGGCATTAAAAATCACCGCCGATAAAAGCGTTCCTTCCGCTACGTTTAAAGAAGGCATATCCGACGGAAGTTCTTTTTTGGAAAAGACCGTCTCAAAATGCGTTTGGGCATTGTCGGCCGCTTCTTTGCTATGGAAACGTTCCACAAGCAAATGCGCCAATTTCTTTTTGGCAGCCATGGGATGAAGTGTCTTGATTTCATCCATGTTTTCGGAAGTTAATAATTCGTAATACATCGGCATTACTTCATCCGCAATAGACATAATTTTGCCGAACATATCTTCCGGTGCGTCCGTAAGTCCAACGTAGTTTTTATACGATTTGGACATTTTCTTCACGCCGTCTAATCCTACCAACAGCGGTACCGTAACGGCCACCTGCGGTTCCTGCCCGTTATTTTTTTGTAACTGTCTGCCGACGAGCAAATTAAAAATTTGGTCCGTTCCGCCAAGTTCCACATCTGCCTTCAGTTCCACCGAATCCTGCCCCTGAAACAAACTGTACAGAATTTCCAGCATACTGATCGGACTGCCCGCCGCCATACGTTTTTTGAAATCGTCCCGTTCCAACACTTGCGCAACGGTTACTTTTTGAAGTGTTTCCAATAATTGTTTTCCCGACACAAACGGATCCAGCCACTCGCTGTTAAAGCGCACTTCGGTTTTAGAGGGATCCAATACTTTAAATGCCTGATCGGTATAGGTTTTGGCATTTTGTAAAATGGCTTCGCGCGGCAAAACAGGGCGGGTAGAATCGCGGCCGGAGGGGTCGCCGATGGCGGCCGTAAAATCACCGATAACAAGCACCGCAATATGTCCGAGGTCCTGAAACCGGCGCAACAACGAAAGCGCCACACTGTGCCCTAAATGTAAATCGGCACTCGTCGGGTCACACCCCAATTTAATTTTCAGCGTTTTACCGCTTTCCAATTTTTTAGCCAAGTCCTCCTTGGAAACTACATCCACGCACCCGCGTGTTAAAAAAGAAACTTGTTCGTCAATAGTCATAATAACTTTACTCCCCTGCTCTTTGAGATTGTACTCTTTGAGATTGTGCTTTTTGGTACTTTTGAAGCACCTGTACTTGTTGTTCCGTCAGCTGTGCTTGTCTTTCCGCGACTTTACGCGCATATACCGATTGAGCAATCGGCACACAAATCGCAAAAATCAGAAAAATCACAAATACCGGCATACGATTTACTGCGCGCGGATAAAAACCCTCCGTGCCGGTCGGTTCGGGACCAAAACGATTTTCACCGCGTGTACCGGGTTTTAAGGCCATAAACAGGAAAAAACCCGTTCCTAAAGCACTTACCAAAATGTCTGGCAACAGGAAAAACATAATTATCAGCACAAACACCACGGCAAAGTACCACCACCCGCTCAAATTCAAATCATGGAATCTTCTGGCATACAAAGTCAGCGAACACCATAAACCTACCAAACCAACCACGACGCCGATCAGACCAAAGCCTATCGCCAAAAGTCCTTTTTCCGGAGACGGTCCGGTGGAAAGTTCTCTGAACATTTCCATTTGCCCCACAAAAAGTATGGCAGAAATGGTATTGAGTATCGCACCCCAAAACACAAATTCCGCGCGGTTGGCCCGAAGACCTGTGTGAAAAAACAAGCGTTTCATTTAAAAACTCCTTTTTAATAAAAATTGTACGGATCGGCCAAAATTTGTAGTATGACTTTCTTGGATACAACAAAATGGTCTAACTTATTTAATGATAGCAAAAAATTATCATGATTTGTCTTAAATAATAAATACTGCTTCTTCAGTGTATCCGTCTTTTTGGCACACCACACCGGCCCTAAAATCTCCAGCGAAAACGGTTTCATTTCGCGTTGTAAGCGGGCGGTTTCCTCTTTCAAAACATCTTCCTCTTTTGACTTTAACGTCACGCGGATAAAATGAACAAACGGCGGGTAGGAAAAACTTTCGCGCACGAGCATTTCCTCTTCGGCCGACGCTTCAAAATTACCGCTGATAACCGGCTGATAATTATACTTTTCCGCCTTAGACGTCTGAATCAGCAGCCGTCCGCCGTCCACCCCGGCCAAATAACCGCGCAAATTGAACAGTAACTGCGTATATTTTTCGCCGGCACGAAAATCAGGTCCGTCCAATTCCAACTCCGCATCCAAAACAGCAGCCAGCGTTACCTTCGCGCCTCGCAGTGCACCGGAAGCAATCCGCGTACTGACAATCATATCCGCACCACCCGTTTTCAAAGCGTCCAACGCTTCAAAACCTTCGCCCTGTTTACGTTTCAGAGAATCGGAATCCAGCCGCAAAATTTTTGCCTGCGGAAATAATTTTGACAGTTCCGTAACGACTTTTTGTGTTCCGCCGCCGCGCGATTTAAAAATAACGTTATGGCATTTGGCACATTCCTGCTCGGTAGATTCCTTCGCTCCGCAGTTTTTACAGACGAGGATTTTTATATTATCGTCCGTTTTTTCCAACGTTAAAATAGCGCCGCATTTTTTACAAACGGCATACGTACCACAGTTTAAACAATAATATGCGTTGGCATAACCGCGGCGGTTCAAAATGAGTAAAGATGGTTGTTTTTTTGATAAATTGGCGGAAAGTTCCGCGAGTAATTCGTCGGAAAACAGGCGGGATTTTTCACCCTTTTTGGCCGTAATTTTAATAGGTACATTTATATTTTTTTTGTTGACCGGCGTATCAAAAACAACGTGCGTAACGTGCTTTTGGGAAACAATATACATCATTTCCATGCTTGGAGCGTTAGAGACAAACACCGTCGGTGTTCCGTGTAATTGTGCCCGAAATAAAAGGACATCCCGCGCATGATAATACGGTTTATTTTCTTCCTGTTTGTAATTATCATCCCCTTCGCCAAACATAGTGGCAAAGCGCAAATTTTTAAACGGCAACAGTACCGCGGAACGCGTGCCGATTACCACGCACGGACGGCCGTTACATACCGCAGAGAAACATTTCTTCTTGCGGCTAGTCAGCATACGGCTATGCCAAGAAAATACATTTTCCGCGCCGAAACGGCGCTCGGCTTCGCAGATAAACTGCCTTGCGGCAACAATATCCGGAACCGTTAATAATACTTGTCCGTAAGCGTTTAACGCTTCGCCGACGGCATACAGGACGGTTTCCGTCTTGCCGGTATTAGACGGCCCGCTCAGCAAAACAGGATGAAAGGTATAGGGATTAAAACGGTGGATTTCGTCCAATGCTTTTTGTTGGCAGACGGTCCACTTGTATTTTTTAACTATTGAAGGAATAGTCACTTTTCCTTCTATTTTCTCCGCTTTATAATACGGCTGGGAAGGAACAAGCGAAAATAAAATCTGCCCGATTGTGCCGCCCCAATTTTCCTTGATAAACTGAGCCAAGGGAAACAAATCCGAACCGAAAAGCGGCACCGTATCTACCACACTCGCAATATGTTTGATTTTAACATGGGGGGAAATATCGGCGTACGTATTGACCTGTACTACTAAACCGCACGTAAGAACATGCCCGAACGGAGCCGTTACGCGCACGCCGGCTTGTACCGTTTTTTCAAACTCCGGCGGGATAGCGTAATCAAAACTACGGTCAAGCGGTACGTCAAAAACAACTTTACAAATCATATTACTTGCGCGCGCCTTTGAGCCCCAGCGCGTCCATTACCAACTGTAAATCCGCCCACGCATCTTTTTTCCAACCTGGGTTACGTAAGAGTGCCGCCGGGTGGTAAGTGGCAATAATTTGGACCGGTTTGGGCAAGTCCACACTATCTAAATGAAGATTATAAAATTTTCCGCGCAAGGCCCCTAACGACTTGGCATCCGAAATGAGCGCCTTGGCCGCCACACCGCCTAAAGCAATTACATATTTCGGAGATACAACGGCTATTTGCTGTTCCACATATTTGCGGCAACAGGCAATTTCTTCGGCATTGGGTGCGCGGTCGTTCCCGTGATTTTCGGGATGCGTCGGATCTACCATCGGATGACATTTGGCGATATTGGCAATAAATACTTTTTCGCGCGAAAGACCCATGGCTAAAATCATTTTATCAAGTAACTGCCCCGCGCGTCCGACGAACGGACGGCCTTGGCGGTCTTCATCATATCCCGGTCCTTCCCCAACAAACATCACATCCGCGTTGACGTTTCCTTCCCCGGGAACGGCGTTGAGCCGCGTATTTCCCAACGGGCAACGGCGGCAAGCGGTAACTGTTTGGACAATTTCATTGAGGGCCTGTGTTTTTTGCGTTTTATTCATTTCATCCTCTTGCGTATGAGCAGTCTGCGGCGGGCGCATGGTGCGCACAAATTGAACGGTTAACGTGTCTTTCTGTGCGGTAGTTGCCGGCGTTTCGCCGGTGGAAGAAACCGATGGTTCTTCCGTCACGGGAGAAACCGTGCTTTCCGGGCGCGAAACAGCAACGGCTACACATTTCTGTGTAGCCGCCACAATGAAATCATCTTCGTTTTGGGCGGATAAAAACTGCTTTAACTCCGCCGCCAACTCACGGACCGAATTTTTTTCTGCCATGGGATTACAGTTTCATCGGTTCTTTGGCTTTGCGTTCGGCTTCCAAACGGGCGGCTTCCTGCGCTTTCAGTTCGGCTTCCAAATTTTCTTTGCTTACGTGTAATACTTCTTCCTTCGTTACACGTTTGGAAAGAATATCATCTAACGCATCCTTAATGACGGTAGCCATCGGCATATTTTTATACGGGTCTTTCTTTTTGAGTTCTTTGGCCCACATAGACGCCAGCACCACTACGTCGTAGCGGTCTCCGTCAAAGTTGGTTAATTTTGCAGCAAGTTCTTGGTCGTTTTTTACGGACATATATACTCCCTCGTTAATTACTTTAAAAGTTTAATCTTTTTATCCTGCCGGTGAACGCGGCATTGTTCCGCCGCAATAATCCCGGACATTTTGGAAATAGCTTCTTTTAAATCCGCATTGAGCAATACATAATCGTACTTATCAATTTCCAGCATTTCTTTTTTAGCCGTTTCCAAACGGATCTCAATATCCTGTGTATTGTCGTTCCGTCCTAAAATCCGTTTTTTAAGTTCCTTTAAGCTGGGGGGGACGATAAAAATCATCGCCGCTTGCGGATACTGCGCTTTTACGGTACGCGCCCCTTGTACGTCAATAATTAAAATCGGACAAATCCCTTTTTTCAGTAGCGTATCCACCGATTTTTTCGGAATACCGTAGTAATGGGTATGTACTTGCGCCCACTCCAACATCTGCCCTTTTTTAATGGCTTGTTCAAATTGTTTAATCGTCCAAAAGTGGTAATCCACACCGTTCTTTTCGCGCTTACGCGGTGCACGGGTCGTCGCGGTAACGACGCGCGCTACCGTTTTATTGTGTTTAAGGACGGCCTCTACAATCGTTGTCTTACCCGCACCGGAAGGGGACGATACAATTATCGGAAAAGCGTTCATATATACATTGTAGTAAAAAACGGGTTTATCGGTAAAGGGGATTTTGCGTTTTTTCTTGTTTTGTCTTACTTCTTGCGCTTGGTTTTGCGGGTCGCTTTTTCCAGCAGTTTGATCACTTCTTCGTGATGGTGTTCAACCGCATAATCTAATGGCGTGCGGCCATATTTGTCTTTACAAAACGGGTCGGCCCAAAAATAAAGCAATGATTCACACGCGGATTTCGCCCCGAGGATTGCCGCGATATGTAAAGCGGTTTTGCCATTCACAATTACTTCGTTGGCGAGTTTTTTTCCCCGATCTTTATCGCGCGCGGTTATCCTCGTTTTCTGGAGACCCATACAACCCATGAGTTCCCAATCATTTTTATTTAATATGGCTGCCGTAAGCGGATGTCGGCTTATCGCGTCCATTTCTTCTTTTGAAAATAACAAGGGGGCTTGTTCCCAATATCCTTTGGAAAAACGATTCCACACTTTGCTGATAATATGAGTAGCCCCGAATATGACTCCCGCCAGCAACGACAGAACAAGCGGCCCCGCTATGGAAGAAAATACGCCGGAACGAAAATGAAACAGTTTGCCGGCATTATTGACCAAATACCCGAAACCCAAAATACACCCGACAAAAAAAGCACCGCCGATAATTCCCCAAAACAGCAACCAAAAAATATCTTTTATTTTTTTCATATTTTTCCCGCGGTAAAATATCTCCCTCTATAATAGTAAAAACTCCCCTTACGAGTGAAGGGGAGTTTTTACGAATCTTATAACTTATTTGCGTTTCTTTTTGGCGAGCACGTCTTTGGCGGCAGCTTGGGCAGCGGCCAAACGCGCTATCGGCACGCGGAACGCGGAGCAAGACACATAGGTAAAACCTTCGCGGTGGCAGAATTCCACACTTTCGGGGTCTCCGCCGTGTTCACCGCAGATACCTACTTTGAGTTCCGGTTTTACTTCGCGCCCTTCAATGACCGCATGGGTAATCAAACGGCCTACACCGTGTTGGTCTAACGTTTGAAAGGGGTCGTGTTCCAAAATGCCTTGTTTCAAATATTCCGGCAAGAACGAACCGATATCATCACGCGAGAAACCGAACGTCATTTGCGTAAGGTCGTTGGTTCCGAACGAGAAGAAGTCGGCCTCTGAAGCCATATCGGCCGCCAAAACAGCCGCACGCGGAATTTCAATCATGGTGCCGACGGAGTATTTCATTTTTTTCACTTTGGTCTTGGCTACCACTTCTTCGTAAACGCGGCGGATGATTTGCTTTTGCGAGGCAATTTCGTTCTTTTCGCACGTAAGCGGAATCATTACTTCCGGCTCTGCCTTCACGCCTTCTTTAATGAGTTCGGCGGCGGCTTCGTAAATGGCGCGTGCCTGCATTTCGGTAAGGGCGGGATAGGTAACACCCAAGCGGATACCGCGGTGGCCCATCATCGGGTTGACTTCATGTAAGCCAGATGCGCGTTCGCGGAAAGTTTCCATAGAAATTTCCAACGCGTCGGCCAAACTGCGCTGTTTTTCGTGTAAAGCAGGCACAAATTCATGAAGCGGCGGATCCATCAAGCGGACCGTTACGCCGTATCCCGACATTTCCTTCATCGTCGCCTTAATTTCCTTTTTCAT